>SDBU01003410.1_pt1 | contig 20217 bp, 47 predicted proteins | sample 2277071 | NCBI WGS metagenome assembly SDBU01 (sample SAMN10397929, study PRJNA504765) | marine sediment metagenome | isolation source: marine sediment core GS08_GC12, 126 cmbsf | place: Arctic Ocean: Gakkel Ridge, Loki's castle | collected 2008
TGACAATAAAATTGCTTCTTTGGGCACTTTTATATATCCGCAAAAAGCTAATAATGTTTTAAACATTTAGTCTCCTATGGCTTGATTTTAGTTTATAATAGTGTGATAGGTGGAAAGTTTTTTATATTAAAATTTAAGATCGGGAAAATCCAAACTTTTCTGGATCAGGTTTCTGGCTTCCACCAGGTCGCCTTCCTGCTTTCGGTCAAGGTCGTCTATCCTGGCTATCTTGTCCACCATAATTGATTTAGTGATAACCGCCAGGACTTCCAGGTGGTTCTTGTTGAATATGATTGTGTGTTTTTCAAGTTCATTCATTTTTCTGGTTTCCTTTTAATTTTCTTGCTTTTCCAGATAAATCATCCTTAAAAATTTCCTCAAATCTTGTGGGCAGATTTGCATAATGGCAATATGTCTCTATCCAACATCGAGGCTTTCCGTTCTTGATATTCCGCGAATATTGGCGGACGTGATATTTCCTTTTACGGTATATGGCAATACAGTTTGTTAGGTTATTAAGTATCTGTGCAAAATTTAAAGTATTTGTCGTTGCCATCTTGAACTCCATTTTCATCCTTCTCCATCTCTAATATTATAACCTTCGTCATAACCTTCGTCATAACCTTCCGCTTTTGCCACTTCAATACACTTTTCACAGGGTTCAACGGCTATACCGCCTCTTGTGTCAGTACAATTTCCACAAAGGCCGTTGCCGCATGAACACCAAACCTCAAATTCTATTGTCGGCATTGTTCAGTCCTTAAAAAATTGCTTTAATAAATTTGCAGCCTTAATTTCACCATTGCCATATGGTAACAATTCCTATCTTTGTCCTCTAAAAGAGACTGTATTCTTTCAAGGGTTTTTACTAACTTTCGTATTCCCCGTTCGCTTATACCTGGCATTATTCAGCTTTCTTTGGCAATTCTGGTATATTGCCAAGGGCGTACTCAGTTTCTTCTAATACCTTAACGTCTCCGTTATTCAGCGAAGATTTTGGGATCGCCATTATTTGACCTTTCGGCGTAAAAAATATACGCACAGTATTACCAGATGCTAAATAAAGGCACTGGGTTGGTTCTAAGATTATACCTTCAGATTCAAAATTTTTTTTAAACTCAAACACTTTTTCCATCTTAAACTCCTTTTTGTTTGCTATCTTAACAGGTTAGTGCCAAAAAATGGCTGACATCGGAAAGGAGGAGATCTAAAACCGATGCCAGCCACGCCTCCCCAATACCCCTGGAGACCAGGCCAGAGGATGTGCAGGATCAGCGATCCTGGCTAAACCTTTTGCTTCCCGTTGTGTCCGATCCCTGTGCAGATTGGTGAGCCACGTCTGGCAGGAACGAAGCAGCTTACTCCAGCCCCTTGTCCCTCACTGCCTGAGGGTTGCTGTTTCCAGGGAAGCAAAATATTAAAAGCTGACCAGTCCACATGATTATTGGACTCGATCAGGCCTTTGGCGTTTGGACTGAAAAGTGGTTGTTTGGTCTCCATAGTACCTCCTTGATATACTATAAAGTTTACCCCCCAAGCGGGAAGCCTGAAAAGTTCTGGATGATAAAAGAAAGAAAACTAACTTTTTCCAGGGCGTTCCCTCCGTTTCCTTTGGGTTCCGTCCTTGCTGCCTTGCCGCTTTCTGCCTTAAAGGTTTTAATCCTTGCTTCCATAATTCTTAAATCTTTAGCCTTTAAAGTTTTATGCTCGGATTTACGGTCCGGCATGCGCCAATCGCATGTGCCTTATGAGGGCATTGTTACTTATCGTTGTAACCACGCTTTCTTTTTGCCAGTTTTCCATCATACCGATGGGCACATAATTTTTATGTGCTAACTCCGCTTGTGGGTAGTTTTTCCTCTATCTTCTTTTTAGCTGTGGCTGTGTGTGGGCCGTAAAACATGGATTAGTCCTCAATAAGCGTAGTTATTGCGTTTACAACCTCAAGGTTACTGTCAATAATTATTGGTTCAGACTGATATAATGTTCGGTTATTGTCTCTTTCAGACGGGTCGTAAAATCGCACAATTTTAATTTCTACCAGATCTCCAGCCGGACCAGCTATAGGTCCCTCTTTAATACCCCTGTCGGAAAGCAAAACCCACATTGACAACTCTAAACCTGCAAGATCTCTGCGTCTATGTATCCATTCAGCAATTGTTTTTTTAACTGTCTTTTCCCCAAGTTCGATTGTAACTTCGGTTTTAAGGTTGGTTGTCTGGATAGCTGTGCGAAGGTGCAGGATTTCTTTTAATATGTCCGAGTGGGACTGAATCCAACCTCCAACTTTTTGGGCTTGTTGTGGATATTTATCTGTTTCCAATGAAGACCTGGCACAATTGTTTTTAACTAAATCTCGCAAGTCTTCTGCCTTTCTTTGTAATTCTTTGATCTTTTTTAAAGCCTCAATAAGTTTCATAAAAATTCTCCTTTACCCCCAAACTAAATCTTCTGTTTTAGTTGCAGCGTTTGTTCCTTTACCATAGTTCACAAATACATAAAAGTCATTCCACAAGGATATTGTTCCACCCTCACAATCAGGATGTGAAGCATCTCCTTTCACATGGGAAGGAACATATGTTACCTTTGAGCCTATGCTTTCTTCTGTTAATTTTATTCCTTCAATTTTCATAATGTCCCTTTTCCCTTAAATTTTCTTTGTGTATCACGATATAGGATACAAAAACCTATTTGTCAAATCCAGCCTTAGCCGATTTTGACTGATTATATACATCCTGTTTAGAAAATTAACATATTATCAACTCTTTTCTTTGATTTTTGAAGAAAATCATACCATGTTGCTGCTTGACAAGATAGTTATCTTGTCCTATCCTGTTGCCTCGTACATCTGTTGAATAATGAAAAACCCGTAACTTTTACACAGGAAGAAAGCATCATGAATGAAACAGACCAGACGCCAGAGAAAGAAAAGCTTTATATCGGTTCAAAGCTTATCCGCGCCAGCAAAATGGATGAATGCACTTTTTTGCGTACACGAATAGGCGAGGACGTTTCAAAAAGGGAGACACGGGAGGGTTACAGGGTTATTTACCCCGACGGCTATGTTAGCTGGTCACCCAAAGAGGTTTTTGAAACAGCGTACCGGGAAGTAACGGAGTCAGAAAGAAAGCTGTTTTAAGCGGAAAGGTTACAATAATAGTGTGCGGAAGCCGAGGCGTGGCGGGCGGAAGGATACCAACCGTTGAATTGGCGAAAGCCCAGGAGGTTGGACAGTACGCTTCCGTATAACCATAATAACCTTTAATTACCTATTTTGAAGGAGTACCGTATGCCAATTAAAACTTTTGAGGAAATGGTCGAAGTCTTGCGCGAAGATCTTGGATCACATAGTCACACTGCCAGGGCGCTGGGAATAACAGTCCGGCATTGGCTCAGACTGCGAACCGTACCGGAAGCCAGAGAGGGTTGCGTGCAAACATTGATACTGATGCGTGTTTACTGTCGTCTTATTGGTTTAAGTAGAACCCATAAGGTCTACAGAAAGCATAAGAGAGAGCTGGTGCGAGAGTGGACCAATGATAAATTAACCAAGCGTAAGATCCGGATCCGTTGGTAGGGGATCCCAAGCCGATACCCGTTCGTTTGCCCCAATACCTGGAATATCTTACTACCCTTCCCTGTGTTGCTTGTGGGCAACGGAAATCTGAACACCTGGATATTGTACCGGCTCACCAGGGATTCGGCCACGGTGGAATGTCTACTAAAAACAATGACACCTGGGCCTTACCTTTGTGCGTGTTTTGCCACGATAAAGAACATCATGGATCCAAAACATTCTGGAAAAATATTGATCGGAAAATGGAAATCATAAAATGTTTAACCGGATATATCTTATTGGGTGACAGGTGATATTATGAAAATGTGGGCATACTATGACATACAAAAAGCTACATACCATCATATATATCGTACTGAAGATCTTGTGCGGATATGCAGTCCAGATGGATTTGACACAACAGAAAGAAATGGCGTAGGTGAAGTTGTCCAAGTCGAAATAAGTCACCTAACAACCGTTGCACCTGACACTAAGGACGGGTGGCGCTGTAAAGAGTGTGGACAGCTTAATTTCTTTATAAATAGTAAATGTTTGCAATGTAAAACGTGCAGGTGAACTAAATATAAGGGGGACCGATGGATCACCAGAGGGAAATTGAACCGAATGAGGTAATACAGCTTTTACAGGAATATATCACAAAAATCGAAAAGAAAAATGCCGAATATATAGGGCTGGGCAAGACAAAGGCTGAAAAGGTAAGGATTTTTAATATCGAGTTTGCTAAACAGCAACTCTTGCTTAAAAATAAGGGGATGGCGACCACCATCCTTAAAGCCCAAACGATGGGCCGGGCTGACGTATCGATGTTGAATTTCAAGGTAGATGCTGCGGAGGCTGAATATGCAGCTTGCCGTGAAGCGCTGCATGCTATGCAGGAGATCCTTGGCACCTACAGGTCGTTTCTAACCTGGCTGCGGATGGAGTATAAGGGACAAAACGTGCCGAGCTTTCATCCGTAGGAAAGGAGATGAAAAATGAACATAGACTTTAATTCAAGAAAGAAAAATCGCCGTGGGTGTTTCTCGTATATCGAAAAAGATCATAGAAAAGAAGAAAGGCGCGGGAAGGTCCAGGGGGATATTGAAAGGAAACGGAAAAAGGAATTTAATCGGCATTTAAAGGCGCAGCGATAGTGCTTGACATTCTTAAGCTGGTATGATAGGGGATATGGCATGCTAATTAATTACGATAGAAAATTAAATTTTCGAGAACAGAAGTGCCTTTTGGAACTCCTAACCCGTAAGGGCGGAAGCGGCCATCGTAAGCCGTTAGCATGTTCCAAAGGGCACTTGTATTTTTGAGAGGTGAAAAATGTCAGAGATTAATATTAAAGTAGATATAGACTACGGATTACAATTAAATTTTAACGGTGGTGGGTATGGTGGTGTTTCCCTTAAAATTATATCTGGGTCTGGTGGGAAGGGCAAGGAGATTATTATAGAGGAATTTGATCTTGACAAAGTATATAGTGCCATAGGCCATGCGCTGGCAATTAATAAATTAAATAAGATATTGTAAGGCGACTATTGGCCAAGAAATATAAAATGGGTGGGTTCGTCCAAACCTGGCGTCAGATTTATGATTCTGAAGTAATGAGAAAGCCACCACACTTCAGGGAGATCTGGAGATACCTCTTTGAAAATGCTGCCTATAAAGATTGCACCAGGAAGGGTAAGGGCCTAAAACGAGGTCAGATCCTAACATCTTATAAAGAGATTTCAGATGCCCTTTCCTGGTTTGTTGGTAAACGAATCGAACGCTATAAAAAGCACCATATTGACATGGCTTTTCGGTTTTTCCAACGAACGACAATGGCAACGACAGCGAAAACGACAGCTGGTATGATAGTAACTATCTTAAAATATAATGAATATCAAACCCCAAAAGGGCATGAAACCGACAGGGAAACCGACAGGGAAACCGACACGCTCGACTTTACACCATATATAGTAATAATAAAGAAAGAAATATACGTAGGGGTTATTAAAAATAAATTAACAAATCCAAAAAGAGTGAAAATGAAAGATTCTCTTTTAAATAATATTGAAAAACTTAATGAGCTTATGGCTGAGTTTTTTATGGTCCGGAAACAGCGCAAGGATGTTGATAAAAATTGGAGCGAAAAGGATTTTAAAAGCCAGTTTGGCCAGCTGTTGAAATTATATAACGATCTGTCCCCGGAGGAACTAATTAAAGCTAGGTGTAAAAAAAATATAAAGGATTTTATCCAAGAGGCTATCGATTATGGATGGAAGGGTTTTAGCTCAACAATTAGTGGCGTCCACGCAAGACACCAGGAGAATTTAGACCGAGCTGAAAGATATAAAGATGTAAAAAAGGCTGAAATCGATAACCGTCCGGAGATTCCAGAATTTGACCAGTTAGATCAATTTAAAGGTAAATCCTGATGGCAGTTTTCGGAAAGAAATTATATCGTGACGTATAATCTTATATTCCGAAACATTTACTTGTTTAAAAGGAAATCGATATGACTGAAAAAGAAGCTATAGAATATGGAAAGAAAATTATGGAAACCTTTCCCGACAACCTCGGCCATAAAGACGTTCTTTTAGTCTTAGACATGCTGCGCATAGCGATAGAAAAAGCGTATCTTGAGGTCGTAAATATTCCAGAATAACCGCATGCACAGGACATTGAACCAAGATGCCTGTGATGCTAAACATTATATAATTTTGGGAGGACAACTATGAGCGAATGGATAGACGCAAAAGACGAAATACCAAAAAGTCATATTAAAGAAGTTTTAGTTTATGCACCTGGTTGTAATATTATAGGCTCAATACTTCTTGGTCAATATTTCGATGATACAAACAGTTGGACTATATATGATTTTGGCGAAAGCAGAATGGATGAAATGGTTTTAGCTTGGATGCCATTACCAGACCCTCCAAAAATTATATAATAAGCCGTTGCACTTAACGGCTGAAAGCTGAGTTTTTATGGAAGATTTATTGTTTATACTATTTCTTGTGTTTGTAGTGTGGCGGGTAACTCGATAATCGCCGCAAGTGAACTCAATCCATTATATTTCTTGAGGTAAATATGAAGAAAAACAAAAAATACATAGGATGTAAATCTGTAGCATGTATAAGATGCGCTTATTACCAAAAATTTCTAAGTGTGTTATCAATGCAAATGCTTTGTTGGAATAGAAAATGCTTTTTCAAAGCGAAAGACGAAATATAATCAGGCAGTCCAGCAGACCCGTGGAAAGCCGAGCGGCTGACTTATTTCATTCATTTTCTAGAGGGAGGCAAAATAATGTTCCATGAACCACGATGTTTAGTTTGCGGAGCTCCTTTGGGTAAGGGAGCTCCATTTGAGAAAGACATTAGGGATAGTGAAGTTTGCTCCGACAAATGCTATGATCTTTATATGAATAACGAAGACGAAAACGAATCAGGCGTTGCAGCAGATGCGGAACGCTATGTTCACCCACAAGGATATATAAAATCGGTTCGAGTTTGTGGCTTATGTGGCGAACAGTTATAGCCGCAATGCTGAACTCAACCATTAGCAATTAAGAAAGGAGATTTGCAACATGAGACTTGAAATGAAATATTTTGTATTAAACCCAAAGTCAAAGCACTCAACAGATAAATATGCTCGAGCGTCAAGACATGCCATAAAAGCATATTCAAACGCAATGCGTGTTGAAAATCCTGAACTGGCAAAGGCTCTGTTTGATTGGCAAAAAAAAGAGAGTGACGCAGAAGACGTTATGACTGATCAACGCATTCGCCATTGCTAATCAGTCAGTTCAGCAAACCCGAAAAAGCCGGGCCGCTGACTTATAACATTATTTTTCTTGCTGGAAAGGGAGCTAGAATGACAAATATTTTATGTGAAGACTCTGACAATGCTGTAGAGGAAGATTTGAGAAAACATGGGTGTTCATGCGAAAATTGCTATTATCATAATGGAACAGATTTAAGGTGCAAACATCCTGAAAATCCAGATCCAAAGGAAACGGCACATCCAACTGATTTATGTATTGGCTGGGAAAGAAGATAAAACCTATAATACCCGCAAAGAAAAATAATCAGCCAGTCCAGCAGACCCGTGGAAAGCCGGGCCGCTGACTTATAACATTATGTTTTCGGAAAGATAATGAATCTACCACCACAAAACATAGAAGCTGAAGAATCTGTCATAGCTTCAATATTGATCGACAACACGATTATTGACGATATAAGGGATCTTTTATCTCCCGATGACTTTTATAAAACTGCTCATAAGATTATTTATCGGTCTATGATGGATCTACACATTGATAACAATCCGGTGGATCTGGTTACAGTTGTAAATAAATTAAGATCTAATAACGAACTGGAAAAGGTTGGTGGCGCCATTTATTTATCCAGAGTTATTGATACAGCCCCGTATGCCGCTAATATTATTCATTATGCAAAAATGATAATCAATTGCTGTGTCAGGCGGAGATTGATCGTTGTTAGTAACCAGATCCAGAACACCGCTTTTGACTTGAGCGAGAACATCGACGACATAGTTGATAGCTGTCAACAACAGATCTTTGGCGTGACGATATCCGATGTTAAAAAACACAACTCGGTTACAGATGATCTGATCGAGGTTATTGACGAGCTTGAGATCGTCTGGGAAAAGAAAATATTAATAACTGGCGTGCCTGTCGGCTTCGCCCCTTTTGATCGAGCGCTTTGTGGACTACAGAATGGAGATCTGATTATCCTGGCTGGTCGCCCGTCAATGGGAAAAACAGCCCTGGTTATGCAGATGATGAAAAATTCAGCTGTTGAAGGATATCGACCATTTGTCTTCTCGTTAGAACAACCAAAAAAGCAGCTGTATCATCGGCTACTTGCATCTGACTCGCGGATCCCCACAACCGCTTTTCGTTCCGGATATTGGAATAAAGATGATTGGAAATTAATTGCCGATGCATCTGCCACGTTGTCCGGAACCAACTTCAAGATAGATGATCGCGGTGGTCTGACCTATAAAGAAATTCGCAAAACGGCCAGGTTTGCCAAGAAAAACTATGGAACGAATTGGATTATTATCGATCATTTAGGTTTAGTTACGGGCGCTGGGAATAAAAATAAAAATGATGAAATTGGCTTATATACCAAACAGTTTAAGGTAATGGCTAAAGAGCTGGATATGCCAGTGATGGTATTATCGCAGCTAAATAGGAACGCTGATGGCATAGAGCCGAGGCTACTTCATCTTAGAGATAGTGGTGAAATAGAACAGAACGCGGATGTGGTTGTATTTATTAACCGTCCGGAAATGTATAGTAAGGCAGAGGAAGTTAAAGGCCTGGCTGATCTGATAATCGCTAAACAAAGACAGGGGCCGCTATGCAGGATTAAGCTGGTGTGGTTTAAAGAGACTACCAGGTTTGAGCTGGCGATCCGAGATTCGGAGCGTGAACATGAAAGATAACGACAAGGAGGTGTCTATGAATCCTTATCTGTTGGGTATTTTGGTAGGACTTGTAATCGGCACACTGTTTGGTTTTATTTTATGCGCCATAGTGGTAACAGTCAATAGAGATTATTATAATCAAGCAACACCGACTACGCTGGAGTATAAAGTTGACTGGGAAAAAAGTAGCTAAATTAAACTCAAAAATTCTTCAACAAATTGCGTCATAACGCATAGCGCTTATTATACCATAAAGCAAAGGAGGTGATATTATGAATTTTAGCAAAGCGTTTGAAGAAGTTAGAAATGGCAGAGGAATGAGGCTTCCCACTTGGAAGGAAGATGTTATTATTCGTTCTCAATACCCAGATGACAACAGTAAGATGACAGCTCCGTATCTGTATGTTGAAAGCAGGTTTGGGATGGTTCCGTGGAAAGAAACAATGATCGAATTATTTTCTGAAGACTGGGAATTGGTATAATAAGTCGTTTCACCCTGAACCCAAAGCCGAGCCGCCCAATAGTTTTCGGTATATTCCTTGGCTTTGGGTTCAGGTGAACTATTTCATTATTTTACAGGAGATATAAAGGTGGGAAATTTAATTGAAGCAATGCAATCCGAAATAAGTAGATGTAAAGAGTTGATCAAAACTTATGAGGAAATACCTACTGGCGGGTTTGGGGCTGCGATGATTAAACAGTCAGTCGAAGCAGCCGAAAAAGCCCTTGCAAGTGATGATACTGTGAAAATGGTGCTGTGTTTAAAAGATTTAAGGATGCGAGCTTAAAGTAAAATATGGGTGAAATAATGTTAAAAGAACTACAAGGATTTCCTACTGACAAAATAGTTATAGATCAAATTAAGTTGAGGGAAGTGTCGTGTCCGACCACGCTAAAAGAGGTAAACGATCTTAAGTTGTGGGAAAGGCTTAGGGCCGCTAATGATTATGCTTGGATGACCGGATGTGGATTGGCTGCAATCCAGATCGGTGTTCCCTTGAGGTTTAGTTGGTTTCGGTGGGGAGAGCAAGAGTTTATGTTATTAAACCCAGAGATTATATCACGGTCTGGGAAAAACAAAGCCTTGAAAGAGGGGTGCCTGTCGATCCCAAATAATTGGATAAAGATCCGTCGTTATTATAAAATTAAATATATGTCTGACGGTATGAGAAAAACGGCAAAAGGGCTGAAGGCTCAGATCATCCAACACGAGATTGACCATATGGATGGAATTCTAAACATTGACAAAGCAATAGGGCAGAAGGGATGAAAAATGAGGACGATAAACGTAGGAGATAGGGTTAAGATCTATTACGGTGAAGGCTTTGGAGCCCCAGACGAAGCGGTTGTTATGCATATACCTAATGATTTTGGAGACTGGTGGTATTTTAAGATCGACGGAAAGGATGTGGGCCTGAATCCAATGTCACCAGCCCTGTTCAAAATTGAAGTGATTAAGGGAAACTTAGAATGAAACATATAGTTGCATTATCTGGTGGTAAAGACAGCACGGCAATGGCTCTACGGTTAAACCAAGTCGAACCAAGAGACTATATTTATATATGCACCCCTACTGGGGATGAACTTCCAGAGATGAAACAGCACTGGTACAACCTGAGCGTTTTACTTGGGAAGCCAATTTTATATTTACATAACCCCGAATATCCGACGATTTATGACTTAATAGACCACTTCAACGCGCTACCCAACTTTCGGCAAAGATGGTGTACCAGAATATTAAAAATAGAAGTGGCCCAAACCTTTTACAATAATGTAAAACCTGCGATTATTTATGTTGGGTTAAGAGCAGACGAAGAAACACGACAAGGAAACAGGCTGTTTGATGCAGACATAGAACAAAGATTTCCAATGCAAGAGTGGGGTTGGGGCATTAAAGACGTGTGGAAGTTTTTAAACAATCGAGCGATTATGATTCCAAGGCGAACAGATTGCGCCATGTGTTTTTGGCAAAGAATAGGCGAGTGGTGGATGTTATGGAAAGAATACCCAGAAATATATTTAAAAATATCAAACCTTGAAGCCAAAATAGGCAAAACATTAATGACGCCCGGCAAACACAAAATATGGCCTCATAAATTATGTGATTTAGCTGTTGAATTTCAAAAAGGGCGAATGCCCCGTGAAATATTATTAGGGCGCGAAACAGGGTGTCGTGCATGTAGCTTATAAGTTAAAAAAAGGGGGTGTTGAGATTGAAAAGCGTTAAAATTAAAATATTTGAGGCAGTTATTCTTGTAATCTTTTTACTTAGTCTGTTCCTTTGGACATATCTATTACACAGGCACACTCAGATCAACCTGGGTGAAATGGAAAAGGTAAAGACCAACCTATTGTCGGAAGTGATGCAAAACCGCAGGGATATGCATACCAATAGGGTTGAAATTGCCATGGTGCGAGGGTTGTTTATCCCAAAGGAATATCACATTACCTTGGTGCCGTTGCTGGTGCCCGGTAAACTAAAAAATAAGTATGTACCAGAGATATTTATGAAAAACAGTCTGAAAGGGAGGAAAAATGAGTAATCCAATAACAATTTTAGCTTTGGATCTTGGCCGACAAACTGGCTGGGCCGTATTACAAAACGAGATCACCACCATGGGTACCGAAAAGTTCCCGAACATTAGAGGTGAATCGCCAGGTATGTTGTATTTACGGTTCGGAGGATGGTTGGAAAAGATGCACGAAATTATGATGAAAAAGCTGGCGATGGTAATCTATGAGCAAGCTCATCATCGCGGAGGCGCCGCAACCCAGGTTGGTGTGGGCCTACAGACTAAGGTGCTGGAGTTTTGTGCCAAGTATGAGATCGAGTGCATGACGATACATTCAGGCACGCTAAAAAAATATTCAACCGGGAATGGAGCTGCCAGTAAAGAAACAATGATAGAAGCCGTCAGAGCTAAAGGGTATAGCCCACTCAATGATGACGAGGCTGATGCCTTTTTAATGTTAGAGTACGCCAAACATGAGATTGGTGTTCGATAATTATGAACGATTATTTAACCGATACCGACCAATGGTTTGTGCAGGGCGATCCTGACAAATTTATTTGGTTTAAATCTTTGCCCGAAAAGGAGGGTACTATGACACCAATTTCAGAGAGTGAGGCGGTGGGTTTTAAGGCTCTTAAAAGGCTTGGGGGGCCGATATTTGTTGAGCAAATGTCGGAGTATCCAACACTTGATGAGTGGGCGAGATATTTTTTATATAGAATAGATGCCTATGACGCAATAACAACTGCGCTAAAATTTTATGCAAATCGCGTCAAACGACCATTGGTAGATGTGGATACTAAGAATATAGGGTTAAAACTCTAACCGTGGTTTAAATACCACGAAACAGAGGCGAAGCACATGAAAACGAAGCACATGAAAAAACATTGGATTTTATACGGACTTTACATTTCGTTGCCTAATAAAGAAGAAACCTGGCATGAGATAGAATCTTATAAAACATACGAAGATGCACTTTTAAATGCAAGCAACACGAACCAAGGTGGTGTTATTGTTAAGGGTTATTTTGCCTATAGGATAACCGAGAGGACCTATAGGGATAGGATAGTTTATGTTAGTGCTGAAAAAAGTCCCGACCTGAGAGACGAATTTTTAGCAGCCATACCACAACAAAAGCAACGCCATGGCTCTGCGTTTGAACAATTAAGAGAATTACGTGACTTTGCTAAAAAACTTGGCCTGTATGAAGCTGTTGATTGTCTTGAGAAATTAATGCCATCAACGGTAAATTTAGGAGGCTTCTAACCGTGGTTTAAACACCACAAAACAAGGGAGGTAGACATGACTGAATTAAATCCGAGTGGAATTATTGCAAAACTGGAAGAAGATGGACCGGACGCCGTGCGAAAAAAGTTGCAGCAAAATGTTTATGCTGACTACAAACTTCCAATAATCAGAAGGTGGCTCAAGGGTGAATTTAAAAAAGCCGTCGAGGTTCCGGAAAAAGCTGCGCCTGTAGATGCGCCCACGGGAGAACCAACTGAATCAACAGGTGAAGATACTGTTGAGACAGTTTCGGAAAGTGGGCAATGGCCTGATGCCGAAACCTTAGAGCTGGCCAATAAAACTGATGAGGAATATAAGGCTGCCGATTCAGGAATCAAGCGGAAAATCACGATGGCCAGGAAGAAGGTGGATGCGGCAAAGGAATAATCTGTAAAAAAAAATAAGGGAGGATTATTATGGATATCAGCTTTACTGAACGTGAAAAAATATCTGGCATGGTCAAACAGCTTATGACTGACTATGAAGCAGAAATTGAGGCGGCCTACACCAACACCGATGGTGTGTTTAAAATTTCATTTTCCACCAAGATAGAGCCAAAGGCTAATACCAAGGTTGTAACGGTGGAAATGTCTTTTGATCCGGCCAAAAAGGTAAAGGACAGGATCACGGAAACTATAGATCCGGATCAGATGGAGTTGCCATTTAAGGAGAAACAGGATTTAGATTCGGCTGGCTAAAAGCTATTTTACCAGCGAAAGGAGCGAGGGATAATGGACACAGAAGAACTGAAAAATCGATTTACTTATCATCCGCCGACGCCTGGGCAGACAAGCAGGTATGAGAAAATTAGATCTGCAGCTTTAAGTTATGCGGAGTTTTTGATTGAGTTTACACCAGAGTCGAGGGAACAGTCGTTGGCTCTTACTAAGTTGGACGAGGTGGTGTTTTGGTCCAACGCTGCGATTGCAAGGCATGAACATAAAAGGCAATAGGCCTGGCATGACTGTCTAAAAAGGGGTAGCTCAACAGTAGAGCGTATGTTGCGGAGATATAGGGTAGCGAGTCCAAAGGGCTGTGACACGGCCAGCCACGTCCTATCGCTCACACGGGAACATAAGGTTGCAGGTTCGAGTCCTGCCCCCTTTACCGTTCTTTTTTTGGTCTAGCCTGGCATGACTGTCTAAAAATCCGATCAAAAATTTTATGAAAAATTCTGGCTGGGGTTTGCTGGGAGGTCAAGTTCTGGCTGCCTGGTCATACGGGGCCGGATCGTCCATAGTCGGTCCGGATCCTAGCCAGGTTCTTTTTTTTGGTCTGGGATCTGGGAATAAAAAAAGGCGGTCCATCTCTGGGCCGCCTTCAACTGTTACAATTACCGGTATTTTTTCATGGTCTGTGTCTCCTCTCCAGGCTTTAAAAGTCGTTGCCTGTGGTATTAGGGGTTCTTAGATCGTCCAGCCTGGGGCGTCTCAGGTTGTCAAATTAGACTTTAAACCCAGGGCGGCGCCTGGTCTGCCTTTGGCAAGGTAAAAAGAAAGTTCAAAACATCCCGTGGCACTTCCTGCTTGTTCCAGGCGGTCCCGTATTTGTAGCCGCATATCTTGCAGGGCTTTGCAAGTTCGCCGTCTGGGTGGTCCTTTGGGTATATCCAGCCGCTTGTTTTGGTTTCAGCTGTTATTTTAATTGGTTTGTTGTCGCCTATCCAGGTAGCGGCGGCGCTGCCGGGGTCCGGGCTGTAAACTTCGCCGTTGAAGGCTTTGACCTTTGCTTGCAGATATGCATGGCTTCCGCTGGTCGCAGCTCGAAACATGCCCGTTGTTACTGGGTGGCCTTTTTTTAGGCGGCGGGCTATTACTGCGTCAATCCTTTCAATATTGGTTTTAATTGTATTGTAATTTTTCAGTCCTACATATTTCCAGCTCTGAAATTTAACTTTGACAAGTTTTATTTCCTTCTTTCCCCAGCCTTCGGCTTCCTGGTGTTCGCAGCCTGGCTTCATGCCATTAAGGTGATACAGTTTCCAGTATTCAAGGAAAGTGTACCATTTACCCACGGTCCAGCCTGGCCTAAAACGAATGTCACGGGGTTGAATTGGGCTAGGGTATCGGTTGTAGTCGTGTTCGGGGTTGCGGTGCTGGAATTCCATGTCTATCTGGCCGTAGCTTCCCAGTGCGTTCCCGCCTTGGGTTGGGCCGATTACGCCGCTGATAGACAGGTGCCCTCTCTCGTTTAGGTTGATCTTACAGTAAATGCTTGCCCATTTGCCGCCATTCCAGGTTTTCATGGTTCCCGGGCGGACAACTAAACTTTTTGCTATTTTTTTCATGGCGTTGATCTCCTTGTGGGTTTGGGGTTTTGTTTTATCTGATCCAGTAGTCTGTGCCGTCAAAGTCAATGCAGCCATAATCTTGCTTCAGTGCGTCCGCTGCGGTTTCCCAGTCTATAAAACCAAGGGGCCAGTCTGCCTTTGAATCAATGGCGCCTATATCTTCCGCTAACTGCTGGGCGTATTCTGTGAAATAATCATCATTTATAAGGATTGAACCACAAGGCCAGTCTGGACTATAGCTCTGACCTTCTTCTTGTAATGCCTTCAGGGTTTTAAGTTCTTCTGTTTCTTCTTCGTCAATGTCGTCCTGGTCGTCAAGTTCTTCTATACGTTTGTTAATGTCCCTGCTGTCAATGATATCATCACAATTATTAATATTTGCCATGTTTCTATCCTCCGTTTTTAATAAGTTTCTGACAATAGGCCTATAACATAGCTTGTTGCGTTCTCTGCTAAATATACGGGCGGTGTCGGTGATTTGGTATTCAATACCAGTTTAGCCTTGCTGTTGTTAAAGCCTACCAAGTGCAGCGTTTTCTTGGTCTGTTCCACTATTAGCCACACCTGACCGTTGTATCTGATGACGTTTCCGGGGTGTAAATGCGTGTAAATCATAGGCGCATATCTCCTTTCTTGGCGGTGTATCCTGGCTGACCTGGCGTGATGATATAGTCCAGGGTGTTTCCGTTTTCGTACACGTCAACAACATATCGCCGGTGATATTTAATATCGTTTCTGTTGGGCCTCATGCCTCCATACAGGGAAAAGCCTTTTATAATATCCTCTGTGATATCCCAGTGCATACGCCACGCCTTTTCCCTCTCGCCTGTTGCATGGTGGCGGATCGTGACAAGTTTCTGGCCGTCCGGCTTTATGGGCGCGGTCCTGAGAAATAAGCGGCGTATGAAATCGGCCGCCTTTTGCATGTGCTTCTGCTCCGGCATTTTGTCCGGTCTAATTAAATCGAATGGTGTTTTCATGGTCGGTGGTCTCCTTTCTGGTTGGGGTTGTCCAGCCTTGTGGCTTGGCTCGGCTCCAGGGTCCAGCGCTGGCCGGTCCCTGGGGCTGGTCAAGTCATTAAGCTGCTTTGACTGTGGGTTGTTTTGTTCACCAGTCATTTACCTCCTTGCCCTCAGCTGTAAAGCGCATTGGAAAACCCATCACTTTAAATCTTTCGTTCAGGTTGTTGACCATGCTTATAAAATCTTTCTGGAAGTCTTCTGACATATTCAAGTTATTATCGGAAAATATAAAACCTTTATCTTGTAAAGTATAGAATTCATCATCGCTATACTTGGTTAAATCATACTTGCCTTCTTGCCAGGCAGTGAAAATACAGCATCCCATGCCCATGATAAACTCATGTAAATCAGAATCATTCTTCAAGATGTTTCTTGCTTCTTTTCTGATATATTCTAAAGACATATCACTTGCCTGATCCCATAAATTTTCTATTTCCTGTGGTATCATCTTATTTCTTACCTCCTCCCCTGGGTTGCTTCTTTGATTGCCTCTTTTTGTGTCTTGTAGTGGCCTATATATTCCCTGCCGTCCTGGGTGTTATACAGGAACCACCATTTCTCTTTCAAGGGTCTGTCCATGTACGGGAAAGCATCGCACAGGCGCTCTTTCCTTATGATAAATCTTGTGTTTCCAATTACTAACGGCATTGTTTCCCCTTTACCAGGGCTTGGGGCCTTCAATCTCGAATCCCCACTTGCTATTGACAAATAAATACTTTGCCTTTCTGGCGTACTTGCTTTGTCCTTTTCCTTGGGCCTTAAATCTGTTTGCTCTGGCCTGTCTTTTGGCCTCAAGCGCCTTCTGTCGCTTCTGTCCTTTTGGCATTGTGATATGCTCCTTTCCTTGGTTGTGGGTTTATAGCAATGATACTGCCAGTGATAAATATATCACCAGCTGAAACAAATAGATAATTGCTGTTAATTTCATGGTTTATTTGACTTCCCTTCCTGTTCCATCATTGTTAGAACTGCTGCGTTCCATGCTCGGTGCGCTGCTTCTTCAGCATCTGCTCTGGCATCAGTAGACGTAAAAATCATGTCTAGCTCCCTGTCCCACCATTCTTCAAATGTCATGCTGTTGGCCTCCTTTCCTGGGTTATGGGCGTCTAATATCTTTACCTTTGATTCCTGCAAGATAGGTTTTTTCGTTGCATTTATAATAAGTAAGACCAGCCTTAATCCTTGTGCCGTCATCTTTAACTATTTCACCATACTTTATTATGTGTCTCTCCCCACAGTGGGTACATAAAATAAAGTTTCCAAGTGGTTCAGCCTTTTCTATTTCCCTGTTGTCGATAGTAAGCATTATTGCCTCCCTCCCTGTTAAGTATAGATAATGATAGTGCAACAGCTTTCACGTCAGCGGTGCTGTTGTAGTTTCTGGAGCATTACCAGTGGGCACTATCATTAAAAGGGAGTCAAGCACTACCATGTGTACTGGCTTGTCAAGGTGCAGCAGGCAACTATTGTTGCGGCTTCGTCACTCCCTTGTTGATCGTTGTTGACTATTAAAGCTCAAGCTCTGCGATTTGATTTTTAACGACTTCCGATTCATGGCCGTTAGTTATAAGCCATTTCGCGGCCTGTTCGTCGTCAATTTCCCTGTAGGTTTGTGTTATTCCCTGCCATTGTGACCAGAAATTTAATATCCACTTGCCGGATGTTGTCCGGTAAAGCTGTTCGTGTTCGGTTTGGGATCTGGTTGCTTTGGATATATTATTGCTTCCGTCCCAGCCTGACGCCTCGTCAAACTGATCCGCGGATTCAGCGTTGAACCATTTCCCACTGCCGTCTGTTAATGCAATCCTTTCCATTTTTTAATCCTTCCTTGTTAGTGTTATTGTTAGCCATTCTATAGGCCCCCCGACCGAGCCGGGGAGCTTAACAATGGCTAATTTTCTGTCGCTTTAATGGAGACGAGCAACAGTTTGTAAGTCGGTGTCTTTTATCGGCATGCAATGAATACCACCACGAAAAGGAGCCGTATAAGCCCAACAAACAACCCCGGCTTCTTTGTCGATGTATCTTTCAATTCGATGGCTATCATAAATAACTGTTTCTTTTGCGGGAGAATTTAAACATCCGCAAAAAAATAACATTGTGACAATACTTATTAGAGTAAACTTTTTCATTTTAACCTCCCCGTTAGATGTTATTGGTTATGGCCTTCTGTGGCCTACATTTACAATATAAGACATCATAACTTACTTGTCAAGTACTTTCTTCATTTATTTCGTACCTGATATCATTACACATCCCTGCCATACTGTGGCCGGTGTGTCGTAGTCTATAACAGGGTGATATAACAGGATAAAACAATAGAGAAACGGGGAAAAGAAAAGAGTCTACAATAAAAGGCTTGACATCTCTTTATTCCCTATTGTATTAACTCACCGTCTCTAAAACCCAATCACTTATTTATCCCGTCTCCATAGCCAACCGTCACTTTTATAGTTATGCCTGATAAACCAGTGGGAAAAAAGCTGGGCCGTAAGCCCAAGGTTCCAGTCACTAGACTGCTTGAGTTGCGTAACGCTGGCCTGACCATGCAGGAAATAGCTGACCTTTGCAAGTGTTCTCCTGCCAACGTATCCGCCCGTCTGCGTGCCGTCAAAGCTGACTTCAAAGGTCTGTCCGTGTTCAAGGACAAGCGGCCTGATATCCTTGCCTTGCTTCAACAGAAGTTGCTTTATTCTTTGAGTGACAAGGACATAAAAAGGATGCCCGGTGGTTCCAGGGTGTTGGCCATGTGCCAGTTGTACGATAAAGAACGGATTGAGCGCGGTCAACCTGGTGCATACATCCAGTATTCTGACTTTGATGATGAACTGGGGCAGGTTGATAATGAAATCAAGCAGTTAGAAGCAGAGCTGGCCGGTCTGGGTGGCTGATCGATAGTTATAGGTGATTAGCCTGGGCCAGGACAACGGCCTGGATCATGTTATCAGTGGCCTGTCACCTCCCGTTTGCTCTGATTAGCTGCTAAATATGCGATATGCCAGGAATAAATAAACATGATAGTTAACATAATACATCTTATAAGACGGTCACTTGTATCTTGTGGTCATGGTTTGGTGGCTCTGGTCCATCAGATATCCTGGTCCAACAGCCCAGGCCTTGGGTCGCTGTGGTTGCCCGTGGAACCTGGAAACGGGCCAGATCCAACCAAGGGAAGCCGACCCCCAAAAAAATCGGAAGCGATACCTCTTCTACTTCTCCCCCCGATTCCAAAACTTCCAAAAGAAAGGGACGTGGTGTCCTACGGGTTATGGTCAGTATGGGCTAAAAGGTTAAGGGCTTGAAATTATTTCAAATTATAAAAAAGGGGTGCTCGGTATTCCCGGGAAAACACTTTTTAAACCGGACATTGCAACGGACGTGTTATGATAGAAAGGACAGGAGGGGGTAATGCATTGCTCAATAAAAATAATAGTTGATGCTTCTAAAGATAAGGCTGTTCGTTTTGCAGGTAAGGAACTTAAAAAGCACGGCAATTTCAATAAAGATGATGTTTGGTGCGAATTTCCATGCACTCGTGAAGACAATCATCCCGTATATGGCAAGCATTGGTACGACAGACATGGATTAAGGGTTGAGTTCTCCATTTCCAAGGATGATGGTGGTGTTTGGATGGCATGATCTTAAAAGGTATAACAACGGAGGTGTTATGATGGAAAGGACAGGAGAAGCTAAAACCACTAATCCGGAGGATATGGACTTAATGAAGGTTTTTAGGGATCTTAGGGTTGTTTCTTACCGGGATGAAGGCAATTTCATGTACTGTCCCACCGGTGAGCCGTACATGACCGTGGCTTCGGCTGGGATTAAGCCGGAGGGTGTCAAAACTGATCTGTTCGACTCTGAGCAGAAGGCATTTGATGCTTGGAACGACACTATCCGGGAGGTTGTAAAGGGCACTGACCGGACGTTAATAAGCGAAAATAAGGGAAAATTAACGGTTTATTGGCGCAGGAAGCCCGAAATGAAGTATCTTGAGCCATACCGACTGCTGGACAAAGATGAATCCATAGAAGAATGGCTTTTTGACACTAAGGGGTTTTCTACTGGGCGCTGGACGGTATATTCAAGGTTTCGGAT
>SDBU01003411.1_pt1 | contig 20213 bp, 22 predicted proteins | sample 2277071 | NCBI WGS metagenome assembly SDBU01 (sample SAMN10397929, study PRJNA504765) | marine sediment metagenome | isolation source: marine sediment core GS08_GC12, 126 cmbsf | place: Arctic Ocean: Gakkel Ridge, Loki's castle | collected 2008
TCCCTTCGGGCCCGCTATTTTTGTTAGTAAATTCGCTAACAATGTTACCAAAATCAGTAACACTAGAATTTTGATAATTATAATTTTTATGAACTAATCCAGTTAATAATTAGAATTTATTTCTTGGTAGGATCATGCGTTTTCATGTGTTTTGCAAGTCCGATTAAATTTTCCCCAAAATCTTTTCCACAATAAGTGCAGTAGAAATCATTACCTTTTAACATGATATTTTGAATAAACTTTTATTTTAAAACATTTTCTTGATCGACGTTGGCAAATATTAAGAATATCGCTATTTGGATAGGAATCATTGGTGGTGGAATCATATTTTTTATTTTTTACGGCATTGTGGCTGAAATGATGAGATAATACTTTTCATTAAAATCGAAACAATACAGTTTTTAATTCATTTTTTAGATTTTAAATTTTCTAATTCTTTCTTTTTTTCAATCAGTTCTTTTTTTACCGACATCAAATTTGAAAGAGCTTCACCATATTCATCTTTTACAGATTCAAGTTTTTTTGAAATGGAGTCTAAATGATCTTGTTGTGCGTGAATTTTATTTTGTAAACTATCTGAATTTTCAATTTTTATCTCAGGCTCGTCTCTATTCTCTTCAATCTTATGCTTTGTTTTATGAAGCCAGTCCATCTAACCACCTATCTTATCTCTTCTTCCTTTTACAAAATTTAAGTAGAATCCTATGCCCCCTATTAAAAATCCAAAGATAATTGCTGCCCAGCCCAGTTCGGGTGTTTCAGCTAGTTGCCAAGGGGCAACCATGAAAAGTATGGCCCCAAAAATTATGAGAAAAAACCCTCCCCTACGACGCTGCCTATTGTGCACTTTATGTGCCATTTTTATTCTCATTAAATATTAGTTGAAAGAGTTCTTGCAACATTTTTCCTTCCGACATCTTCAATAAATGGACCAATTTTTGGGCCTCTAGTAGTACCCAAAATTATTTGGTAAAGCACTCTAAAGAAGTCTTTTGGTGGAATCTGATTTGTCTTAGCAATTTGATAAATTGAATTTTGTAGATCATCAATTGATTTTTCTGAATCAAGTAAATCTACCAATTGCGCAATTGCTTTTTTTGTTATTTCATCTAATTGAATCTCTATTTTCTCACCTTTATGGAAATCATCAGCAAAGTTACCAACTAAAGTAATTAACTCATTAATTTGAGGCTCAGAATTTTTTATAACTCCATAATCTACAAGCTTTTTCATCACACGTTCATTTCGTTCTTCTTTGAAAATATTTGCAAGTTCAATGAGCAATCTGTAACTAATATGAGCACTAGGATTCTTTGGTGGATTTAGTAGATTGACATATTCATACAAGCCTTTTGATTTTATCTCCTTTGCTTTGTTATTCAACTTAACTTTTCCAAAATAGATATTTTCCAATTCATTATACTCATCCATTAGAGAAGGTACATCTTCAAATCCTAGTTCTCTTGCTCCAGTAATTCTTTTGTAAAGTAATAGAAGTATAGATTTTGGGGTCCCATATTTCAGCCACTTTTGTGATGTCACAACATTTCCCAATGATTTTGAAATCTTTTTCCCATCTTTGTCCAGAAACATTTCATATTTTACATGGTGAGGATGAGGATATTTCAAAATCTCATCCGATACCCAATCATTTACCTTTACCGAATCCATAATGTCTTTACCATACGCTTCAAATCTTATATCAAATGCCTGCCATCTGGCTGCAAACTCAACCTTCCAAGCCAATTTACCGAGACCTTTTGTAATATCGGACTCTCCTTCATGGCCACATCCTTTCACAATATTTGAGCCAATAGTCGAATCCACACAACGGTATTTTACTTTCTTTTCATCCGAGAGATATTCATAGGATTCAGTTGTGTAAAGCTTATCACAATTTTCACAAACTGGAAAGTATGGTAAAATATTTTGATATTTTTCTTGTCCAGAAAGGTCTGCTATTTTTTCACCAATTTTTTTACTATTACTAAGGATGGTATGGATTTGTTCCTTTAGGAGTCCCTTTTCATAAGTGTCTTTTGCTCGTCTAAAATCATATTCTATTCCTAATTCATCGAGGCCCTCAAGTAAGAGACTGCTCATATGCGTTCCATAGGAGTCATGACAATCAAAAGGATCTGGAATAGTTGAAACTCTTTTTCCCAAATGCTCATTTAACGAATCAGGGAATCCTTCTGGAATTTTTCGTAATCCATCCAAATCATCCGAATACGCAATTAGTTCCGATTTGTAACCAAAATTTTCAAGTGCGAGCTTTACACCAAACGCTCTAACAGCATCTCCCAAACTCCCAATATGTGGTATGCCTGAAGCACCTAATCCACTTTCAACACGAATTAAATCTAGATTTCTACCAATTGATTTTTCTCTTTCAACCAATTCAAAAGCTAGTTTATCGATCCAGGTTCCTTTACCAATAACATTTTGTTCTGACATTTAGAACCCACATTTAAGCAAGTTTTTTTGCCATATAAGGACCCTCTAATGAATATCCAAACTTTCGATAATATTCCCTAGTTCCAACTGCACTAATTACTAAAAGTTTGTTAGCATCAGACTCTTCTTTTGAAATTTTCTCAGCTTCTAAAAGTAGATTTTTTCCTAATCCTAAATGTTGTATGCCAGTATCGCTCCTTTCTCCAAGTTTTAAGGATTTTCCATAAACATGTAATTCACGTACAATGCACGTTCTTTCGGAAATCTCTTTTCTGTGTGCCTTTAAACTTGGATTTCGTAATCTTAAAAATCCAAAAATTGTATCATTTGAATTTTCATAGCTAAGGAACACCTCTTTCCCTTCAGATGATAAATAATCATCCCGCTTTAACTTTAAATCATAAGGAGAATCCTGAGATAATCCCACTTCCCTACATCTGATGCATTTGCAGTATAACCCTTGGCTTTTCAAATTTTTTTGAACAATTTGACGCAGATTTCCTGATTTTGGACCAGCTACAATTTCAGATGGTGAAATCTCCCGTTGCACTCTCATAATTCTGACCCAACGTGGAACAATCTTTTTCACCTCTGTTAGCACCTTGACCATATCCTCAGATGAATAAGGCGTATATTTTCCAGATTTGTAATCTTCGTAAAGTGGAGTATTTTCTATAACCAGTGATGGATAAATTTTCAACATATCTGGTTTAAGACGTTCATCATCAAACAATTGTTTAAAATCTTTAACATCGTCATTAGGCGTCATCGTAGGAAGTCCTGGCATCATGTGTGCAACAATTTTGTATCCTGCATCTTTTGAAATTTGAAAAGATTGAACAACATCTTGAAAATCATGTCCCCTGTTTACAATTCTATATACCCTTTCTTGTAAACATTGAACGCCAATTTCAACTCTTGTCACTCCATATTCCAGCATCGCGTCTACATGTTCTTCTTTACAATAATCTGGTTTTGTTTCAATAGTAAAACCAACATTTCTTATTTTGGATGTTTCATTGTTCTTTTTAGCATCCTCCAATGAATCTGAATCAAAACCATTTAATGCATCATAACATGATTTGATAAAATCTTCTTGATAGTTTTTTGGCATAAAAAGAAATGTTCCCCCCACTATAACGAGCTCCAATTTTGATCGTTCGTGTCCAAATGCTAATAGTTTGTCGAGTTTTGTCAAAATTTGGTTTTTAGGATTGTATTGATTTTCAATAGCGTTAATTGTAGCCGGTTCTTTTCCTGTATAGCTGTTTGGTGTATTAAACTCAATTCCGCCAGGGCAATAAGTACATCTACCGTGAGGACAAGCAAATGGTTTTGGCATAAGTGCCACAACTGCAACCCCTGATGCTGTTTTGATAGGTCTTCTGAGAAGAACTTTTCTCAATTTTGAAAAATCTGTGCCATCAACCATAGCTAAAATTTCCTGGTTTCTAGGAATTCTTTCGAGGGAATATTTTGCACAGACTTTCTTAATTTCTGATTTTACTTCTTTTTTTGAAGGAAGAGACACTGATAACAAATTTTGGGAAATTTCTGAGCATGCCTTTGAAAAAACTGTTTGGCAATCTGGCATCGATATTGTGACTAAACTCGGTCATAAATGCGTTAAACTCAACAAAATTGGTAAAAAACTGATTTTATCTTCGCCTTTTTCGTGACTTTGACCTAGATCTTTTTTTTGCAATCTTTCTTCTGGCCAGCCTTGGTTTCCTTTTCTATGCAGAAGCTTTTCGTTTTGTTCTTCGTTTAGCTGGTTTTCGTTTTGAACTCTTTTTCTTTACAGACTTTTTCTTAGGTCTCTTTACTGATTTTTTCTTTGGTGCAGAACCAGGATTTTTTCTTATGCCTTGATTTGACATTCTTAGTTTGAGATTTTTCAAATAAACTAAATCCATTTTAGCTCTTTTTTCCTCCCTCATCAAATCAGTTATTGCTTCATATTCACTTCCATGTTGTTGAAAACAATTTGAATGGAAAAGATGATTATTCTTATAGACCATTTTATTGCGCTCAACTTTTTTTACACAAACAACACAATGACCAATGTAGTCTTTGTTTGCATTGGTTTCAAAATCAGCCGCTGTTTTAAAAATTAGGCTTTGTAAATCCGGGGGAACATTAGATTGTACTTTTGGTTCCTCTGTTGGTTTTTCTTCTGGCTTTTCTTTTTCTTCTACTCTTGTTAGGTAATCTTTTTCATATTCCTCTAACACTTCATGTTTTGTTTTTGATCCTCGGTCGCCAGAACTCAATACCGCATCTGATCCTTAGCTGAATTTAAGACTTTTCAGAGAATCTATTTAGATTATACATTCTAAATCATTTAGGTTCTAGACTTTGTAGAAAAAATGTATGTCTGCAAAACTTTTTTTAATTTCATCTCTTCGTGATTCAACCATTTCCGTCATTTCCGATAAATCTTCACCTGAAGGAACTTTACCATATTTTGCAATAAAATATCCAAGAATTATGCCCAGTATTACGCCCGCCTTGTGACCAAACTTAAAATCATCATCAGAGCGGTAATTCCAAAATTCTTTGTTACATTCAAGTGTTTGAATTCCATGAGGGATAAGACATTCGTCAATCAACGATGTTATTTTCTCATGAAATTTTTTGTCTAACACCATACTTAACACCTTATTATGCCAAATAAAAAGACAAAGAAATTGTTATACATTTAGCATCAATCTTACCAAAAATACTCCAGTACCAATTGCCACTGTTGCAATCATATAGGGAAGTCCCTTTATGATAAAATCTTTGAAAAACATGCGATAACCATGCCTTTCAGCAACCGCAATAGCCACAAGATTTGCGCTAGCTCCAATTAAAGTTCCATTTCCTCCAAAATCTGCACCTATTGCTAAAGCATACCATAAAGGATTGAACGAATAATTCGCTATCGAACTTGCTATGCTTGGGTCTTCTGAAATGTTTTCAATAATTGGAATCATTGTGGCGGTATAAGGGATATTGTCAACAAATGCAGAAGCAAATGCTGATGACCAGATAATCAGTACTGACGTAGCTTCAAAATTACCACCAGTTACATTAACTATTTCATGAGCAAAAAGTTCAAGTGCTCCAGTTAATTCAACACCTGATACAATAATGAATAATCCTGCGAAAAAAAGCAAGGTGGGCCATTCCACATGAACAAATGATTTTGCTGGATGTATTCTTGTAATTACCAAAAGTATCGCAGCACCCGCAAGAGCAATGATAGAAACCTCCAAATCCAGAGCTCCATGGAACATAAATGCGATAACCACTCCGAGAAGAACTATCACACTTTTTTTGAGGAGCACCATATCTTTGATTTCCTTTTTTTCATCAATTTGCATAAGTTTCTCTATGTGCTCAGGCTTTTGTTTAAGGTCTTTTCTAAACATGATTTTAAGAATTAAGAGTGATGCTGCAAATGTGATAATAACTTCTGGGGTCATGTGGTATGCAAAACTCATAAAATCAATATTCGCAGCAGATGCAATCATGATGTTAGGGGGATCACCAATGAGAGTAGAGGCACCTCCAACGTTTGATGCAAAAATTTCAGCAAGAATTAAAGGTATTGGATTTATGTTCAGAACTCTTGCAACCGAAATGGTTACAGGAACTATTAGAAGAACCATAGTAACATTGTCCAAAAATGCAGAACCAACTGCCGTTATGACTGACAACAGAACCATCAGCTTCCAGACATTTCCTTTGGACAATTTTGCTGCCCGAATTCCTATATACTGAAAAACTCCTGTCTCTCCAAGAATACCAACAATTATCATCATTCCTAAAAGTAATCCAATTGTGTTGAAATCAATGGCCCCAATTACAAAATCAACAGAATCATGTGCAGGGATTAGGCCAGTGTAAATCAGAATAATGATAATGATGAGTGCACCTATCATCGCAAGCGATGTTCTGTGTATCGCTTCAGTAACCAAAATCACATAAATCCCCATCAAAACTGAAAGGGTCATTGACATTGCAATTGTAAACTCTAACCCAACCATATCGGGTAATGTGAACAGCATAACGATTATGGCAACAAGCACAATTCCGCCCATGACCATAGTTTGCTGCATTAACTTAGACCTCGATAAATCATTTATGTGGCGATATAAGGCATTTTCTGGTATACAAAATTACACAAAATAATTCTTTTTCATTATGCAAGTTTAAGAGAATTTACAAAAACTCCTTTCTTAGCTATTATCTTTCCAACTCTTTTGCTTTTCATTCCAAATTTTTTGAATGTTGAGTTGATTAGACCCTCTTCATTCTTTGGGGCTATAACACAAAACCCAATCCCCATGTTGAAAGTTTTGTACATTTCTTGTCTACTAACTCCCTCATTTTCTATGATTTGGAAAATTGGTAGGGAGGTTGGCATTTGGTCAAGCAGGTAACCTGTTTTTTTGAGACGTAATAGCTTAGTAAAAGAACCGCCAGTTATGTGTGCCATCCCATGTACTTTACATTTTTCCAGTACACTAAGTACAGGCTTAACATAAACTTGTGTGGGGGTTAGCAAAGCATTGCCAAGTTTTCCAATCCCTTTAATTCTATCTTGCAATGAGTACTTTGAAAGAAGAGCTTTTCTTGCTAAGGAATAACCATTTGAGTGAAGCCCACTACTTTGTACCCCAATTATAACATCTCCACGTTTTATCTTATTTCCTAATATCATTTGTTTTTTTGTCAACATTCCAACTACCATGCCAGCAAGATCAAATGAAAAATGATTACCTGATATTACATCAGGCATGATTGCAGTTTCACCGCCCACAATTGGAACATTTGCTTTTTTTGCTCCCTTTACTAATCCTTGCACGATTTTTTTTAGGGCAGCTTTATCATTTTTATTAACAGCAATATAATCCACAAAAGAAATTGGGGTTGCACCAATACAGATTATATCATTTACATTCATTGCGACACAATCAATTCCTACTGTGTCGAACTTTTTCATCATATTAGCAATGAGAACCTTTGTTCCTACTCCATCAGTATGGGTTGCTAAAAGTGTCTTCCCAGGGATTTCAACAATTCCAGCATAATGTCCAAACCCCTGAACAATTCTAACCCTCTTTTGGAGTTTGTGAGTGGATTCAATAATTTTGCCAATAGTATTCTGACTTTGCTTAATTTTTGAGATATCCACACCTGCTTTTTTGTAAGTCAGTGGCATAATTTGATGCTGACCTGATGCGAATAAAAGAATTTGCTTGTATTAAGTTCTGAATCTTACATGTACATTCCAGAGAATTGTTTTCTATCTTGCACATATTTCTGAGAAAGTTCTTCCAACTCTGCACCAATTCTTTCTTTTTCTTTTTTTAGATCAGAAACGTCAATTTGCATTTCATACATTTTATTTACAGCTTCAATCAAAGTAGCTGCTGCTTCCGGATCTGGTAATAGTTTATTTGCTTTTACAAGCAAAGCAACTCCTTGAATTTCTCTAATCAAACATTCGTTAAGAATACCCCCAGGTATTCCAGTAATAAAACCATGAGGAATTACATTGATATTTTTATCCGCCATCACTCTACAAAGATCTTCTTCTGCGGCACAGTATGCTTTTTGATCATGTTCATCGCTTGCAACTCCATCAAGAATTATTATTTCGTTTGAGCCTTTTTCTTTAGCCCAATCTAATATTGCTCCTACTATTGTAAACACTCCTTCCAATCTAAGAGTAATTTCACAGATTACTGCACATACCGTCCCTTCTTTGTTTGCGTAAAAACGGAAAGGATGTCGTAATCTGCCTTTCATAAAGACAGTTGAGGGAGGAAGGTGTTTGGATCTCATATACCCAATCTCTTTCATTCCTAATTTCTCAATCATATGTCCAATTGCGATGGGTCCAACCAACCCCGCACCAACAAATCCTGCAAAAATTAGCGGACTCTTTAGTTCAACTTTGTTTATTTCAAAAATTTCGGCTTCAGGAAATTCTTTCTGTTGCACTCTTTACGTCAAATTTTTCTGTCTAATTACCTTTCTGCATGAATAAATTCAACATGGTTCTGCCCTTATCAGTAATTGAATAGATAACATTGGGCCCAACCGGCTCTTTTTTTATGAAATTGTAATCTACGCAAAGACGCAGATAGTTAAGAAATGATTTTTTCATTCTGATTTTTGATTTTGAGTACAAGTTAGAAAACGTCATTGGATTCCCACGTAGCTGATATAGCAGTTTTAGTAGCGTTAAGGTGCTATAGTCTCGTGTCCTAGCCTTGACTGCATCTAGGACTCGTTCAGCTCTAGTTATGATGAAATCATCAAACTGATCAGCCACCTCTATAGGTACGTAAGTCAATCGCGTCTTCATCATACCGTATAGTACGGTATATTACTTTATTAATCTTAAACTAAAGCTTTGTTGATCCAACAAGATGGTTTTTTTACACCTTTTGATACTGCATGAGGATCAGATCTACTTTGGTTGTTAGAATAGTAAATTATGCATAAGAATATCCCTTTAAACAAACTGGATTTTATCAACCAACATGGAGATCGCGATTAATGCACTGTTGACAATTGTAGGACTTGTAATGTTATGTTTTGGTGGTAATTGGTTAGTAAATGGTGGAGTCAACATCGCCAAAAAATTTGGAATAAGCAAAATGATAATTGGAATGACTGTTGTGGCATATGGAACATCCACTCCAGAATTAGCTGCAAGTATAGCAGCCGCTGGAGACCATGGCGCAATAATTCTAGGTAATGTTATTGGAAGTAATATCGCAAATGTTGGAATGGTAATTGGTATTGCAGCTATTCTTACACCATTAATTGTCAGTAAAGCAACAATACGAAAAGAAGTACCAATAATGCTTGGTGTCTCACTTTTACTAGTCGCATTGTCAATTGACGGCGAAATATCTCAATATGATGGCATTTTGTTAATTGGATCATTAATTGTTTTTACAATTTTTATTTACAAGGATGCCACGAAACAAAGAATTGAAAACACAGATGAAGACATTCCTAAAAAAAATGCTTATGGTAAATCCATTGGATTAATTGCCATTGGAATTGCACTATTGTATGTTGGCGCTATATTGACTGTTGACAATGCAGTAATATTGGCACAATCATTTGGCATTTCTGAGAGAATCATTGGATTAACAGTTATAGCAATTGGAACTTCGCTTCCTGAATTAATAACTTCGGTAATAGCAATTCGAAAAGGTCACACTGATATTGGAATTGGAACCATCATTGGTAGTAACATCTACAATATTTTGATGATTATGGGAGTTGGTGCCACAATTGCTGGTGTTGCAGTGGTATCTGAAGTTTTCATTGATTATGCTGTCATGATTGGATTTAGTCTTGTTCTATTGGTAGCAATGAAAAAGGGTCTTATTACCCGACCAATTGGAATTGGCCTAGCTGCAGCATACTTGATTTATCTTGCAGTAACATTCTTCTTTTAGGCACAAAATAATTGCTAAATTGGTATTATTTTAATTTCATCCACTCTTAAACTAGGACAAATTGATGGTAATGAAGCCCATTGCAAAGCATTTCTAGAATCATTTCCTATGGCAGAAATTTTTTCCAAAAGAGTTTTGAGATTATGGATTATTCTAACAGACTTGCCAGGATTCTTGATTTTTCCATCTTCAATAATTCTGATGCCACTTCTAGCCGTACAAGAAAAATCTCCCTTGATAGGGTTTACAGCATAGGTATACCATAATCTACCTACCACGATCCCCTTCTTGGTATCCTTAATCATTTCTTCTGGAGTGGAATCCCCATTTTTGATCCTAAGATTATGTGGTGATGGTGCAGGAATAGGTTTCGCATCACGACCCATAGGAGAGCCCGGTCTTGATGCATTACCCGAGGATTCCTTCCCTTCTTTGAACGCATTATACAAATCTGAATAAACATTTTTGAAAACACCATCTTCAATCAAAGGCCTAATTTTTGTTGGAACACCTTCATCGTCAAAGCTTTTAGTCCCAATTCCTTCCGGCGCATGAGGATCATCTACCAAATCAAAATTCTTGGCTGAAATAACTTGGCCAATTTTTTCAGAAAAGCAGCTTCGTTTTTCAGTATATGTTTTGAGATTAAAATTCGCTGAAAGAACAAAAGATAAAATCTCTCCAACTGAATATGGTTCAAATATTACTGAGCAAGTTTCAAACTCACAATGTTGTGGATTAATGGATTTGACACACATTTCCAGAGAATCTTTTCCAATTTGGGTCGGTGTAAAATTTTGTAATGTTCTACAACTAGCATGTCCAATACCACTCACTGGAAGAGTTCCAACATTGGAATCAGCATTTATGATTCCTGCAATGTAAGTTGCTTCATCATTACATCTTAAACCATTGGTGTTTGCTATTGTAAAATCTTCTGCAACAATATTTAATGAACCCGAAATCGAATCAATTTTTGGATTGAGAGCAGAATCAATCATAGTTTGAGCTATATCTGATGCCTCAATACCTGTGATTTCTGAAAGTTTCTTATCAAAAACTCCCTCAAGTGGTATTTTTTGCTTCGAGTTCTGTGCCAAAGATTTCCAAAACGGCTTTGGTTTAGTAATATTGGATAATTCTAAAGCTTGATCAATAGTCTTTTTGTAATTTTCAACAATAGACGTTTGTGCAGAAGAAATTTTTTTCCCATGAATAATTCTTATCCCAATTGATTGTTCTACATTTTCTTTTGTTTCAGCTATTTGTGAATCTGTGATTCTTACAGTAATGGTTTTTCTTTTTACATTTACTGCTTCACACTCATCAATTCCTTTGGCTTTTGCATAATCAATTGCCCTTTCACAGGCTGACAATTAATTTCGCCTAGGATTTTGATAATTAAATTTGTTGATTTTAATTAGATCAAAATAGGAACCAAAAATGGATTCATCATCTAAATCATCTAATGGTTCACTTGTTTTAGATTCACCTTCGAATTTTTTCAGAATTTTGTAATTTGTATTTCGTTCTGCAGGAACTCTTCCAACTTCTCTAACCAATCTTCTAATTGTTTTTGGTTTTATTAGTTGACCATTTTGAGCTCCTGCTGATGTTGATATGCTTTCGTTAATCAGTGTCCCACCAAAGTCATTTGCACCCCACATTAACAGTAACTGAGACATTTTTTGACCTTCTTTTACCCAAGACATTTGAATATTATCAATAGAATTGTTAAGAATTATTCTTGCTATAGCATGCGTTAATAGAATATCTCTGGAATTACTACCATTTCTAATTCCTTGATGAAGTTTATTTTTGTACATTGGAGCTTCACTAGCAATAAAGTTAAGTGGTACAAATTCTGTGAACCCCCCAGTTTGTTTTTGAATTTCACGCAATTTGCAAATATGCATGACTCTATCTTCTGGCGTCTCTATATGACCATACATCATTGTTGAAGTAGTATTAATTCCTAGTTTATGAGCTGTTGAAATCACCTCTACCCAATCACTAACGCTAATTCTTCCGGGAGAAATCTTGTCTCTCATTTTTTGATTCAAAATCTCTGCAGCAGTTCCAGGTAGTGTATTGACACCTGCTTCCTTTAGTCTGATCAAATATTCTCTAATTGGTATTCCTAATAATGAAGAAGCATACAGAACTTCCTCAGGAGAAAATCCATGTATGTGGATGTCTGGAATTTCTGCCTTAATGGCTCTACAAACATCTTCGTATAGATGTCCATCCATATCTGGTGGTAAGCCTGCTTGAATACAGACTTCAGTTGCTCCAAAACTGTATGCTTCTTTTGCCCTCCTGACGATTTCTTCTATTGGTAAAAAATATCCTTCTTCTTCTCTAAAATCCCTACTAAATGCACAAAACCCACATTGCTTGATACAGACGTTTGTAAAATTGATATTTCGATTTACAACATAAGTTACCAAATCCCCTGTTCTTCTTTTTCTAAGCTCATCTGCCACCATTCCAACTAAATGAAAGTCTATGCCTTCAGCATAGTATAACCTAGATGCCTCCTTTTCAGAAATTTCTTTTTCTGCCAAAGCACGATCTAAAGTATTTGCAATTAAAGGATCGGCATTTTTTAACAAATCGTCTAATCTTTCAATTTGTAGTGTCATCGCCAATAACCCTCTTTAACGAAACCCTGTTCAGTTTTCAGGTAAGAGATTTTCTCTTTGAGCTGCGTATTTAAAAATGAAAAAAATTCTGGATATACAGGAAACCTACATTCTAAATTAAAACCAGCATTATTGGTATGTTGCTCAATATTATTAATTTCAGGCCATTGAAATTCAGGATTTACATAATCCGGTGTAAGTGGTGAAATTCCGCCCCAATCATTGATTCCAATTGTTAAAAAACTCTGATATGAATTAGGAGACAAATTAGGAGGAATCTGGATATTCATTTTGGGCATAATTATTCTTGTTAGTGCCACAACAATTTTGAAGTAATTTTCCTGTGCTGATGGAAAATTTTTCATCTTAGTATCCAGTTTTGGCTGAAAGTTTTGTAATATGATTTCCTGAATATTTGAGAATCTTTCATTAAGATTTTTTATAGCAAAAATAGATTCAATTACCTCAATAGGAGTTTCACCAATCCCTATGAGTAATCCAGTAGTCATTGGAATTCCTAATTCCCCTGCATCCTGAAGCACATGTAATCGATTTTGTGGTTTTTTACTTGAAGCCAAATGGTGAGGCATTCCTTTCTGTGTAAGGCGCTCACTCACGTTTTCCAACATGAGGCCCATACTAGGATTAGTTTTTTGTAATTCTCTCATTTCTGACTTTGTTAAATTACCAGCATTCGTGTGAGGGAAAAGATCTTTTGAGATGGCCATCTCTGATACATAAACCAGGTATTCCACAGTGCTAGAGAAACCATTTTCTTTAAGCCATTTTTTTGCCTCATCATACTTTTGTTCTGGCCTCTCTCCAGTGACAAATAATGCTTCAACACAGTTGAACTTTTTTGCAAGTGTAAGCAATTCTAGAATACTGTTTTTTGACATCAATGATAATTTTGATTCATTTGGCTCAGCTTTGTACGTACAATAAGAACATGTATCTTTACACAAATTAATTAAATTAAAAAACACTTTTTTTGAAAAACTAACAGTTTTACTTTTATGTTGCTCTCTGAGAATTTGAGCAGTTTGAAAAAGTTCACGAGGATCTTTTTCAGATTTTTCAAAAATTTCAAAAGCATCTTGAAGTGAAATATCTTTTCCATCTAAAATTCGGTTTAATGGTTCACTAGTTAGGACAAGTTCGCTCAACAATGAGAATCTTGAAAGGAGGTATTTATTCTTGTATCAAATCTAATTGGAATTAGGTCTTTCTTCTAAAAGCAAAACAAAATTAGTAGTTCTACCGTCTCTTAAAATCTCCAAAACCATCTCATCCCCAACTGATTTTTCTCGTTGTAAATGAATCAAAATGTCATCAATCCGTCTTACTTCTTTTCCATCAACTGATAAAATTATGTCACCACCTATTGGATAATTGGCACCATCAATTTCTTTAGTTTCTATGGAACCATGTAGACCCGCCTTAGATGCTGGACTATCCTCTACTACTGTTACAACAAGAAATCCTTTCGCATCAGTGAGATTTAGAATGTTAGCAAGATCAGGATCGATATCTCTACCAGAAATTCCTAACCATGGATGATTATATTCTCCATCTTGAATGAGTGTCGGAACAATTTTCATTAGTGTTCTAGAAGGAATTGCAAAGCCAACTCCTGTAAATTCACCAGTTGCAGATTGAATAGCTGTGTTAATTCCTACAACTTGTCCTCTCATGTTTAGTAACGGACCCCCAGAATTTCCTGGATTAATGGCGGCATCTGTTTGAATTACATCAGGTATTGAAAAACCACTGCCCTGAGCAGGTAATAGTCTGCCCAATTGACTAACTATTCCAGATGTCATGGAACCTGATAGACCAAATGGATTTCCAATCGCTGCAATTTGCTCACCAACTTTAAGCTGGGAAGAATCTCCTAAAGAAATTGGATGAAATTGTGTTTGTTCTGCACTAACTTTGACCACAGCTATATCTGTGAAGGGATCAGCTCCAACAAGTTGTGCATTATAAGATCTGCCATCTAAAAATGTAACAACAATTTTTTTTGCATCAGCAACTACATGAGAATTTGTGATGATGCGCCCAAATGTGTCAAAAACAAAGCCAGACCCAACACTGCTGGTGCCAATAATCTGGACTTCACGTTGAACATTAACTCTCACAACACCAGCCTCTGATTGCTCAAAAATTTCTACCAAAGAAAGATATCTTTTTTCATAAATTGGTGTTGTTTCTCCTACAGTGCTAATGCCATGACCATTACTAACGATTAGTTCTTTCGATGGAATATCTGGAGGCATTATAACAAAAGCAAAAACTATCAACACTATGGTTGAACCTAAAGCAGCGCCAACTATCATATTTGATTTATCCATGAGATTTTACCTTCATCTGTTTTGTCTAAAAGGATTACTACTGGACCTGAATAGAGCTTTGAGTGTGTTCTTTCATAGAATAGGTTCTACCACGCCATGATACAGCTGTATCACTCTTCGCATATAAAATACCGCTCAAAAATCCACCAACCACTATAAAACTGCCAATGGGACAAAGAAAAGCATAAGAAAATTTTAGAAATAGTCCTTTTGTTTCAACTATTGCTCCAATGTAAATTAGCAAACTAGAAACAATTGATATAATGAATAGAGGAAAAAAGGAATTTGTACTATCGAAAAATGTTATAGAATATACCAATATCGGAAAAGGCATAAACAATAGAAACAAAACTGCAAAAAATATTCCAACGGCTATGCGATTATTGTGAAGGTAAAATGGAACCATTAATCTTTTTAGAGCATGCCATAGCCCTGAAAAATCTCTTGCCCAAACAGCACTAATCAAGTGTTCCCCTCTCACCATTCTAAGTTTGAACCCTGATTCTTTGACTTTGAGACCAAGCGCTCCATCTTCAACTATCTCTTGCTTGACTCCTTCATGAGTTCCAACAGACTCGTAGACCTCTCGTTTTATTATGAAAAAACTTCCAAAGAAATATCCAGTTTTTTTTGTTGGATTATTTACTCTGAGAGCTGAAAATCTGGTGTGTAAGAAAGTTGAGATCATCGGGAGAGTGATTTTTGTCCATCTATCCAAACATAACATCTTTGGAATAACTGTTAAGACATCTAGATTCAATGACAATAGATGTGAAACAGCCAAAGAAAGTATATTGCTAGAATGCTCAGTATCTGAATCCGTAAACAACAAGAGTTCACCAGAAGCTTTTCTATAACCTTCAATACATGCCCAATTCTTTCCCATCCATCCATCTGGTTTGGGCCTAGCTTTTACATGAATAATCTTAGAATTATTCTTGGCATATTCTTCTATAATGTGACCGGTAGAATCTTCTGACGAATCATCTATTGCAATAATTTCATAATTTGGGTAATCTTGTTTTAAAAGTGAATCAAGGCATTTTTTGATATAATCTTCTTCATTTCTTGCTGGTAAGATTATCGAAACTTTTAGTGTGTCATGTTTTGTTTGTTCATAATCTTCAAGAAACGGAGCTTTTTGAAATGTTTGACTCATTGAACGAATTAAGGATATCCACGTAGCAGTTACTAGAACTAAAATTGCTACCAATGTATAATTGAAAGCCTCAACAACTAATTCCATAAATATTATCTCTCTACTTCATGTTTGATACTTTGGAGAGCCTGTTCAGTACCACTTTTGATATGTTTTTTGACCATACCAGTAAACATTCCCATCATTCCAGAAAGTTTGATATCCCATATTACATCTAACTGTGTTATGGAATCTTTTTTGTTTAGATTTATTGTTTTAGTGCCCTTGATGATTCCTTTTGTAAAAACTGCCTGAATTTTTTCTTTCGGATACAGTGTTATTTCCTGTAAACATTTTTGGTCCCTAAAAGCTATGGTTATTTCTCGATTAACAAGATTTCCTTTTTTAGAAATATTTCGTATCTCTTTGGTCCCATTCCAAAATTTTGGTTCGTTATCCAAGTCCGATACAATGGCCCAAACTTCATCGATGGGTGCTTTGATATCTACCGTCGCTTGAATTATAGTCACGTTCAAAAATATCTCTTTCCCACATTAAATATATTAGATTTGAATTTTTCAAAACATGGCTGGAGTGTAATACATGCCTTCTGTTTCGTATGATGATTTTGCAAAACTAGATCTGCGCGTAGCAAAAATTATTTCTATTGAAAAAATTCCTAAAAAAACAAGAATTGTAAAAGGATTAATAGATTTGGGCAATGAGAAGCGAGATGTAATTATTGGCGGCGCTGAATTTTATAAACCAGAAGAATTAGTTGATAAACTTGTTATAGTTATTGCTAATCTTGAACCAAAGAAGTTATCTGGAATTGAATCCAACGCAATGCTCTTGGCCGCTGATGTTGACAACAAACCATATTGGTTGACTGTAACGGAAGATATCCCTCTTGGTAGTAAAATAAAATAATTTATTTTAAATTTTTATTATAAAGAAATTTTCGATACCTATCAGCTAGTCATAAATCATTAGATTTTTTTCTTCTAATAAAGCATGCAAGTTATTAACAGATCTATAAACGTCGGGCTCTTTTTTTGCGCCCGTACAAACTAATTTTCCTGATGAAAATAACAATATCACAGTTTTTGGATCAAGCATTCTATATATCAAACCAGGAAACTGTTCTGGTTCATACATACTTCTAGGTAATGTCCTTGCAGCTTGTTCTAAGTGAATTTTACCGCCAAGATTAATTGACGCAACAATATTTTGAATTGTTACTGTAGCGTTTTTTTTAACTTTAATCCCACCCTTTCTCAACTTTTGAACAACAGTTTTTACTGCTTTTCTTGCCATTTCTTCAGATTTAGAACCTGTGCACACCATTTTACCAGAAGTAAAAATCAATGTTGCTGTTTTAGGATTTTTTAACCTGAAAACCAAACCAGGAAATTGATCAGGATGATATTCAACATCAGGAAATGTTCTAGTAATTTCATTAAGATCCATCTTTTGGTCTACGGATGCAGACGCAACAACGTTTTCTATGCTTACTATAGGCTTAGTTTGTGGCATATTACAAAAAATTCCTAAAGGAACTATAATAAAAGCACTCGCAAATTTTTTACTCTCCTTAGGCAGATTTTTAATTATCTCCTATGAACTGCTAGTTTTTAAGAAATTTTATCAAACTTAGAAAAATTCTCAACGAATGATTTAATTTGCCAGCACTATTTGTTGTGTCTGTTGGGTTTTTCAAATTTTGATTTTGAAGAATTTTTTGGTTTTGGTGATGATTCAAACCCTTTAATGATGCTGATTTGGATAATTCCAATTATTATTTTTATTTTTTACGGCCAAAGAATTCAACTTCAAATTACATCAGGCGAAATCAAAAAGAGTCTCAAAAAATTAGAAAAACATAGAAATGAATCAAAAACTGAGTTGATCGAATATATTAAAAATAATTTAAAACCAAAAAAAGATCCTGTCTCAATAATTGATAAATTTCTAGATTATTTTACAATAATGCCAGTAGATATGGATCCTAATGGTATAGTTGCTAAGGTTCGGCACTTTGTTCGCTCTAGAGAAGATTATACTCGAGAACATGTGAGATCACTTTCACCAGAAATGAGTAATTATGAATTAACCAAAGTTCAAAATCTATTAGATATTGCTACAACTCTACAGCTTATTCATAAGATAATTAACCATCTATTTCTAACTGCAAAAAAACAAAAAAACTATCCATTAATTGTTCCACTACAAATGATGCTACCATTTGTTATGGAGGAGGCTGATGCATTAGCTAAAGCAATTCCTGCATTTAAACAAGGACAGCCAATTGGAGATGGAATTGGACCTATGGTGGTTGGGAAAATGATGCTAAATACAGAAAAACAAACAGTTGCATTTGAAACCGTTTTATCTCAAACAGAATATGATGGAAGGAAATTACTTTTAATGAAAGCTGATGGACCATCTGCTTCTGTTGGAAGACCAGGTGATGGCATTGAATCAGTTATATCAAAACAAAAACTTGATGCTATCATAATGATAGACGCATCATTAAAACTTGAGGGTGAAGAGTCAGCAACAATAGCTCATGGTTTTGGTGCTGCAATTGGTGGAATTGGCCCTGAACGTTTTCAAATTGAAGAAGTTGCAACTAAATACAAAATACCAGTTTTTGCAATTGTAATCAAAGAATCAATAAAAGAGGCAATCACATTAATGACCAAAAAAATTGCTGATAAAGCAGAGGAAACACGTTCACAACTTTATGAAATGATTAAAGAAAACACAAAATCCGGCCAATCAATTCTTGTGATTGGAGTTGGCAATACTTTAGGAGTGTCTCAATAATGTTTTCAAAGGAAGAAATCACGACTTCATACACTGTTGAAAGATGTAACTCTTGTTCTAAAGAAATTAAAAGAAAATTCAAAGAAGGAGATTATCTATTTGCTGAAACATCAAAATGCCCAACCTGTGATGGTATATTACAAATCGAAAAAATTTTTGGTGAAACTATTGAGCAATAAGCTTGCAAATCTACACAACTATTAACGAAAAAATAATAAAAAAACATGTGAAATTACCGAGCTCTAAACTGACGTGATTAGACGTGATTTTTAGAACTAAAATGAATGCTTAATAGATCTTTTTGGTAATTAATAACCAAATAACTTGACTAAAATCACAATTGGTGTTTGTAAAGTGTACAAAAACACTGGGAGATTCCGTTTTCACAGAAAAAAAACTAAACCAGCATGGAAACACTACTTTCTTTCAGATGATTATACAGATGAATACACATTCGGAACTGAATGGGTCGATTCAATTACTGCTGGTATTCTAAAACTAAAAAAACACCACAAAAAGCTATTTTTGTGCCCAAATTGCACTAGATTCTTCTACGTTTGGGTGAAAAATAACAGGCAAAAAGTATACTGTCAAATCTGCCCAGATAAAATACAACTTGTAGATAAGATAGAAGTAGAAGAATAACTGAATTCTTAATTCTTTCACTAACTTATGCAGAACCTATCAAATACAAGTAACAAACCCAAAGCCATCGTGATTACATAACCTTTTTTTGTAAGAAGAATCAAAAATATACAATTGGTTTGCACGCCAACAACCTGAAGTTATGTCTCAGGACATAACTTTGGAAAGTTGTTACTGGCCTTTACCTTCAATTGATTTAAGAAATTCTAAAAATTCTTAATTCATAGTATCATGTATAATTTCATAATGACAGTTGGAACTGGCAATTGCAGAGTTTGTGGAAAACAGGTTATATTTGAATATGAGGGAAAAACGTTAACTGTGGAGATTCTTGATAAACAAAAATGTAGTGATTCAAGATGTCATGGCGTAGGATTACTCCAACCACGATCTGATTCTTAGCTACGTACAAACACTCCTTTTTTGATTACCATCTTTTCATATGGTGTCTGGATATAATCTAATAATTCATCAACAGAATTACCAAACTGTCATTAACATTTGATACGAACTGTTAGCAGATTTAATGAGATGATATTATGTAGGCTGATTATTTCTTAGGATTTCAGTAAGTTTGTGTCCCTTTTGGTCACCAATTTTGCTGAATTTTTTGAATGCTGCCAATTTCTTCTATGTTGATAGAAATTTCTGAGGATTTCACATTTGATTC
>SDBU01003412.1_pt1 | contig 20213 bp, 17 predicted proteins | sample 2277071 | NCBI WGS metagenome assembly SDBU01 (sample SAMN10397929, study PRJNA504765) | marine sediment metagenome | isolation source: marine sediment core GS08_GC12, 126 cmbsf | place: Arctic Ocean: Gakkel Ridge, Loki's castle | collected 2008
CGGCAATTTCTTCACCAGGCGAGGACCAACCCCACACTGGATTCGACATATGGCGCTGAAGGACCATGTTGTCGCTGAAGGCCACGGGCATCAGCACGTCCGCCGAGGCAAACGGCGTTGTCATACCAACGATCGCAAGAGTGGCGATAAAAAGAGTAAGAGCGCGAAAAACTTTCACTTCCATAAGAGTACTCCCTTCCAGGAGAATTGTGCTGCGAGACTGTGTTGCCCGGCTTTCGCGACCAGGATAAACAGGGACAGTCACCCTTGTACACAGCACGGAGCAAGTGCCGACGCTAAGGTTGTGAATGGCTATGTTACCTTCTCATTGCCGATAAGCACCTTGAAATGGTTTTCCATCTCATGAGTGGCCATGCCCCACTCGCCGTACGCGTCCCAAGAGTCGAGATGGATCTGCCAAGCGGGGTTCTCGAGTCCGCGTCTGCCGGGGGCGGCGCCGAGATATTGCCCTGCGCCAGCAAAGTATCATAGACTAACTGCCATTGATACCAAGCAACGCGACACGTCCGGGATTCCCCGCAGTTGCGCGGCTCCTCTTCCGGGCTGATGGTTGCGCATAGGCGAATTACCCATCTAAAGCAACGTATTCTGCCTGCGCAGTTCGTCCTGCACTCCGCCGGCATCGACAGCGTTGACGGGAACGCGTTGCTTTACCGCCTCGGCGGCAGCGACCCCGGCTCCCCGGCCTACGACCAGACAGCCGGCCTGACCGCGAACCATACCGGGTACTTCGGTGCTCGGGTTCTTCGCCGATCCGACGATAGCGTTGAGCGGCTTGTCACCGATCAATATGCTCAGTGGAATGCTCCCAGCCTTCTTCAGGAGGCCATACGGTTTCGTCCTTCGGTCGACCTCGGTTACCAGGCCCACCACGTCGGGAAACGTCTTGCCGTCTCTGAAATCATCGGCCGCCAGCGTGGTCTTTCCGATCAGGGTTCTGGGGATCCTGTGGCCAATCTCCATCGCGGTCTCGACAAGATACGAATTCTCGAAACCGGGGAAATACTCGATCAGGAACTCGGCCTGCATTTCCGCAAGGAGCCGACCTTCTTCTTCCCGCTCACTTTCTGCGATGACGTCGTAGCAGTCACCTCGGAACCAGTTGGAATTGATGAGGACGGTTCCTCTGTTGCATCGGGCGGAGAAGAGGCCGAAGCACGCGACGTTTTCCGCGTGTTTCCCAAAATGATCCGGGTAGTCACCGCTGTCCAATGCTTTCTTGACAACGCTGATGGCATTTCCGCCACCGTGAGGAAGATGGAAGACGCCATACTCCCGCCAGTTCTTGATGGTGTCATCGAGCGAGGTCGGAATGTCTCTCTCTGGGGAGTAGCTTTCCGGATTCTTCTCGAACCAATCGATGATCTTGTCTATATCGACATTAGCCATTCGGTTCAACAGACTGGACCCGTCATTCCTCTCTCTGTATTGTCCGCCTGCTCTGCCGACAACGCTGAGATCTCCCGATGCATCGATGACCATGGAAGGATCCGAGATGGCGCTAGCTCCACCCTAAATCGCTTGCGTCGAGAGGTCGAGGCATCCCACAAGGCGCTTCTGGACAAGATGGACCGAATCATCAACTCAAAAGAGAACGCTCCCTATTTGCAAGAGCCCATAGTTACCCAAAGGGCTGGTCGTTACGTCATCCTGCTCAAGGCGGATCATAAGGGAAAGATCCCCGGGATAGTTCACGATCAGTCCGCCAGCGGGATGACCCTTTTCGTCGAGCCGATGGCGACGGTCGATCTGGCCAATCGCTGGCGCCAATTGGAGATGGATCTGAAACGCGAGGAGGAGCGAATCCTCTCCGCGCTGAGCGCCCAGGTGGCTGAGAACGCCTCCGCCCTGCGAAGGACGGTCCGGGCCCTGGGGGAGCTAGACCTGGCTCTGGCCAAAGCCCGCTACAGCCAGGAAATCCGAGGCATCGAGGCTCAACTCATTCCGGACTCCCCCGATGAACCCAAGGGATTCCATCTACTTGGAGCGCGCCATCCGCTCCTGAAAGGCGATGTCGTGCCCATCGACATAGTGCTGGGAGAGGGCTTCACCGTCCTGGTCATCACCGGCCCCAATACCGGGGGCAAGACCGTGACCCTAAAGACCGTGGGGGTCTTGACCCTTATGGCTCAAGCCGGCCTCCACATCCCCGCCGCGGAGGGCTCTCGCCTATCCGTCTTTCGCGGCGTCTATGCGGACATCGGCGATGAACAGAGCATCGAGCAGAGCCTCTCCACCTTCTCCTCCCACATGACTAACATCATCAACATCCTGAAGCAAGCCGATTCGAGCTCTCTCGTCCTGCTGGATGAGCTGGGGGCGGGAACCGATCCCACGGAGGGCTCGGCTCTGGGCCAGGCTATCCTGTCCCACTTACTGGAACGATGCATCTCGACCGTGGCCACCACCCATTATCCGGAGCTCAAAGCCTACGCTCACCTCACCCCAGGCGTCGAGAACGCCAGCGTCGAATTCGACGCCGAGACTCTGGCGCCAACCTATAAGGTGAGAATGGGGCTCCCAGGCCGCAGCAATGCGCTTGCCATCGCCCAGCACCTGGGTCTGCCACAGCTCATAATCGAGGGTGCCCGGCAAGCCAGCTCCCAGTCCCGGGTGATAATGGAGAATCTCCTGGCCGACATCAAGGTCTCGCGCGAGGAAGCTCTAGCGGCCGAGGCCGAGGCCAAGCTGACCCTGGAGCGAACCTTGAAGGAGCAGGAGGAGCTGAAAGCCCAACGACTCGATAGGGAGGCAGCCCACCGCGAGATGCTGGAGGAGGAACGGCGCCGGGTTCGAGCGCAATTGCAGGAAATACGGGAACGACTGCGCCGTCTGGAGAGAGACCTCCAGATGGGGACACCTCTTTTGCAAGATGTTCGAGAGGCCAAGGAGGAACTGGAGGAGCTGGCTTCCCAAGTCGATCCCCTGCCCGCCGTCTCCCCGAGCATCCCTGGAAACGAAAAGCCGGGCCAGTTTCAACCGGGCGATTGGGTGTCAGTCGATGAACTGGGACAGGAGGGCGAGATCATCGCTCTGTCAGGCGGCGAGGCCGAGGTGCGGATCGGCAACTTCCGAGTGCGTGTGGATGCGTCCAAGATGCGCCTGAACCGTCCCGCCGAGAGGCCACCGGACGAACGCACGGTCAGCATAACCGCCGCCGTCAAACCCCTCCCTCATGCCGAGCTGGATCTAAGGGGATTACGGGCAGAGGACGCACTAGCCCGGTTGGACAAGCACCTGGACGAGGCCTATCTAGCAGGGCTTCCCTGGGTCCGCATCATCCACGGAAAAGGCACCGGCGTTCTCCGGCAGGGCGTCCGCGAGCTGCTGGAAGATCATCCGCTGGTATCATCACATCGTCCCGGGGACCGAACAGAAGGTGGCGATGGGGTCACCATCGCCATGCTAGTGTCGGGTTTGACTTGACATCGTGACAACTGAAGCCCGTACATGGTGGTGAAGGTCTTCGTACGACCAAGCGGTTGTGCCCGAGAAGCTGACTTAGATCAGACTCATCCTGTTTCGGCAGCCAGGACTCATAGGGTCGCAGCAGCCCTACCGGACCCTCTCTGTGCCCGCCCAAAATCCTGCTGGAACTCGGTTGATACAGATCGCAGTAATTTCGCTTGCTAGCCTTCCCCTCCTGATATCACACAGAGCATCTGAGGACAAGATCACTTGCGTCAAAGACTTTTCATGAATACTGCCGGCAATGTGTTCCTCTAAGAAGAACTTGAAGCACGGTCTAACCATACCGTTGTTGTCAACTACTAGATGGTCAAATACCGTACATGGGAAACCTGCATATGGCAATTGCGGTTCCCACGAAATCCCATATTCCGTCTTGTCCAGGTCAGCCAGAGCCATGTAGATCTCTAGGATCTCGCGCTCTTCCAGCCGAAGGCTATCGTAGCATGAGTTATCGTCAGCCTTACCAATCCGCTGCAAGGATTCAACAAAGGGGAATATGTGATTCTCTCGCGCCCATCGCCACACATCGACAATCTGACTTGCATTCTGTTTGATGACCACACTCGCGCAGCCAAGACGAGTCGGCGAACATGCATTGAATCCCCGGTCCATCAGTTTCCGAAGAGCATTCCGGCTTTGCTCATAGGCACCAGCTACACCAGCCATGAAGTCGTAAGTGTCTTCCCTGTTTGAGTTTAGCTTGATCAGGACAGACGCACCGTTGTCGTACAACTCCTCTACTAAGGAGTCACTGTTAAGTCCATACACCCTCCGGCACAGCTCATCATCAGAAAAAACCAGGCCATTGGAGAAGAACACTAGCGTCATGTCATGACTGGAAGCCAACTTGGAAAGGAACAACAGATTTCCCCAAAGAGTCGGCTCACCCATAGCCGCAATCTCCAACGTCCTTACGCCGATCTGGGCAGCTTCTCTGACTAACCGGTCCAGTAGTGCTCTCGACAGAGAAGAATACGTAGGGCTATTTGCAGAACTCGAGCAGAAGATGCAGCTCAAGTTGCATCTGTTTGGGCAAAACAATCCTAATATGGGCACTAATTTGTTTGAGATTACTCTTTGAGAATCGTAACTACGTACATAATTAGAGGCATATTCAATCGATTCAGTTGCAGAGAAGTCATAACCTCTCAGCATCGGGCTGTTGCCAAAGTCAGTGTTGGCTTTCATCACTTGTACGCTCCCAAGCCGGGACAACCTACGACTGCGTGTGCACTACTTAAGTGATCTCCTAAACGACCACAAACGGCTGCCCTACGGAAGCGATTCTCCCTCCAAAGCAATATCCTCAATGAACGTCACTAGCTCACTCATCGCCGTTGCCGGATTACAGCCCTTGTACTCCTTCAGTGTAAATATCTCTTTGGGATCTCTTTCGCGTATCCTTTCAATTGTACTCTTTCTGAAGTGGGGGATAGCGTCTGTCTTCAGATAGCAACAATCTCCCACGACCACGATCAGTCCATTCAGTTCAGCAGAGGGAACAGCAACGTCAAGGCCAGAAAAAACATGTACTTCACCCACGCGACTAAACAGTTTCTCGAACTCGAACGGGTGAAACTGGTCAGAATCCCGATTCTTCAGCGTGTCCAGAAATGCTCTGATCGTTGCCATGCAACCAATGCAAGTTCCTCCAACATGCACATGAACTCCACGTACCAGCCCTACAGGGTTCCAGTTCGAACGCCTGAAATGCTGCTTTACTTCCTCAATCTTCCGCCCTACTATCTCGATTTCCTGCTCGTCTGCCGTACCCAGACCGTAGGCATGTGCTGTCCTGATAGCAACGACTTCATTGAAAGGATCTATTCCCATACATCTCGAGGCAGTTGCGTCAACGGCAACCGTATCAACCCCAGCAATAATCAGATCCATTTTGACAGGTGTGCCTTCCCACGGCCCCTGACCTTCCATTCCCCACAAACCATCAATGATCGTAAGCTGAGGCGGCACAATCCTATGCAGATCTACTATCTTCTGGGAAAGGTCTGCCCTATGATAGCCCTGCTGAGCCATTTCGCCCTGTCGTCCCATGGTGTGTTGTTCACCAAGTTGATTTACGATGTCGTAAGGCATGATACCCTGCCAATTCTTGAGTCCCAGGCTCACTTGCTCATCGAGCTGTGTCTTTAGTTTCGCCAAGTTGATTATGAAATCAGCTTCAAGGACAGTCTTGAACACCGCAGTCTTGGTCAAAGTAAGCGGGGGGCCTAATCCATCCTTGATCTGATCGAAGTAGAAGGGGACCTCTTCATCCTCATCTAAGGGCACTATGTCCTCCTCGGCAACACCGGCAGCCAAAGCGGCTGTCTTGATCCCGGACGTCTCGAAAGCTCTCCGAGCTGATCCTCTAGGCCCATAAGAGGTGTTGTCAGCTAGGCGTATTCGCGTCCCTGGAGGAACTACTGACGCCAGATAGCAGCACAACGCTTGAACGACCCTTGGATCCGTCGTGGTTACTCGGACTGGTTCGGCCACTTGAGTTAGATTAGGCTTGATAAGCACCGTGATGGTCTGTTTGCGTTTTCTGCGCCTAACCGAGTCAAGGTAGAGGTCAAAATCGGTATCGAGTGAAAGCCTGATTGCTTCCGCTAGCATCTTCTCGATCTTGCCCACGGATTCGAGATTGATGCCTCTCCTGGCCGAAGGATCACCGTAGTTGTTAATGTCGCCCAAATCATCAGGTAGACTTGAATCCTTGACAATCGCCACCCGCGCAAAATGGCCTAAGGTCCTAGTCGACATCGTTGTCACTCCTCCAGCTGTGTTTGATCACTTCAGAAGGGAATGAACGCTTGATCCGTTTCTTGCTGGCTAGGTGTTTGTAGAGACGGCGCGCCAAGTAGTAGATTATCCAAGGAGGCACTATCGATAACGTGGCCAGTAGCGCCATGTTCCACTGATTTGCAATCCTATCGTCATTTGACACCGTGAAGAGAACCATAAGCTGCGCCGCTACTCCAATAAGGAATATCCTGCTGAGCAGGGCAGTTTCGTCTTGTATCCCCTTGGAGTACTGAACCTCGGCGAACTCAATCATGCCTCTCAAGTGATTCGAGTGAACTCCTATCTGGTCATAGACAGACTGCCAACTCTTAGTGTCCATCCTCAGTTCATCTTCTGTGACTGAGACTATGCGATCGCACCACTCCAACTTATGCTGACCATATCTGACCAACATATATTCCGAGCTCTCACAGGCAAGACGCTGCTTCAGTTCAAGAAATGACTCCAAGCTCCCGTCCAGAGCACTCTTGAGCACAAGCGCCTCGTTCTGCACTTCAATAAGCATCATCCAGGGCGCTATAAGGAGTTCGTAGTCCGGGATATGCCCGGCCTCGGTATCGCTCTGCATTCTCTTCAAGAGCGAGTCTTTGATCGCTGCGATCTCTGACAAACGTGAGCTCAATCTATCGACATTGACACGTCTGCACTTGTAGAGAGCTATCAAAGAGAGCACCGCATGCATATGCTGCGCCAGCTCCGGGCCATACTCGTCAATAACGGCACGTATCATGCCCTGTGAGTGCCGCTCATAATCAGAAAGGAGGTCCACAAGACCTGTCTTCTGCCTTTCGAGAAAATCCGTAAGCCGTTCGCAGTCTAACGAAACAGCACAGACTGAATGATCCAGAATCTGACGAACGACCGAGCGCCGCTCATCAACATACGGCAGTTTCTTCTTGGTCATTCTGTGCCTGGCTATGTCCTGGTCGATTCGGCGGAGTCTGTCGTAGAGCCCCGTATATTCCGTCAACGGCCTTTGTTCTCCGGATACTCGATCTGGACAACTTGACCATCATAGGTTTCGATACTGTATTGACCGTCCCCGATTCGTCTGACATAGTTGTATCCCATGAGAACATGACCGTAGCCTCCAGGCACGTTGAAGCAATAGAGCGGATAGGCCAGTCCCGAGAGGCGGCCGTAAAGGTTTCTCATTATTTCGATGCCGCGGGAAATTGGTACAGCGAAATGTCCCAGCCCAACGACGGGATCAGTATGAAATAAGTAGTATGGCTTGACTCGATTACACACTAGCTCCAGCCACAGCTCCTTGAGCGTGTCCTTATTATCGTTCACTTCGCGCAAAAGGGCGGTCTGAGAAAGCGTCATGATACCATTATCTGCCAGCAATGCGAACGCTTGCCGCGTCGGCTCGGAGATCTCGTTTGGGTGATTGATATGCACTACCATAAAGATGGGCCCATACTTCTTAAGCATAGCCACCAGGCTTTTGGTAATCCGCGACGGGCAACTGATGGGCAAGCGAGTGTGAATTCTAATCAGTCTGATGTGTGGGATAGCTTTCAGCCCACTAATGATCTCCTCGATAGCTTGGTCAGTGATGGTGAGTGGATCACCACCGGACAGAATAATTTCATTCAGCTCAGGAGTGTCTCGAATATAAGCTAGAGCGAACTGAATATTCTCGTCAGTCAGCTCACTGTCGGACTCACCGACGAAGCGGCGCCTAAAACAGAAGCGACAGAAGCTGCCACAGCTGTTTGATGGAAATAGCAGAGCTTTGGTCGGATACTTATGAACCAATCCAACGACAGGGCTATAGTCACTGTCATGGGTGACATCCTCAAACTGGGTGGTGTCAACATAGGTCTCCTCCACTGAGGGAAGAAACTGCCGTTTCAACGGATCCTTCGGATCGGCAGGGTCCATCAAGCTCAGTATGTGAGGTGATATCTTCATTCTGAAACGCTCGGTTGCACATTGCACTCCCTCCCGCTCACTTGGAGATAGTGTCAACACTTGCTCCAGTTCTTGTAACGATGTAACTGCAGCTGCAAGTTCTGTCTGCCACTGTTCCATGCCACACCTCCTTTCCAGCAAAGCTCTGCCAATCTGAGTTCGTCCAATCTAGGTCGTCGTACCATGTCTTCATTGGCAGGACATGCCCGCTATGAATGCACAAGGGTCAGGCGTCAACTCTTATATGGATACCACCATTCTCGAGTCGTGTCATTGCCAGAGTCCAAGTTGATGTGCTTGACCCTGGTGAAATTCAGAATGCCGAAATCGGAAAGCTCCATTCCTATACCGCTACACTTCACCCCTCCCCAGGGACATTGAGGATATGGCAGATTCACATCGTTGATCCATATCATGCCTGCCTCTAGCTCATCGGCCATCCTCTTACCTCGCACAGGATCTGAGGTCCACACCGAAGCACCCAACCCATAGCACGATCCGTTTGCCAGCTCAACTGCCTCTAGCCAGTCCTTGTAGCGAACAATGGGCAGAACTGGTCCAAAGGTCTCCTCCGTCATTATATCCATAGAATGGTCTACATCGATTAGTACCGTAGGCGAATACCAGAAACCCGTAGCGAATTCTTCCGGCCTCTTGCCCCCAGCCAGTACCGTTGCGCCCTTTGCCACTGCATCCGCAACGTGCCGCTCGACCTTTTCTAAATGCCACCTACTCGCAAGCGGCGCTATATCCACTCCTAGCCTTAGAGACTCCGTCTTTGAAACCACCAAGTCTACGAATCGGTCGGCGACGGACTCATGGATATATGCTCGCTCGACAGCAGTACATACTTGTCCTGCGTTCCCGAAACCCCCCCAGACTAAACCGTTAGCTGCTAGTTCTAGATCAGCATCTTCTAACACGATCGCGGGGTCTTTGCCTCCTAGTTCCAACGAGACCCGTCTTATGCGTTTGGCGCATTCAGAGGCCACCTTCACGCCAGTCTGCACACCACCGGTGAATGAGATCATATCAACACCATCTGCTTGAACCAGATAGCTCCCAGTGGTTCCTGAACCTGTGACGATATTAAGTACCCCAGGTGGCAGCCCAGCCTCTAGAAAGATGGTGCCGATCTCAAGCCCGACCAGTGGCGTGATCTCAGATGGCTTGAACACCACCGTGTTTCCCGCAACTAGAGCCGCCCCCAATGACCAGATAGGCAGCTCAAAAGGGTAGTTCCACGGCTTGATCAACGCCACAACTCCCAGTGGCTCGAAACGCAGCAAGCTTTCCTTGGTCGGCCACAACTCTTGGTCGAGTTGAAGGGTAGATTCAGCAAGCACCTGAGGGCCACGAGCTGCAAAGAACGCTAGCATGTCAGAAGCCTCGAGGACCTCGACGTCAGCCTCTGGCAGCATCTTTCCCATCTCCTGGTGGATGAGAGTCTTAAGAGGCGTGGATTGGCCAGGTTCACCGTATCGACTGTTGGTTACATCAACCGCTCTCTTGAGAATAGCTGCTCTATCCTCTATAGCTAGTGCTTGCCACCCCGGCAGCGCAACACGAGCAGCACTAATAGCTGTCCTGATCTCTTCCTGAGTGCCCTCGTAAGCCCATCCAATGGTCTGCTCTGTTGCCGGATTGATACTCTCAAATCTGCTACTACCTTCAACCCAATCGCCATTGATCAAGAATTTTCCTTGTATCATGATGTTCCCTCCTCTGCATCTTCGGATGATGACTAGGCTTCCCCGAATAGGGAGCCTAAGCCCCTGTGCACAATCATATCAGCTCTGCCTTTTGCTTCCCCGAGATTCACCTGACAGACTACTGATCGTGTGAACCGACCTAGTGGTTATGGCCGCTTAGGTTGCAGACATCGCCTACTAGTACCACTTTAGGATTTGCACTGGGCACAACTGCTCGAAAGCTATGGTGCTCCCATCCTTGCTACACCCTCAGTAAAGCACATTAGGTATCAAATGCCAGAATCCCATGTTTGGATTCGAAGTGATGTACTGGAAACCATCAGTGGAGACGCAAGATGGATCCGAACGATGTAGTTCCACCCTTTGAGTCAACCTTCTTGCACCTTCGACTTTCCTGCTTGATACTGAGCTAAACCTGCTGTGTCCTAAGAGGTAGTTCGTGGCTTTCGAGACTCAGATCATACTGCAGCGCAGGTGTGACCCCGTTGCAGTGTCATAGTGTACCTTACCGCACCGCATGAACTGTCGGCACCCCAGTGATCACGCGCCAGCAGATACATTTTTTGCAAGCCTAGGTGGTGGGCAAGATAGGACTCGAACCTACGACCTCCACGATGTCAACGTGGCGCTCTAACCAACTGAGCTACTTGCCCTCGCCACAGAGAAAATTATAGCATAGGAACCTCTCGGCACGCAACCGACGGCTCGCAGGGGTGAATCGCCCGTCGTCCCCACGATCATTCCCGTGCCTCACCTGCTTGCATCATTTTCCAGTAGACTTCACGCGTAGAAGCAGCGATTCTGGCTTGGGTGAAGCGATCAAGAACTCGATCCCTTCCCCGTCGTCCCAAATCCTCTCTAAGAGAGGGACTTGAGCGAAGCTCCTGTAGCCGATCCCGCAACGCCTGCCCGTCCCCTTCGGGGAAGGCCATACCGGCCTTTCCAATCACATTGGGGATCTCTCCCGAGTCGGAGCCCACCACGGGGACCCCACAGGCCATAGCCTCCACCAGTACCCGCCCGAACTGCTCCTTCCAGTTGGGACGAGTGAGAGAGGGAAGCACCAGAACGTCGAGCGTGCCGAAAAAGGCGGGCATTTCGGTCGAAGCCATCGAATCCAGCCAATCGACCCTGTCCCACACGGCCAACTCGCGACTCAACCTCATCAGGATGGGCCGCAGAGGGCCCTCGCCAGCTATCCGCAGGTGCCAATCTCCATCCCATTCGGCCAAGGTCTGCACCAAGAAGCAGAGCCCCTTCTCCTCCACCAATCTGCCAGCATAACCTATCACGAAGCTATCCCGAGCCGGCGACCGAGTCGAAGGGTGGAACAGATCGGGATCCACCCCAAACTGGGGAATGATCTCCACCGGGCCCTGATACCCTTTCTGGAGCAGCACATCCTTGGCCTCCAGATTCCCGGCGATGGCATAGAGAGCATGATTCAGATTGTATCGCTCCAGCCACGAGAAGGGGAAAGGGTACCGACGCAGGATATTCTGCCATGTGAAGAACAAGGGGCGAGCATCCGCCTCATGAGCCACCCGCATGGCCTGCCAGGTGGACAAGTTGTATGGCTCCTCGTCGATGTGCATGATATCAGGGCGGAAGCGGCGAACCAGGTCTGACAGCCCTCTATAGAAATGCAGATGAAAATGGCCATTCAAGACCACTGGAAGGATCGCCAACGTGTAGCCCTGGGTGTAAGCTCGCTGAAGCGACAGCCGGCGCCGTCCATCCCTCCAGAAGGGGGGTACCACCACCTTCAAGTCCACGTCGGGGAAACGAGCCAACTCCTCCAACTTGCGCTGGTATGATCCCACCACACAAGCCTTGGAGACCATCAAGACGCGCAAGAGGACCTCATCTCCAGCGAGTCAGCCCCTTTTTCGTCCATCGCCACCACGGGAGCCCTTTCTTTTCCGGCCGCGGCGAGGACGCTCGGTAGTAGTCGGGGACGCCTCGGTTTTCCGGGTCACCTCATCGACACGACACTCGACGGGAGTGCCTCCCTCCAGCTCCACATCCAGGGTCTCCTTCAGGACATTGAGACCCGTGACCCTGCCCACGCCTTCCGGGGTGACAACCGACTCACCCACTTTAGGCATCTTCTGCTTCATCTCCGCGTAGAATTCATTCTCGTACGCCAAGCAGCACAGCAACCGGCCGCATGCTCCGGAGATTTCCATGGGGCTTAAAGGGAGATTCTGTTGCTTCGCCATCTTGATCGACACCGGATTGAACCTGTCCAGAAAAGTGGTGCAGCACAAAGGACGACCACATATACCCATGCTGCCCATCAGCTTGGCTTCATCCCGCACGCCCACTTGGCGCAGCTCGATTCGCACCCTCAATACGCGGGCCAGATCGCGCAGGAGGTTTCGGAAGTCGACTCGATTCTCCGCGGTGAAGAAGAGGGTCAAGCGGCTGCCATCGAAGCTGTACTGAGCCTTTATGAGCTTCATGGGGAGCCCGCTTCTCGCCACCTCTTCGCGGGCGCGAGCCAGCGCATCGTCCTCCTTCGCTCGATACCGCTCCCTATCCGCCCAATCCAAAGGCGTCGCTTTGCGCAATATGGGTTTCAGAGGCGTCGAGATCTCTCCCTCGGAGATCTCCCGCGGCCCCGAAGCGGCCCATCCCAGCTCCCGGCCACGGTTGGTCTCCACAATGACCGCATCTCCAAACTTGAGATCCTCGAAGCCCGAAAGATCGAAATCGTAGATTCTCCCAGCCTTCTGAAATCGAACCCCAATCACCTTGGGCATCAGATCCTCCTATGTCGCTTCGGGCAACTGGAGAAGCAGCGCCTCCATGGCGAGACGAGCGTTGGCATTCTGCTGCAGCCATCGATACGTGCTTCTAACTTGACCCAAGCACCTCAATATACACTTCGAATCGTAGGTTTCCGCGTGTGCCTGCAGCACCCCTTTCCGATCGCTGTTGATCGCCAACTGGGGACAATCCATCTGGAACAGCAGAACATCTCGCCACCAGACAAACCACTGCCTCAGCACGTCGGGCAGAGCGTCGCGGCGCTGACTCAGCTTGAGAGCTCGATCCATCCGGGCCAGCCGATCCTCGCCCAGGGCGCTCAGCAACTCATCCAAATCGGCTCTCCGCTGGGCGAAAAGTCGCTCGTCCTGGGAGGCCTGTACCGCCCAGCCCAATCGACCCATCGAGAGATTCGCCAACATACCAGCCCGCTCCGGTTCAACTTTCCATCGTTTCACCAAGGCTTCCCGCACCTTGGCCACCGGCAAACGATGAAGGCGCAACACCTGACACCGCGAGACGATGGTGGGAAGCAAGCTGCCCATCCCCTGGGCAGTGAGCACTAGAATCACACTTGCAGGAGGTTCCTCCAAGGTCTTCAAGAGGCAATTGGCAGCCTCAGTCGAGGCCTTCTCGAAATCCGAGAGTATGTACACCCGCCTCCGTCCCTCAAACGGGGAGAGGGACGACTCATGCTGCAGCGCTCGAATCTGGCCGATCGTGATGATATCTCCACCCCCCGCTCCCTCGGATGCCGTCCCCTCGCCATCCTTGACCTGCCCCGGTTCCACCACCCGAACATCCGGATGAGTCCCGTGAGCGATCTTCAGACACGACAGGCACTCCCCGCAGGGAGGCTCAGGTTGAAGGCAGTTCAGAGCCCGTGCCAAATCCAGGGCTAGAGTGGTCTTGCCTACATGAGCCGGTCCCGTGATGAGATAGGCGTGGGCCACGTGGCCCGCATCCAAACCTCGCGCCAAGAACTTCTGAGTCTGATCGTAACCTATGGTTGCCCACATGGCGTCTCTATTCTACCACAGCTGGGACGGTACGGCCACGGATTGCCCAGCTTGGGAATAGTTTACCGAGACAGGCCAAACTGCTATAATGTGCACCGAAATCCAAACGGGAGCATGCGGATGCGCATCGTCGTGACAGGGAGCGAAGGCCAGTTGGGGAGATCCCTAATAGCGATCTTGAGTGACCACAAGATTCTGCCGGTGGACCTCCCCCGGCACGATATCACCCGACCCAGAAGTATAATCCAGACCATCACCTCATTTCAACCCGATCTGGTGATCCACGGGGCGGCCCTCACCCAAGTCGACGCATGCGAGACCGATCCCGATACCGCCTATCGAGTCAACGCCCTCGGGACCCGAAACATCGCCCTGGCCTGTCAGCAAGTCGATGCTCCCATGGTATACGTCAGCACCAACGAGGTCTTCGACGGCACCGCGGCTGCACCCTATCTCGAATTCGATGAGCCTCACCCGGTTGGCACCTACGGCCGGTCCAAGCTGGCAGGGGAGCGCTACGTCCGCGACCTGTCGAGACGGTTCTACATAGTGCGAACCGCTTGGCTTTACGCGGAGGGAGGAAACAACTTCGTGGAGAAGATCATCAAGGCCGCCCGGGAACGCAGCTCGCTGCAGGTGGTTGCGGACGAGATCAGCTCACCCACCTACGCGCCGGACCTGGCCGAAGCAATCATCTCCTTGATCCAGGAAGCTTACTATGGAATCTATCACCTGACCAACGCCGGCATATGCTCCCGCTACGATTTCGCCAAGCGAATCTTGGAGCTAGCTGGGTTGTCGGCCATGCCCATCGAGCCCATCACCTCCGACCAGTACCAGCGGATTTGCACGCCGCCCCTCTACACGCCAATTCGCAACTACTGCGCTGCGGCGGCAGGCATCGTCCTCAGGCCATGGGAGAAGGCATTGGAGGACTACTTTGCCCGAAGGGGATAGGAGCTCCTTGGCCTGCGTCTCGGTGATCATACCCAACTGGAATGGAGCAGAATATCTCCCCGCCTGTCTCGATTCCCTGCGGAAGCAGACCCACGAAGAGCATCGGGTCATCCTGGTGGACAACGGATCTGGAGACGGCTCATTGGAGCTGTTATCCACTCGCTATCCCGAAGTCCAGGTCATTGCTCTCCCCGAGAATCGAGGATTCGCAGGAGCGGTCAACGTAGGGATCAAAGCCAGCGACGATCCTGTGATAGCTCTCCTGAACAACGACACCGAGGCCGATTCGGGATGGTTGACGGCCCTCATGAAAGCAATGGAGGCCTATCCTGAAGCCGGATCCGTCGCCTCCAAGATCCTGCTCTTCGACCGGCGAAACGTTTTCCATTCCGCCGGAGACTATTATCGAAGCGATGGGACCCCTGGCAATCGGGGGGTATGGCAGGAAGATCTGGGGCAGTACAACCGCGAGGAGATGATCTTCGGCGCTTGCGGCGGAGCAGCCGCTTATCGTCGGCCCATGTTGGAGGATATCGGACTGTTTGAAGAGAGCTTCTTTGCCTTCTGCGAGGATGTGGACCTGGCCTGGCGGGCCCAACTGGCAGGGTACAAGTGCGTGTACGCGCCCCAGGCCATCGTGTATCACCGACTTAGCGCCACTGGGGGAGGGACCACAGCCAGCTACTTCACCGGTCGCAATACGGTCTGGGTGATGGCGAGGAACTATCCTCAGAACTTGCTGCGCCGAAACTGGCCAAAGGTGCTCCTCGCCCAAACGCGCATCGCCGTCGATGCCCTTCGGGCTTGGCGTGGAGAAGCGGCCCGGGCCAGGCTCAGGGGACAGTGGGACGGCCTGAGAAGTTGGGGTCGGCTTCACCGCCAGGGCCAACCCGCCCGCGATCAGCGCCGGGTTTCTGACGACTACCTGACCACCCTCCTCGTAGACTGAAGATCGATGCCGGAGATAGGCAATGAGTGAAGACCAGAAAGTCAAGAACGGTTCGGCTGAGGCTCCCCTTCTCTCGATAATCATACCTGCTTATAACGAGGAGAAGAGGCTGCCCGACAGCCTCTCCCAGATCACGGCTTACGTGCAAGCCCAAAGCTACCCCATTGAGGTGCTGGTGGTGGACGATGGGAGCCGCGACGAAACGGCCAAGGTGGTAGAAGCCGTGACGGCGGAGCATCCCTTCGTCAACGTGGTGCGGAATCCTCACCGAGGCAAGGGCTACGCGGTGAAAACGGGCATGCTGCGGGCCAGCGGGCGATACTTGTTCTTCGGTGACGCCGATCTCTCCATGCCTATCGAAGAGATCGAAAAGTTCCTTCCCCAGAATCTTGGCGAATACGACGTGGCCATCGGATCCAGGGAAGCTCCGGGTGCTAATCGCTACGACGAGCCCCCTCTTCGGCACCTTATGGGGCGAGTCTTCAACATGCTGGTGCAACTCCTGGCCGTGCGGGGTTTCCAGGACACCCAGTGCGGCTACAAAGGCTTTCGCCGGGAAGTCGCCCGCGACCTGTTCTCCGCCCAGACCATGGACGGATTCGGCTTCGATGTGGAGATCCTCTTCATCGCTCAGAAGCGAGGATATCTCATGATGGAAGTGCCGATCGAGTGGTATCATAAAGACAGCAGCCAGGTCAGCCCGGTGAAAGATACCTTCAAGATGATTCGGGATGTGTTTCAGGTGCGCTGGAACGACTGGCGGGGCCGGTATGATCTATCAACGCGGCCTGACAGCTGCAGATAGCACTGATGCCCCGCGCAAGCGCCAGACCACTTGACATTCCTTGAAAACTGTGATACCTTCGACGTAGCTTCAAATTCTCCTAGCAACCACCAGTTGCATTCTGGAGGCATCTGTCAATGGAGATCAGGATAGTCGGCCCGGTCATTAGGCCCAAGGGAATGCCAGCTCACGGCCTCGAAGTGATCGACAAAGCGCGGCCTGACGTGCATGTCAAATCCATCCTCCTCGATCGCGGCCCCATCTCCATAGAGTGCGAATACGACGAAGCCCTGGCTGCTCCGGATACCATCGCGAAGGTGATCGAAGCGGAGAGGGACGGCTGCGATGCGGTGGTGATCAGCTGCTTCGGAGACCCCGCGCTGCACGCCGCCCGAGAAAACGTGACCATCCCCGTGGTTGGCCCGGGCGAGGCTTCCATGCATCTGGCAGCTTCCCTAGGACATCGCTTCTCCATCGTAACCGTGGTGGACAATTTAGTGCCACTGTTCGAGAACAATGCCCGCCTGTGTGGCTTGGAGCACAGCCTAGCTTCGGTGCGCTCCATAGGGATCACTGTGCTGGACCTAGAAGAAACGGCGCGGGGGCGGGCCGTCCAGAAACTTGTAGAAGAGTCCATTCTAGCTATCGAGGAAGATGGTGCCCATGTTATTGTTCTAGGCTGCACCGGCATGACAGGCCTGGCGGATGCTGTCCAGGATGCACTTGCTAGCAGGGGGCACAAAGTTCCCGTGATTGATCCAGGGCTCGCGTCATTGAAAGTTGCCGAGATTCTGGTCGACACTGGACTCACACACAGCAGAAGGACTTATCCCGCACCTCCTGTCAAAGAAATCGTGGGGTACTAGATGAATAGATGAAAATCCAAATTATCACCCCCACTCTTGAGACCCCCGCTCTGCGACTAGCGATTGAGGAGGTGCTGCCCTACGCTCGACCCGGTGTCGAGTTGGAGTCCTCGTTTATCGAGAAAGGATTCCCCTCCATCGAAAGTCGGTACGAGGAGGCCGTGAACGTACCGGGCACCCTTCAACGCGTTCGGGAGGCAGAGGAGCGAGATTCCGACGCCATCATCATCAACTGTATGGCTGATCCCGGCCTCTATGCCGCCAGGGAATTGGTGGACATCCCCGTAGTGGGCGTCGGGCAGACGGCTTTCCACTTGGCAGCCATGTTGGGTCACCGGTTCACTGTTATCCCCCCCCTCGAGAGAAATGAATCTATGACTGAGGAGGTCGTAGCTAGATACGGCCTAGAGAGTCGTCTAGCATCTGTGCGCGCGGCCAACATACCCGTCCTGGACCTCAAGCAAGGAGAAGGAGATTTGGCCGATATCCTCTATCATACCTCCGTTCAAGCTATTGAAGAGGACGGCGCTCACGTTATCGTTCTTGGCTGTACGGGCATGGCGGGAATCGCTTCTCAGGTAGGGAAGCGTCTCGCGAAGGATGATTACCACGTTCCGGTGATAGACCCAGGGATTGTAGCCTTGAAGCTGGCCGAAGCATTGGTGGACATGAAACTCTCCCACAGCAAAAGGACGTACCCCAAACCTCCCGACAAGGAGCTCGTTGGCTACTGACCAGGACGACAACTACCTATAGGGAGATTGGCGACAATGAAGGTGCTATCAGAAAGACCACGTCGGTTTAACAATACGTTACTACTGCTGCTTCCCGCGATGTTAGTCTTCATATTCCTGTTTGCCGTGCCCGTCGGGATGCTGCTGGCCATCTCGTTCAACGAGAAGGCTAAGGCTATCGTCACGATCCAGCCAAACTTCACTCTCGAACACTTTCAGCGTTTCTTCTCCAAAGCACTCTACACCACCGCGCTGCAACAGTCTCTGACTCTGGCTTTTATTGCTACAATAGTCAACATCATCCTAGGGTATCCCGTAGCCTATGTCATCGCCAAGACCAGGGACCCTAATCGCAACACTTTTCTCATGATCCTGATTTTGATTCCCTTTCAGGTTGACATGCTCATACGATCCTACGGACTAATGACTATTCTTGGAGACAATGGGCTCATCAACGGAACCCTACTGGAACACGGCTTTATTTCTGAACCATTGCCGTTGATGTACAACGCCTTTGGGGTCGTTATTGCCTTGACCCAGTTCTGTATCCCTTTCATGGTCCTTTCTCTTATCGGGATCATCAAGGGCATTAACCCATCGTTAGTGGAAGCAGCGAGGAATCTGGGCGCAGGTCGCTGGCAGGCCTTCTTCCGTATAGAGCTGCCCTTGAGCATGCCTGGGATCCTGGCTGGGTCGCTCTTCATATTCGCCATCTCCATAAGCACCTTCGTGGGCCCCGTGCTGCTAGGCGGATGGAGAGTGGTGATCTTGCCCATGCTGATCTTCCAGCAAATATCGAACATTGGCAACTGGCAGTTCGGCGCGGCTGTGGCAACCATCTTGCTGGTCATCGCCTTGATTCTGGTCTATTCCTATCACCGAGCGACCCAACTCTACCTTAGAGGTATCGGACAATGAGTGCTTCCGGAGTGGCTGAGATCGCTGTAAAAGACAAGAGGGGCCGTACACGCAAAGGGGAGAGGGAGACTCCTCTCACTTTCATCATCATCACCATACTGGTGTTCATCTTCCTGCTAACTCCGCCTGCTATGGTGGTCGCCTCGGCGTTCAACGCAGGAAGCTATCTGACGTTCCCTCCTCAAGGACTATCTCTCCGGTGGATGGAGCATTTCTTAACAGACCCCACCATGATGCCCTCCTACTTCTACAGCCTGCGATTGGCAGCGGTGACAGCCGCTATTGGCATGGTGCTGGGGACGCTGACTTCCCTGGCAATAACCCGGTGTGACTTCCCCGGCAGGGACTTCCTCCAGGCGCTCTTTCTCTCCCCCCTGCTCTTGCCAGGTTTGGTAATCGCACTGGCGCTCCTGGTCTACTACTCGAACCTGGAATCCTTTGGTATCACCGGATTACGGCAAAGCTTCTACGGTCTTCTGATAGGCCACGTCCTGATCACGACTCCCTATATAATCCGCATGGTCACAGCGGCGTTGCATGGCTTCGATATGTCCCTCGAAGAGGCAGCGCGCAACTTGGGCGCGGGCCCAGTTCGCGCTTTCTTCTCAATTACCCTGCCTCAGATCAGTCAAGCTATGACGGCAGGGGCACTCTTCGCTTTCGTGATGTCCTTCGGAGCCTTCGACATCTCGCTCTTTCTGGCTCCGCCAGGGGTCATGCCTCTGCCAATCAACATGTTTATCTACTTGAGGTGGCGCTTCGATCCCACGCCTGCCGCAGCCGCCACCTTCGCCATAGCTCTGGTGGTGGTTATCATGATCCTGACCAGCCGGCTGGCGGATCTGAGCAAATTCGCAGGGGAACAGTGAATGAGTCACCGATCATACGCCCAGATCCAGCATGACACCAACACGGGAAAGGAGGGGATAACACGCAAAGAACAAACCAAGAAGGGGAAAGATAAGGATCAGCCGGTTATAGGAACCTTGGTGAGATGACTGAGAGGTAGCAAAGTGCGGGTTGTGCTTCAACCCGAAAAAAAAGGAGAGGTAAATGCGCGAAGAAAGAGTTACAAGAAGAAAGTTCTTGGGTTTGATGGCGGGAAGCGCGGCTCTGGCCGGTGGAGTTATAGCCGGATGTGCTGAATCTCCAGCTCCGACCGAAGCTCCAAAAGAGGAGGCCAAGCCAACGGAAGCTCCCGCCGTCAGTACTGGCGCTAAGGAAACGATCACTCTGGGATTCTGGGCCGGCACCTGGCTAGAGGAGGTGGTCCGCCCCACCGTGT
>SDBU01003413.1_pt1 | contig 20209 bp, 24 predicted proteins | sample 2277071 | NCBI WGS metagenome assembly SDBU01 (sample SAMN10397929, study PRJNA504765) | marine sediment metagenome | isolation source: marine sediment core GS08_GC12, 126 cmbsf | place: Arctic Ocean: Gakkel Ridge, Loki's castle | collected 2008
CCTTGCAGGGTATAGAGTGTACATGGGTGACACTTCAAATAGCCAAGAGATAGGCGGTGAGTTTATGGCTGAGATTCCGGTGGGAACAGAGGTCGTGACGTTTACGGATTCTCCAGCAACCGAGGTCACACATTATTACATCCTTACAGCCTATGACATGGGTGGACTGGAGAGCGGCCCTTCCAATGAGGTCAGCCACTTCTTCAACCGCGCCCCTATGCCGCCACAGGGAGTTCGGAAGGCCAACGTAACCGCAAATAATATCATCATCAATGGGGATGTAAATATTGCTTCAGCTACGATTGGCGGGCTTAGGTTGGTGGAGGAATAATGCTTACAAAGGTAAAGAAAAATGTATTTAGAGCACCTTATTGATGGAGATGTGATTAATGGCACTATCAGTTGTAGTAACAAAAAAAGAAGTTAGTCTACAAATGCCAAAACTTTGGAATATTGTTTTGAATATGACTTGTACTGATGGGGCCGTAGAGGTTATCAATCAAGACTTTTTAATTCGATATCGTACAGGGGATGACATTACAGACAAAACCGTAAAATTGCAAGAAATGATGCAGCTTGCAATCAATGAATATAATGCTGAACAGCAAGTGTTTGACCATGTGAAAATGGATACTTTGGTCACATTTTTGAACAATAACATAATAGGATAGGGGGCGAAATGGCACTTTCAAAATCAACGGCTGAAGTCGATGCTTGGGCCGAAATAGCTCAGGCAGGATTTCGAGAAGGGGCTAATACAAACGTTTCAGACAGCTATCGCGCCACTCTCCATATTGACTGTGCGATAGCCGAAGAAGCTGTTGCGCATACAGGGACGGAAATAATTGTACAAATTGGCACAGATACAGGCGATGCTGATGAAAACTGGTCTACTCTTGTGAAATTTATAGGTCCGATAGGCACTGCCGTTGGTGGAGCTTTTGCGAATCAAGAAGCTGTCGGTCAAACTATTTTGGGTATTACAAATCCCGTCACTGAGAATTTGGATAATCATAAAAAGTTTCGGTTCATCAATGCTGCGACAGAAGCTAACTCAGAAATCGTATACTCTATCTCAGATAGTGGCGATGCCGGAGACACTGTTACGATACAAGACGGCCTGACAAACCAACAAGAAACTACAAGCGTAATGCTTGACATTGATGACGCCGTTGATGAAGTGGTTGTTCAGTACCAAGTAGCCGTTCCTGCGTCTGCGGACAGAGTGAGGGTTTTATATAATAATAATTACGATCCTGACGGGGCGAAGGCCTTCACTCGATGCAGGGTTACGAAGCTGACGGGAATTTAATGTTTAATTGGGCGCAAAAGCCGCTTTTAGGCCAACAAATTAACTGGGGTCACCCGTTGACAATCGGACTAAAGGCTATGGTTTTATTTAACGAAAAGTCTGGTGATTTAATTCAGATTGGAGATAGTTATAAAAGGGCTCCAATTACATCTCCAACATATACTCACTGGAAGGACGGTGGGTTGGAATACACCGATGCGGGTGGTAGCGGTCTCTATCCCTATGTTGATCTTCCTACGGATATTATCAACCCTTTTGATGCAGCCAAAACATTTACAATTTTTACAGTCGGTGCGTTTTTAAACAGTGATAACACAAATCCTAGATATATGGTTGATATACGTTACTCAAATAGTAGATCGACATGTTTATTGGGAGCATCTGGGACTAATCGTTACGCAACTACGTCATATGCGGTTGTATTCTCTGATGGATCACCAGGAGATGATGTAGAGACTGTTTTTAATGAGCCCTTAGGGGCGTATCACAGTATTGCCTTAGTTGGCAATGGCCCCGCAAGCAGGAAGATGTATGTGGATGGGGTATTGAAAGCCGTAAATACGTCTAGCGTAACAAATACTGATGTTGTTTCTATTTTTAGACTGGGGGTAGGCGCTAACGATTCTTCACAAAGGTGGGAGGGGATTCAGCAGTTAGCGTATTTTTATGATAGACCCTTGACTGACTCTGAGATTTTTTTGCTTAACATAAATCCTTACGCTATGTTTCAAGACTCATTTCCGGTTGAGTTGATGGGGGTTGTTGCGGCGGGTGGTGGGAAATCTCCAATAGGAAACTTAATAACACCAATAATGGGACCAATCTTAGCTCAATAGGAGGTAAAAATGTCAAGAACTTACCATGTTACAGCAGGTGGAATAACTTTAGCAAATCAAGCAGTTACATTAGTATTTATTAACCCTGACTCAGATGCTACAATAGACATTTTAAGATGTTGGGTAGGACAATCTGCTAATGCTACATCTGCACAGCAGAGAGTTCAACTTGTTACACAAGTAACTGCTTTTCCAACTGTAACTTCTACAGAGCCTACAAAGGCTGACTTGAAAGAGCAGATATCAACTATTATAGGTGGTACTGTTGGTGCCGCTGGAACTTGTGGTACTAATGCAAGTGCTGAAGGAGCAGGTGCAAAGACGGTTTTAATTGAAGATGCATTTAATGTATTAAATGGTTGGCTGTGGGTTGCTACTCCTGAAGAAAGATTAGTACTAAATGCTTCTGCAGCATCTGGGTTTGGTCTACACCTCCCAGTAGCAGCAGGTACACTAACTAACTGGTCATTTGGTGTTACTTTTAGAGAATTATAAAAAACAATAGGGAACTATAGCTATGGCCATATTTAGATTCCCACCTAAGCCTCAACGTGGGCTTAGGCATGTTGCACCATCTATATCGGCTGTAGCTGTAGACAACCCTCCATTTAATAAGAAACGACAACTTACTCAATATAGAACTCCTTGGATTTATCAGTTTGTTAAACAGAGTATTGTTTTAGCTCAAACTGATAATCCACCATTTAATCAAAGAAGGCAATTTACATGGTATGAGAAACCATGGGTATATAGAGACAATAAGCAAAAAATAATTGTCTCTGTAGATGATCCTCCATTTATTAAAAATAAGATTTATTCAAGTTTGTATGATGAAAAACCTTGGATTTATCAGTTTAAGAGAAATACTGTACCTATTGAAATTATAGTTGTCAATGACCCTCCATTTGGTCAGAGGCATTTATTTTCGATAACTACACACTTTGACATATTTAAAGAACTACGATTACCTTGGCGTGACCCACAGAAATTAGTTGTTGAGTATATTACTCCAACAGACAATCCTCCGTTTGGTCAGCGGAGACCATTTTCAGTTGCGTCTCGATTTGATATATATAGGGAATTACAAATTCCCCAGGTAAAATATCAAAAAGTTATCATACTGGCTGATGTTCCTGTTGGTAGGCGGGACTTTATAAGTTTATTAAGGTATGAAGAATTACCTATCTGGGTATATCAAAAATTAAAGTTAAGACCAACACTAAATTTCTTTGTTGATTTACCAGTAGATATTGTTGTAGTAATTTCAGCAATATGTACAATACAGGCAAAATCAACAATTATAACTAATTTACTTTACACATCTTCAATACTACTTGAACTTAACCTAAACTCTACCATTAAACAAGAGGTAAGGTTAGATGGAAACATTTGTTGGTGACGTAGTAAAAATTATATTATCAACAGGTATTACTTTAACTGGAAATACTATGTTGTTGATAAAGTATGAAAAGCCTAATGGAGTTACTGGACATTGGGATGCTGCTATAGTTTCTGGGGCGGTGACTAGTTTGCAATATTCCACTACAACCGATGACTTGGATGTTCCAGGGACGTGGAAAGTTCAAGCTTATGTGGAATTTGTAGATGGTGCTGAAAATTCACATGGAAAGTGGGCAGAGATAACTGTATTTGCTCCTATTTATTAACAATTAGATCGTTTAATTATTAAACAAACTTATGGCACTAAAAACGATTCGCATAGGCAGTATGGTAGATATCTTTCAATATGACGATGCAGCATTTGACTCTGCTATTGAAACGACTGCACCAATAAAAGCTGGAACACCTATAGCTGCTAACGATGTTTTACGTCTTTCAGATATTACATCTTTAGGTGCAAATGTTGTAGGTCCTGCATCAGCAACAGATAATGCTGTAGCTAGATTTAACGGAGCTACTGGAAAGATAATTCAAAATAGTAAAGTTATAATAAACGATGGTGGAGATGTAGACTTTGAATCTGGTGCAGGTCTCATCTATGGTGAAATATATGCTTATGGCATTGGCGCTACAATAGCTATTGGTGGTTTAGGTAAGGGAAATAAAGTTCAAGTTACAGCTTTTAATACCACTGGATTAAATAATGGAGGTGTAACACCTGACCATGGTGAAGATCATATCATTCCTGGAAGCATAGGTCATTTTATGTGTACTGTGTCTTTAACTGTAGAAAGTTCTGGAGGTGGTGGTGCTGACCACTTTGGCTTTTCTATATGGAAGAATGATGGAGGCGTTGAATTTCAAAACGTTCACGCTCATAGGAAACTAGCTGGAGGTGGTGGAGATACTGGTAGTGTATCTATGTCTGGTATTATTAACTGCGCTGCAGCTGATACAATTGAACTATGGTGTTGGAATGAGGATAGTACAGATAACTTAGTAGTTGATGATGCAACTCTTACATTAATGAAATTAGGAAGAGGTTAAACATGCCTTATATCGTAACGGGTGAACCATCTAATTCAAAACCAGATTATTCAAAAGAAAACTTTGACTATGAATATCCTGGTGGTTTAGATTTAAAACCAGACAGTGACTTTCATACAGAGTTAAGGAACAAAATCTGGCAACGTGCTAGGGAATCTAGAAATGAAATCTCCAAACGCTTTCATTCCTGGAATGAAATTGATAGAACTTTAACAGCCTACATTCCACTTAAAGATGCAGAAAAGCAACTTAAGAAAAAGGACTCAACAAAGCCAGTTTCAATAGTTTTCCCATATTCATATACAGTATTGGAATCTCTATTAACCTACATGACTATGGCATTTTTCCAAGACCCTATGTTTCAATATGAAGGTGTTGAAGATGATGATACAATAGGTGCTATGTTATTGGAGTTGGTAATCAAAATACATTGTATTAAGAACAAAGTCCCACTTGCCTTACACACTGTACTTCGTGATTCATTAGGTTATGGTGTAGGGATTGGAATCCCTGGATGGAAAACTCAATATGGTCGAGTACCTATAAAGTCAAAAGTTATTACGCAGAGTGAACTTGGAGAACAAGAGGAAAACTTTGTAGACTTCGTTGACGAATTGATATTTGAAGGTAATGATTTAACTAACATAGACCCTTATATGTTGTTACCAGACCCATCTGTATCAAGTGACAAAATTCAATCTGGTGAATTTAATGGTTGGGTAGATCGTGATAACTACATGAACATGCTGTCGAAGGAAAATGAACCTAACTCTACCATGTTTAATGTTAAGTATTTGAAAGCGAAAAAGGATAAAAAGTCATCTTTAGCAAATGACCAAAGTGAGAGGGAAACTAAACTTGGTGGAAAAACTGATACTAGAAGAGGATTAATAAGTTCAACAAACCCTGTTGATAATATCAAGATGTATGTTAATCTAATTCCAAAGGACTGGAAACTTAGTGACAGTGAAAGACCAGAAAAGTGGTTCTTTTGCCTCTCCGCCGATGATGTTATTACTGAATGTTATCGAGCAGATCACAACCACGGAATGTATCCAATAGCTGTAGCATCACCTGAATATGACGGATATTCAATAGCTCCTATTGGAAGGTTGGAAATTCTATACGGTCTGCAGGGGATTTTAGATTTTGAATTAAACTCACATGTAGCTAATGTAAGAAAAGCTATCAATGATATGTTTGTAGTTGACCCTTACTTAGTCAATATTAAAGATTTGGAAGACCCAGAACCTGGAAAACTAATCCGCTTACGTCGGCCTGCTTGGGGACGTGGTGTGGATAAGGTAGTTCAACAACTTCAAGTAAATGACGTAACTCGTGCTAACATAGCTGATGCATCTTTTATTACCCAACTAATGGATCGTGTATCAGGCACTGATCAATCATTACAAGGTTCACTTCGCCAAGGTGGGCCAGAGCGATTGACCAAAGGTGAATTTCAAGGTACTCGAGGTTCTGCCATTTCTCGACTTCAACGAATTGCTATGGTTATAGGAATGCAGTTTATGCAAGACATAGGTACTATGTTCGCTGTCCATACCCAACAATATATGTCTAAAGAAACTTATGTTAAAATAGTAGGCAGACATGAAGAGAAATTATTGAGGAACTTTGGCAAAGATGCACAAAGAGTACCTGTCTCTCCATATGACTTGGCTATTAACTATGACTTAATCGTTCGAGATGGGTCAATACCTGGAGGAAACTTCTCTGAATCTTGGATAGGTTTGTTTAAAATTATTAGCCAATCAGATCAATTAACAAGGGAGTTTGATACAACTAGAATATTCATGTATATAGCTCAGCAACTTGGCGCTAAGAATGTGGAAGACTTTAAACGAAACTTAGGTCAAATTCAACCTAAGACAATGCCAGATCAGGAAGTGAATGACCAAGTCAACGCTGGCAATATGGTACCAGTAGGAGCTATATAATGGAGGTTAGAGCAACTAGAGATCAAATAGAAGAAATAAAAAATTCATTCTTTTGGAAAGATATCAAACGTGAATTAGCTCAATGGAAAATAGGATTCATGCATGAGTCGAGTAATATAGTTGACGATGCAGCTACTAACAACCCCAGCACAGCATCTGTCTTATTACATATGGGAGATATTAATGGCAGAATAAAAACCGTAGAATATTTACTCTCTTTACCGGATATCTTTTTAGATCTTTTGGAGGATAAAGAAGATGACTCTTAACGTAAGAGAACCAACTGATCAAAGGATGGTTAATGAACTTCCTTTATATATAAGAGAAGACCGCGCAGCTATAAATGCTGTGACTACTGGAGCTGGATTTTCAGTAAATAACTTAACTATCACAGTTGGAACCACATCACTTACTGTAGGAACTGAACTTGCTGTTGTAGGGCATGAGATAATTAATTTAACTGGCGATGGACTATCCACACTAGCTACCATTTTAGGCGGCACTGATGGACAGATAAAGACTTTCATATTTCAAGACACTAATGTGGATATGACAGATGGTGTGAAGTCAGCTGGGAAATTTTACCTAGACCATCTTCCAGCGCTTAGTGATTTTACACCTGCTCAGGATGATATACTTTGTATAATAAATGTAGGGGGTGATGGAGCTTCTTCATATGGTTATTGGAAAGAACTTTATAGAACTATATCGGTGAAATAGATCGTTTAATAATTAAACAAACTAATGGAGGTTAGCAAAATGTTTGACGAATTAGAAGAAGAAAAAAAAGTAGATGGTGGGATAGAAGAAATGAACACTTTAAATGAACCGGAACCTGAACCTGAGCCAGACCCTGAATCTAAAATAGAATTAGATCCAAAACCAGAACCAGAACCTACTGTTCCAACTCAACTTGAATTTGATTCATTAAAAGGTGATAACTTAACATTAAGGGAAAGAATTATAAAGCTTGAGGAAGGCAAAGTTGAACCTAAAATAGAACAAGAACCTGAATTAAAACCAGATCCAATTGCAGAAGAAAACTTTCTAGGTGACTTGGACTTAGATGAACTAACACGCAACCCAACAGAGTTTAATAAACTACTAAACAGTGTATACAAAAAAGGAGTTGAAACAAACCGAGGTGAAATACTTGGTGGGAGTGAAAAGGTTCTTCGCTCCATTCCTGACATTGTAAAGACTAACATAACACTAGTAGAAAATCTTCGTAAAGCTAGTACTGAATTTTACGAGGACAATGAAGATCTAAAACCATTCAATAAGATAGTAGGTGCTGTATTTGAGGAGGAGACAGCAAAGGATCCAAGTAAAACTTATGCTGAAGTATTGTCTAAAGTTGGATCTGAGGTTAGGAATAGACTAAACTTACAACGTAAAGCGGAACCTGAGCCTGAACCTAAACCTAACGCAAATCCAAAGTTACCTAGAAGTAAAGGAACCAAGATAAGATCAATTAAGACAGACCAACCAAACACTGACCCATTATTAGATGAGTTAGAAACTATGAATAAATCTTTAAGTTTATAACGGAGGAACTATATCATGTTGGAAAGCTTAGGAGCACAACATCAAAGTGTAGTAGACAAATACCATAATCCATTTGCTGATTATCAGATGACATCTAGGGATTATGTACTGCGGCCGTATACAGTTGCGGCTTCAATCACTGTTACTCTTCCACCTGTAACAGAATGTAAGGGTAGGTTCTACTCTATCCGTGCTAGAGCTTGTACTTTGACAAACACTATAACAATCCAAGATCAGGATGAGTCTGAAGGGTGGGAAGGTGATATTGTTCTTTATGCTGCTGGTCAGGGTTGCTTACTCTACTCTGATGGTCTAGCTTGGATGCTTCGTACCTTTGCTGATATTGAAGTTGAATCTTCATCTCGTGGACAGTATTCAAAAGCTCGTGTAGCAACTGGTGAAGCTACTGCTGGTAGATTTAGAGGTGAAGCAGCTGGTGCAACTGCTGTAGCTAGTGCATATGGAGTGCACGCTCAAGGTATTGCTTACGGAGAGCTTTTTGCAGCTACAGTAAATGCTATCTATGCTGAAGCAATTGCCAAAGATAGTACTTCAGTAACAACCCTTCGTGGTGCTATGATTGCCGCTGACTCAGAGGGAACGCCTACTTTAATCACCCTTATGATTGGTGCTCACATCCGTGTAAAGACTTCAGTACAGCCAACTACCTTTATCGCTCTTAAAGTTGAGCATGAAGCATTTGGGGCTGGTACATTTCTTAATTCGTTTATAGACATTCGAACATCTTCATTTGCAGGTGGTGCTACTGTAGCTACTAACATCATTGATATGAGTGCTCTTGTTGGCACTGTTACTACTATATTTGATCTTGGTAGTGTTACAGCGACTAACCTATTCTTAGTAGATGCAGATGGTGATGCTGCAGTTACTCTTGCATCTGAAACTTATTCATCGGCTGATGGATACTTTACAATCAGTGTAGGTGGCAATCCATATAGGATGCCTTTCTACTCTGCTGTTGATTAAAAACTATTTTCACGGGATAGGAAGCATGCTCTGAAAAGATTGGTTCCTGGCCAATCTTCCCGTGATAACTTCCAGGTATATCTTAAGGAGATATAAATGATACTGAATATATTAGATCGAATTATATTGTCTAACATTCTTCCTAAGGAAGGATCCTTTGTTAACCTTAAACTCCTTAGAGTTATTAGGGAAGAAATTTCCTTTAACGAAGAAGAGAATAAACTTTTGGACTTTCGTCAGGAAGGAGAACAGTTAAAGTGGGAAGCTAAAATTGCTGGTGGTAAACAAGTTGATATCTTCCCTGAACGAGATTTTAAAATTGGTGAGGTAGTTACTAAACTAATCCAAACTGCGCTTGAGAAACTAAATGCTCAAGCTAAACTAACCGAACAACACTTATCTCTATATGAAAAATTTATTTTGTAGTAGGTAAGTTTATGTTTAGGGAACTATTATGTCACTTGAAGATCGAGGATCGCAACAAGATAAAGTTATTGTTGATAAGTACCATGATCCTTTAGTAAACTATACTATGACCACTAGGGACTATGTACTGCGTCCGAGTGCAGATGCAGACTCTGGACCTATTACTATTACATTACCTCCAGTGGCTGAAGCTAAAGGGTGATTTTACAGTATTCTGGTTCGTAGTGCAGATGGTGTTAATTCTGTAACTATCACACATCAAGGTGATTCTGAGTGTTGGACAGATGATGTAGTATATTATGAGTCTTGTGCACCTTCATTGTGGTATAGTGATGGACTCTTCTGGCATATGGTAGGTGCTTTTAGATTTACATGGAATGACTTATTCCCTAAACAACAACCTTAATAGATAGTTCAATTGGAGGACTTTATTATGTTTTTAGGTATGCGTGGAACAGGTGATTGGGTAACTGACCAACGGCCACTTAACTGGCGTCAACAGATAATGTACTTATATCCTAATGGGATGGCACCTTTAACCGCCATTCTATCCATGATGGGTTCTAAGAAAGTTGATGATGCTCAGTTTCATTGGTGGACACAGGAACAAACTACTGTTAGTGGAGATGTAGCAAACATCTACACTAACTCTGACCTCTCAACTGCTTATGTTTCTGGTGGGGCTGCAGGTGATACAATATTTGCTCAGATAACTACTGTATTAGCAAATCGGATTAGAACTGGACATCAAATCTTACTTCGAGACGCTTCTGATTATACAGTTGATGTGGTTGGTAAAATAACTAACGTCACTCGAGGTACAACTAATTCCACTCTCGCTATTAAATTGCTCGAAGCTGATGATAACTCTTCTAGCGGTGACCTTAGTGATTGTGACAATTTCAAAATCATCGGTAATATAAATTCTGAGGGTGGTGAGATGCCTGATGCCATAGCATTGAATCCAACTAAGGTATACAACTACACTCAGATCCTTCGTACACCACTGAGCATTACTAGAACTGCTAGAGCGACTACTCTTCGAACTGGTGATAGTTACCAGAAGATGAAGTCTGAGGCACTTGAAATGCACTCATGGGAAATGGAACTTGCATTTCTTTGGGGAATTAGAACTGAAAACACTGGAGATAACGGCAAACCTGAGCGTACTACTATGGGTGTAATTAACTTCATTCGTCAGTATGCTGCAGCTAACGTTGATGACTATACGTTGAATGCTACTTACTCCGGTAATTCATGGTTGGCTGGTGGTGAAACTTGGTTGAAGTACTACCTTGAGCAAATCTTTCGCTACGGTGCAGAGGAAAAATTGTGTCTTTGTGGTAGTGGATTCTTACTTGGCATAGATGCACTGGCGCAGTCTGGTGGGCAGATTCAACTTATGCCTGGTCAAAAAACTTATGGTATGCAGATTCGTGAATGGTTAACTCCGTTTGGTACTATCCATATGAAAACTCATCCCCTCTTTAGCTATGATGCTACAACTCGTAACATGGGTGTGATTATTGAACCGAAAGAACTTGAGTACAAATATATAAGTGACACTGCATTTTACGGTGAGAATTCTTCTAAGTCTCATTCCGAAGGTTACGGTCAACGTAGGATTGACGGAACCCATGAGGAATATCTTACTGAATGTGGTCTTGAATTTGGACTGCCACAGAAGTGTGCTGTCTTAAATGGTGTTGGCCTGGCTAACGTAGTCTAACCTCCCTGGGCTGACAGGACTGGGGATGGTTTAGGCTGTCCCCAGTTCGTTTAATTATTTAACGAACTTTAAATGGAGAAATTAGAATGAGACCAGTATATATTATCGGAGGGATTGTAACAGATACTTTTCGAATTACATCTACTAATGCAGCTCAGGCATTTACATCTGCACAGTATAGAAAGAATAACATTCCTGCTATTAGAGCTAGAATATCTGGAGAAGTTAATGATATAAGATATGCTCTTGGAAGTGCTACTCCAACTCAAGGTGCAACAGGTCTTGGACATATACTTGCTGCTGATGCTGACCTTGGGCCTAGTGAAGTTATATTAAACAATCCTCAACAAATACAATCGTTTAGTTTTCTAAGTCACACTAACAACGTACATGGTGGTATTCAAGTAACTATGGAATTTGAAGTTGGAACAGACTTGACATAAATTTAAGGTGATTACCTATGAACTTACTACAGGTTCGAACAAAGTTTCGTGAAATGTCTGGACGGAATGACTTGGTTAACGAAGATGGCAGTGACAATGGTGCAGACTTTTACATCAACGAGGGACGTAAATTCCTAGACCGTATGGATGAGACTCAGAAATCCTGGGCTACTTGTTATAGGTTTATTAATACTGGATTTTATTCAGCCTCAGTTCCATACTCTAGGGCGATAAAAGAAGTTTGGGCTGCAACTACATCTGCACGTTGGCAGCTGAAGAAGAAAAATTTACAAGATTTAATAGCTGGATATTTAACAGGTATGCCTAGTTCACGAACTTCAGGTACTCCACTATACTATTCACCAACTATAACTAGATACATTCCAGAGGGTGTCGCTGCAGATGAATTTGAATCCTTTCTTGGTTGGGTAGAGACTCCAGCTGGAAACTCACATGAGTATAATACTATATTACTCAATGTTCCTACTGATGAAAAGATATTGGTTGAAGTAAAAGGATTATTTTATTCAAGTGAGTTAACTGCAAATGCAGAACAAAACTATTGGTCTTCAGTTCATCCAATGCTTTTGATTATGTCTGCTATGAGGCAGATAGAGATAGTCAATAGAAACACCCAAGGTGTGAAGGACTGGACAGAGTCAATAGCAACTGATATGAGGCAGATAGGTATGGATTTGGTTGAAGAGATAATTGCAGAAGTATCGCAGATAGGAGATTAAAGATGGATGATGTATTTGTGAAAGGTGTTGTAGATGAAAAAAGAATATCTCTCATCGAAGGTATAATTTCAAGACTTTCACGTAGAGCACGTAAAGTTGTCACTGCTATAACTCCACCTATTCCTATTTCCACATGTGCGTTAGGAGATAACATATCTGGGTGCGTTTTAAAGTCTTTGTTATTCAGTGGGACTATAACAAAGGGAATTATTAAGATTGAAGACTTACCTAAAGGTGGAGTTGAAATTGTTATAGAGATATCTAATAGTGGAATAAAAACTGCTAAATCATATAAGATGGATAAATCTATATTCATGGTAGATTTAAACATTGGAGTAGCTAATGGAAGTTTGTTAAGTGTGTATGTTAAGACTCTTAATATTGACGAGGTTATTAATGAGGTTTTGTTAACTATGTTATGGGTTCCGGATAGAAAAAGTACTAATGTAGAAAATTATATAATAGATGACCTTGATTCATTAGCTAATGAATATTTGAAAATTTCGGAGTAAGAAATTGAGAGAATATGAATTAATAATTGACGAAGCATTAAAGATTGGCCTATCACCTGAGTATGCAGTTCCTTTTAATACTCAAGTACTTTACGATTGTTTAGGGTTTAGGTGTGGAAAGGTAAGTTTAGAACCTTACATAGAGTTAACAAACCCTTTACCTAACACAGTTGACATGTACTATGACTGGCCCTTTCCGCAATTTCTTAACCATGAAAAATATAACATTCTTGTTGTAAGAGATACTTTCAATCAGGTTGATGAAGTATATCAAATCAGCAGTGATCATTCTACAGTTACTAATATCTTTAGCATAGACGAGTTGACATTTGGTAAAGGTACTTTAATGGAGATGGCTGACTTTGGTAAGTATATGTTGATGACTAATGGAATTATAATGATTTACAGGGATACAGATCTTTCACTCTGGAGTCATATTACAACAAGTGCAACAATTCCTATGATGAGAACTATATGTAATTTCAAGGGACAAGCTGTAGGTGGAAATATTGTAGGGAGTTGGCACGACTGTGATGAAACATTTTATGTATGGTCTAAGATTGGTGAAATGGACTTTACGCCTGACATAAAGAATACAGCTGGCTATCGACGTGACCCTTATGGTGGTGAAGTTTATCATGTTAGGAGATTAGGTGACAATATTGTAGGTTATTCATCTAAGGGAATTACCTTACTATCTCCTGTTAGTGCACCAGTTACAACTTTTAAATTTACCGAAGTTAGTGAAATAGGATTAATAAACAGGGGAGCTATTGGAGGTAATTTAAGACGACATATTTATGTTAGTGAGTTTTACAACTTAATGGAAGTCACAGACAAAGGGATTAAAGAATTAGGTTATAGACAGTATATGGAAGAGTTAACTGATGGAGATGTTATTGTTAACTATGAACCAGCATTGGATAACTTCTACATTAGTGATAGTACCAAAACATTCCTACTCTCACCTAATGGATTGACAGAAATTCCACAACATCCTTCAGCTGTGTGGAGGCTTAATAATAACTCTTACATGTTACCAGATACAGTTGACACTTATGAACCTCTAATTATTACTGAAGTCTTCGACATGGGATATAAGGGGCAGAAAACTATATTTACTATCGAATCAGATGTATTTTTATCCACTGATCCTCAAGCAAGTGTGGACTTATCTACTAATTTATCCTCTTGGAAAGATGTTAATTACAAACCTATAAACAATCAAGGCATTGCTACTATAATCATATCTGGTAATTTTTTCAGGTTTAAATTAAAGTTTGAATCTGTCCCAAGTGGATTTAAAATAGGTTATATAAAGGCAAGGTATAAGATGACAGACTTACGTGGCATAAGAGGAGTCTATGCTCCTCCATTGAGAGGACAGTAAATGTTGACTAAACTTCTTCCAGATCAAATATCTAAATTTTGGGATGTGATAAAGTTTGCTGTAGAACAATCCCTACCACCTATAGCCCACGACCATCCTGATAAGATGAATAGAATTCTTTCATCTTTACTGTGTGGCAAGACAGATTGTTGGGTAAGTCATAAAAGTGAAAAGTTTGAGTCTGTAATGTTGACTAAAATCTTATATGACGATGCAAGTAATACAAGGAACTTATTAATATACTGCCTTTACGGATATGAGATAATGAACAATGAGAGTTGGTCTAGTGGACTTGAAACTTTACTTAAATATGCGAAAGGTAAAAAGTGTAATCAGATAATATCTTATACAGAATTACCTAACATGATTGAGTTGGCTAATAAACTTGGGGCTGAAACTAAATACACTTTTATTTCATTTGATATTTAGGAGACGTTATGAAGGTGATAACTAGTTGTACAATATCTATGAATACTCTTCAAGTTATTGAAGAAGAATCATATGAATATAGTGGACTTGTTGCTGAGTGTAAAGGTGGTGGAGGTGGAGGAAGTGGAGTAGTTGATTTCCCAGCTTACATGAAAAACATTCATAATGATTGGTTGGATAATACAGGTGTTGATAGCATAACATCTTCAGTTACAGATATAATGAATAGTGCTACTGGCAGCTCACCTTGGACAGCAGCTAGTGCATATGATCCAGATACTGACCTAGTTACAATGTTAGCTGCGCCTGATGTTCTTCAAACATTAGTTACTTTACTTAGTGCTGGAACTTCCCTTGACACATTAGTGTCAGGTATTGTTGATCATAGTAGAGTCGACCTGGCTGTTACAGAATATGAAGCTGACTTAGATGCACGATTAACAGCTGAGATTTTACCTAGATTTGAAGCAGGAATGAGAGACATTAATGCAGTTATGTCATCTTCATTTGCCCTAGGAAAGGCTGTAATTGAAGATGGACAGACACGACAGGCGGCATTGTATAGTGCTAATCAACATTCTAAAGCATTTTCAGATGATGCCCTTCAAGTTATAAATATGAAACTTGAATATCAAAAGGCTGTTTCAACTATGATAGCCGAGGCTAATAGAATAAAGATAGTTGCTAAGAAGGAAGAGAATGCGACTGATTTAAAGATTAATGAAGAGGATGCACTTTGGGATTTGGAAGTGTTTCAGTACGGAGCTAATTTATTGGGGTCTATTGGAGGTGGTACGGCAATTTCTAAATCACCTAAAGGTGCGTCAGATATGCAGTCTGCAATAGGTGGTGCTATGACTGGAGCAGCTGCAGGTGCTATGGTTGGAGGACCTTGGGGAGCAGTAGCTGGGGGAGTTCTTGGTGCAGGGGCATCTTTTCTATAACCAAGATCGTTTAATAATTAATCAATCTATTTGGAGGAATAAATTATGGCACTAACACCAGATTTAGCTGCCCAGTTTCCAAGTCCAGGGCCTTTAAACACTGGCAATGTAAATGCAGGAGGTGGAGGAGGAATTGGTAATTTACTACAGAACAAACTATTCTTACAATATCTTTCTGCTGGCGGTGCTGCGTTAAATCCAGACATGGCATCTATTGATAAAATAACTCAGCAAAACATTGCTGGTCAAAGTCAACTTGGGTTGACCAAAAAGATACTTGCAAAGATGTTAGCTAGCGGTGGTGACTTTAAGGTGAATAAAGATAAAACTTCCATCAACGTTCCGACTACTGCTTTAAGTGAGATGGGAATAGGTGATGCATTTGGACTTGGAGAACCTGAAAAGGCAACTAACGTAAACCCTTCGCCTAGCTCACTAGATATCTCCGGTGCCGATCTAGCTGGGCTGACCCCTGAAAATATTATGCAGGCACTTAGTGGAGCAGTTAGTGTTGAGAACTTAAAAGCACAAAGAGTTAAAGATGTTATTAGCAGCCAATACACACAGCAGTTGACTACTGAATCAAGAGCTAGGACTGGACAGATAGTTAGTCCGAGAACAAAAGATGAACGTACAACTGCTCAGAAGAACTATGACTTTGCTAAGTCTGAACTTGGTGGTAATTTTAAAGGTTCGTTTACTGAGTTTCAAGATAGTTCTAAAACTACCCATATGAAAGATTATAAACGAGCTACAAGTGGTGGATATGAAGGAACATTTAATGACTGGTTACTTGAAATGAGAAAAGCTGGTGCAATTAGAGTCTCTATCGGGGAAAAAGTAGCTGAGAAAAAAGCTAAGGCTGAAATAGAAAATCAACTATATTTTAAGAGTGTGGATTGGATAGATGATATACAGAAAAACTTTAACTCTATAGAGACACAGAATAAAATCCTTATGGGTATGGAAGATGACCCAAACATTGGTACTAAAATACTCATAAATGATATTGAAAGTAGAATTACAAGTGGTACTAGTGGTGGAGAAATTATAGATGTTAAACTATCTGGTAGGATTATGACGTGGACTGTTAAATGGCCGTCTGGTGATGTGGAGGAAATTAGATATGCCGTCAGGGATTGATTTATTAAGTGAGACAAAAACTGGGGTTGATTTACTAAGTCTTCCTTCAAATATAAAGTCTGGTATTGATCTGTTAAGTCAACCAGTGGTAGAGTTAGATGAAGTACTGGAATCTAAACCAGTTGGCCCAACTAGGGAATTTTACAAATCTGTATCAGATAAAATGCTTAGTGGAATTGATCCAGGATTTGAAAGTGCTGAGAGTAAAAGTAAGATGGGTGAAATAGCTATGGATATGCTGTCTGGGTTTGAGGAACAAGCTGGACAGATTACTAGTCTCGGACATAAACCGTTTGAAGTTGTTAAAGGTGCAGTTGACTTTGGATTATCTATTCCAGGTTTTACAACTGGAATATTCAATGCGATTGGTAAGATAGGAAAGGAAGTTGTAGATCAGATAGCTTTTAGTAAAGATAAACTTGGACCTTCAGTAACTCTTGGAATGCCTATAATTGGAATAACTAAATATCTTGACCTTGATAAAATGTACAACTTAGCCTCCGAAGGTATGGCTGAATCTATGCAGTATTTTGAACCAGCTAAAGGTTTATTCACTGGAAAACCTACAGCTGAGTCTCAACTGGTTGGTGAAATAGTTATGTCTCCACTAACTGCACTATCTTCAGCTGGCCATGCTATAGCAGGATGGGAGGGGTTTGAAGAATATCCAAATATTAGAGGAGCTATAAAGTTTACTGGTGACATAGTTGGTTTAATAACTATGGGAATGCTGTTACATGGTAGAGGTGGAAAGGTTGAAACTGTTAAGAAATTAGAAGACGTTACAAAAGAAGCCAAAGAGATTGTTAAGAAAGAACAAATGATTGAAGAGATACCTGAAGGGATTTTAAAGAGTGCGCAAGAGAGTATTTTGAAAGTTGAAAAGCAACAACTTGAATTAAGAGCAAAAGAGGCTGCGGATAGTATTAGCGAATATGCTTTGATTAGAGAGGAGTTACTACGTCAAGCTGAAGGTGTTGCTAGGGAGAAAACATTTGAGAAGTCAAAGAAAGAGTTTGATAAGAAAGTTGTGAAGGAGGAAAAGGCTAGGCAGAAGATTATTGATGAGAAGATTGAAAGAGATGAGGAAGTATCTGGGACTGAGGCAGTTGAAATAAAAAAGCCTGAAACGCTTGATATCAAAGAGCCTATCACCGAAGTTGACCAACTAACTGGTACAGAAGTTCCTGGACTTAAAGGAGAGAAAAGCCCATTCTTTCAAGACAAAGAAACTGCTGATATATTTGGAGAGATTTATTCTGAGCGGGCTAAAGCTATAAGTGAGAGTGTAGAAACATTTACACAGAAACATCTTAATGATGTTAACAGATGGTATCATGGAGATGAGAGTGTAGACATTGTAAAGACTAGGGAATTTTTAAGTAGATTGGCGGCTGAAGCAGGTGAATTTCGTAGGGATTTTCTAACTGGCGAAGATCACTTAATGTGGAAAGAGACTGTGGAAGAAGGAGCTAAGTGGGCTAGAGAATTAGATCGTCAACCAATATTTGAAACATTCTATCATGGAACATCAGCTAAAGAGTTTGCTGAGTTTAAAGGTGATATTGTTTACTTAACATCTGATCCTAAGGAAACTATTTTTTTTGCTGAAGGTGTATTAGGTGAAAAGAAAGGTGGTAAACCTAGAACTATATCAGTTAAAGTACCTAAAGGTAAGACGAAGAATATAGATGAAATAGTTCAGGATACTATAATGGCCAGTGAAGATTTAGATATAGTAATGTCTAAACAAGCTAAAATTGCTAGAAAAGAAGGCTATGAATATTTAGAATTTGAACATCCAGGTGAGGAGGGTTATTTTATATCTAAGGTTGCGTTATATCCAGATCGTTTAATAATTGAACGGACTGGACCTGCTGAAGCTAAATTATATTCAGGTCTCCCAGTTGACAAAATCCTATCAGAAGGTAAAAAGATAATAGACAAACTTGTTAAGTCTAAATTACTAATACCTGAAAATATAGCTAAAGAATTTGACATTGCCTTTGATGGTATTCAAGAGACAATTAAAGATGGAGATTTGTTTGCTTTCACAGAACCAAATACACATGGTTCTTTTTATATTAAAGATTTAAAAGATATTCCTGCAAAGTTAGATAGCATAGCAGAGAAGTTTGGACGTAAGGAAGGTAAAGGGGTTAAACTTTATGCTGGAATACCTATCGACCCTAAACTAATAATCTCTGGTGCTCGTAAAGTTGCAGAATACACCAAAAAAGCAAGAGGAATGAAATCATTCAAACCACTAGCAGCAGCCAAGGCTATTAGGAAAGAATTTACCAGAGACTTTGTTGACAGATCTGGAAACATACGATTAGATTTATTAAACAAACTTGGAAATAAAGGATATGAAGTAGTACAAAAAATGTACTTGTCAAAAGGAGCAAATGCAAAAGCTGCTAATATGTTAAACCAGATGAATAAAGAAGTATATGCAGGGTTGAATAAAAATGAACGGCGTATTTTAGATGATGTTATATTAGATGACCGTATGCTGGACATTGCTAAGTATAAATCTGAAAAGAAATTCAAATTTCCTGTAGACCCTGTAGAACATGCTAAGCATAGGAAATTATTTAGATATCGTAGTTAATTTTCAATTAATTGGATTTGTTTTATCAATATGGAAAAAATAGAAAAAATATCATATTTTTTTCTATTGGGGAGATAAAGCAATAATCGGAGTGATATTTGGATTTTCAATGCTTGCAAGCTATCAATTAGCTGGTCAGTATTTGTTACTGTTAGAAGGAATTCCAAGGTCGATTATGGTATATCTTGTTCCACAAGAATCTGAGGGACGCAAAAATAAAAATATAAAAATTTTTGCAATAGTAGTATCTGTTCTTATCGCCACTGTCTCAATTTTAGCTGTTCCTGTTGTGGTGGTAGAAGTTCTTCCAGACTATGAAGATGCAATTATACTCATTCAGATTTTAAGCTTGTCTGTTATTCCTCTTACTATTTCTGCAATACAACAATCAGAATTCTTGGGAAGAGAAAATAGCAAAGTCGTGTTAATCGGAGGAGTACTTCAATCAGGACTTTACCTTCTTTTTATACCATTATTAGGAAATCCTTTTGGATTGGAAGGAATATCCATAGGTCTTCTAATAGCTTCCATAGTTAGAATTATTTACAATTTTATTATCAAGAATTGGTCAAATTAGTTTCTACATACTAATTACGGTTAAATCCTGTATAATCACATCGAGTTAGTGTTTATGTGGCCTAATTTTTTTATAGTTGGAGCACCTCGCTCTGGTACTACTTCATTATATGAATATCTTAAAGAGGTTCCTGAGGTCTTTATGAGTCCGGTAAAAGAACCCAATTTCTTTAACCT
>SDBU01003414.1_pt1 | contig 20203 bp, 23 predicted proteins | sample 2277071 | NCBI WGS metagenome assembly SDBU01 (sample SAMN10397929, study PRJNA504765) | marine sediment metagenome | isolation source: marine sediment core GS08_GC12, 126 cmbsf | place: Arctic Ocean: Gakkel Ridge, Loki's castle | collected 2008
GTCGTTTGCGGTGTCAAATAATCCGGTCGTAAAGCGCAGTGAGAGATCAACGTATGTTGAATTCCCAGGACTCGGGTGACCTCCGCTGTTTTTGGATTCACGCTGTCGACCAGCGTATCGGCTTCGACATCCGCATACGCTTCCTGATGCTCCGAGCAGAGATGGCTGCGAAGATAGATATTCAGATCCCGGTCTGCCCTATCCCAGTATTCAAAGTCAATATGGAATTTCGTGCCCAGCGTTGGTCGAGCGAGGATGGAGGATGGTTGTTTCGTCACGACGAACCCCATGCTTCCGCGTCGAACCGCCAGTAAAGATCCCCCACATGTTGGAAATAGGGACGTTTAATAAGCTCGGCGAAAATCGTTGAAGGCGGCTGCCGTTGGATAACATTCACAGCAGCATAGAGCGTCTGCGCGTGAACGGCGCTTTGTGGAGTCAGTTTCGCTAATTCCCGAAATACATGAGCAACAGTTCGATCGAGAGGGTGCTTCTGATGCTGCGATCGCATCCAAACTTCATCGAGCGCCTGGGTGTCGATTAGCCCGATCACCATCAAATCATCGTAGGCTGTCCCAACTGGCTGCTTAAGCATCGTGAATCCAATTTGCCCATTCTCGGCGATTGTTACCGTACGGATCCAATCATTCCGCATGCGCCGATCGAACGTTTCGACAACCACTTCGCCAGGAGCGTCACCGGGGTGAACGCGTACAAGCCCTCCCGCTGGGACCTTGTACTCTCGATACCAATCTTCTAAACCGAAGACATATCCGTGCTCGCGCACAACCCACCCTGGGAATCTCTCTCCACTGTGCCCATCTACAAGGATGAAACGAATTCTTGGCGACTCATAAGCAGTCGGGAAAAGGGGTTCGAGACGAGCCGATAATGGAAGTGCTCCCACTCTCCAATGAGGGAAAATCAGCGTGACGGTGACGTCATCAGGCGCGACATCCGGAGCTTGTAGCTCGCTCATTTCATCATCCAGTTTGGTTATGAGTTCTTGCAACTCATCTGTAAGGATGGATGAATCAAGCGCTTTCTCTTGGCTTTCAAGGCGCGGGGGTACGAACAATACCTCTGGGGGTTCGAGTCTTCGTAAAAACCAGAGAACCTGACCGGCCGGTCCGACTTCATCGAAACGTTCATCTTCCTGCAGCGCGTAATCAAGCGAAAACTCCGCCAGGCCCGTGGAGAATGATTCGGGCAGTTCAACATGTTTCAGCAGATCCGCTGTCGGCAAAGGACCACCAGCTTCGACGTCGAGCACGGCCTCGGCAAGGTTTAGGTGTCCATCGGTGATCTCAGCCACAAGCGCGCTCGGGAACCACTTCCAGGCGATCCTGACGATGTCATCGACCTTATCTAGTCTCTCATCCAGATTAGCGATGATGATTTCCCCAAACCGGGCCATTATCGTTTCCGGTTTACGCAACTCCTCGATCTCAGGATCTGGCTCAGGAGGGTTGCTTAGGATATGATCCGCAAGATCAGATGCGAATTCTCTCTCTGACCCGTTTCTTGCGAAAGCAACCTTGATCACAGAAAAGGGATCAAGGTCGGGGTTTTTACCCTCGCGCACACCAACAACTTCTCCCGTTTCAAACTCGAACTCTGAAAAAGCTAGGACTTGTCCTACTTTGTAAGTTTCTGCTGGCATGTAAACGGGATGTTCCGTCTGTTCTGCCTCTAGGGCTTCTTTCTCCAGTTGAGCTAAACGCTGCTCAACGAGAGCGAACGCCATTTCATCAGACGTGAGAGGAACCTCCCGCTCTAACAGGAGGTTGATAATAAAATCGATATCATCGTCTTTGACCTCAAAACTGGTCCAGTACGATTCAGGAGTAATTCTTAGCACGGATGCCATATTAAAGAAAGATTGCCCTACTCGGGGACGTTCTGGGGAATTATACTACACCCAGAGGGTATTGCATCATGACGGAAAATTTTTTAGTCGCCGAGACGGTTTCAGGAATACTTGAAGCAGAGATCATCCGGGGGATGTTGGAAGCCCAAGAGATCGACGTTGTTCTATCATACGAAGCTGCAGCAGCGATCTACGGCTTTGGTGTCGGTCGATCGGCACGAGTGGAAATACTCGTACCGAAGGAAATGCTTCGCGAGGCACAACAGCGCCTGGAAGATTATCACAGCGGTCGTTTGGTCGACGAAAATGAAGTTCAAGACTAGGGATAACCCGGGTCGACCCAGTCCAGAGGATTGATAGGTACCCCACCAGCCCAGATCTCCCAATGCAGATGGGGTCCGGTGGATCTCCCAGTGCTTCCTACGATTCCGATCTCCTGCCCCCGTTCAACAATGTCGCCTTCCTGTACGAACATTTCCGATTGATGGAAATATCCGGAATACACACCCCAACCGTGGTCGATGTAGGTCACATTTCCCCTTATCAAAAGAGGTCCGGCAAATACAACCACGCCGCTAGCCGGCGCATAGATAGGAATATTAATGCCATAGAAATCCACCCCGGTATGATAGTACATCAAGGCGCCGTTGTTGTAATTGCGCCGTACCCCAAAACCGGCGATGAACTCGTCTGTGTAATAGCGAGAGGGATAATCGAAGGACCCCTCCCATTGCTTGTCAGGGGTGACCGGTGCAAGAAGCTCCGCGACGAACTCCTCTTCAGGCTGAATAATTTCCAGATCGACGGTTTCTGCAGGAACTCCTACTAGATACTGGAATCCATAATCACCATCTTCGACCAAAACCGGTTGTTGAAACGTGTAGCTATTCTCCTCCCCTTCAGACAGCGCCATCCGCAGCTCAAGATCGATGAATCCCGGCTCGGCTAAGGCATGGATGCCCTGCAGAGCCACCAACGCCCCTTCATCAGTCTGAAAGAATGTGAGCGGGTGATCTCCGAGCGATCCCTCAAGACGAATTGGGCGACTCACACCTGCTCGTAGCACGACGGTGTGCCCCTGGACAACCGGGAGCGGTTCGATCGAAATTGAAGTAAATGGTTCAGGAAGTGAGGTCCCCCATCCCATTGAATCGGTAAGTAGATTCCCAGGCATTACCCAAAAACGCAGCGGATCCATTGCAGAGTGCCGTAGATCCCATGGGCTTATTCCGGCGCGGACCGCGATTTCCAGCCTCGTTTCCCCCAAGTGCGGCAAAAACGCCCCAACATCATCCCCTGGGATTGCACCTTCAGAGGGTTCCGGGACGATGAGTGACTGCCCAACATAGAGTCGATCGATTCTAACAAGTCGATTGAGGCGAGCCAGCGCATCCGCTGACACGTTGTAGCGAAGGCTCAGACTATTCAAATCCTCGCCAAGAGCGACCTCCTGCAGTGTCAGGACACCGGCAACACCTTCGAATCCCGGGATCGTCAGTTCTGCACCGGGGTAGAGCTTTGACGGGTCGTCGATTCCATTAGCCACAACCATCGCCTCAACGGTGGTGCCAAAGCGGCGGGCGATGCCAGAAAGCGTATCTCCAGGTTCGACAATATATGTCGGCCCCCCTCCCTGAGCCTTAACGGTGGTTGCTGGCAAAACTATAAGGATGAGGATGAGAATATGGATAACCTTTAATCTATTCTTCATCGATAAACTCTAGCTGATCCCCGATCTGCACTTCGTCAAGTATCCTGGGCGAAGCCTCAAGGATATATTGAGCTGCATGCTTCGGCGCGTAGAAACCCCAGGGCTTGGCAAGCGTCTGGTCTATGACCACCCCATCAGAGTTCAGCCAAAATACACTGATCGAGAAAAAAACGAACAGCATGTGGATCGAGGTATTCATACGCCCTTCGCTGCGTTCAACCAGGATCAATCCTTCACCATCTGGAATCTCGCTGCGGAACATCAATCCACGCAAACGACAAAGGAATGAACCGCACCAACGCGCTCTGACCAAGAATGAATTGCCTCGACTACGATTGTGAACTCGAACCCAGCGTTTCATCCTGCTCCTGATATAAAAACAGGGCGACCGAAGCCGCCCAATGTATGCTCGATCTTACGAGCTTATTCTACCTCACCGAGAATCTTCTCCACGCTCTCGAGTAATTCTTGCGGACCAAAAGGTTTGGTGATGTAATCATCTACCTTGGCGATATGCAATCCCAATACCTTATCGATAGACTGGGCTTTCGCCGTAACAACAACGACGGGAATGGAACGCAGCTCGTCGTCCGCCTTCATCTGTTGATAAACTTCCCAACCATCCATATCCGGCATCATCAGATCAAGCAACACGAGGTCTGGGCGTTCGCGTTGAACCGTTTCCAACCCCTCTATCCCGCCATTTGCACCGATGACATTGAACCCCTTCCGGCCGAGAATCAGCCGGACAAGATCAATCATTTCTGGTTCGTCCTCAATACAAACGACACGTTTGGCGTCTTCAGCCATACGGTCTCCTTCCGAAATCCTTATGTTTACCTAAACAGTGTATCATAAGCACCGAACCGCGCAACGAACCTTTGTTCCTACACCTGGGTAATCCTCGGATAACCTGTGGATTTTTTCCTGCCCAGCAAAATCCCGCTTCAAGTACGGATGATATGCGCGCTTTGGCCATCTATTAACGGTATTTATCGTGGAACAAAGAATATCGGTCTCTCAGTCTTGCCTAAAATGGACGACTTCAAAACGGAAACGCTGGCCCTGAGTAATACTTACGGATTGATCGATGTCCATGGCTGATAAAAATCCTGTGGAAGAACCGAATTCTGGGGATCTAAATATCCGGCTGCGATCATCTCTTCTGCCAGCGATATCCCGACGTAGCGGATGTGCCATGGTTCGTGGATGATCTCCGTCACCTGTGGCATCCATCGATTGTTATACGGCCACTCCTCAATCTCCTTATAGGGATAGCTCAGGACAAACCCGTAATGATGTGCGTTTTCTTCGAGCCAGATATAAAGCCGCTCGTTTCTAGGATCGCTGGATTCGACTTTCAATCCAGGCCACACGAGATCGAACGCAGTCCCGAGCTGATGCTCACTGTGGCCTGGTGCGGCGATGTAAAAACGTGCGGTGGAGGGTCTTTTAATCCACTCCCGCTCTGCCACAGCGCCTTGTTTCGAGTAACTCCGATAGCCAGAATAGATAGCGGCTTTAATACCGGCCTCACCCGCCTCTGTTACCAGGGCTTCCAATGCTGAAACCGCATCAGGTTGAGGACCGGGGTCAAACCAGGGCGGGAGCGGGTGACGCGCGTCAACAAGTGCATTCAGCGGTGCGCCCATGAGCATGTGTAATACGATATAGAGCTCAACGAGAAGCCTCAAACCACTCCCTCTACACTTGAAAAACGTACTTCCATAGAGAACAGTGTAATCTCCAATCAACTTCACGCCAAGCCGATTTTCGCCACCGTTAGGCTGTAAGGTTCCTGTAAATTCACCAGCGGCGGTCGCGTGTTAACATGGGGTTGATTTCATACATTACATTCCTGAAAGCGGGTACTTATGGCGACGAGAATTCATCCTGATGGTTTTCATTCCGTGGAGGATGCTCTCAAAATAGCAATTGAAGCCGTGGAGCGAGGGGATCTCCGCAATGGCGAAGCCGCATTGAGTTGGGTTTTGCAGGAGGATCCTAAAAATACAGCGGCATGGATCTGGCTTGCATGTTGTGCACCCGATGACAGTTCAAGGCAGATTTGTTATCGCCGGGCCTCCGGGCATACTTCTTGCTAAGGAAGGGATATCCACATACCCCATCTTTCTCATTGATTAAAGTACCGAAAAGACCTTAACCTGTGCAAACGACCGAGTTACAGACAGTAATCTTGACCCTGACCTGAGAGAAACGAAGCGTATGAACGAGCCAGCCGGCACGATCCTGGTAATCGACGATGAGCAACCCTTCTGTGAAGTTGTAGCTGAGATTCTCACCACCTTCGGCTACCCAGTTCGGAAGGCTTTCAATGCCGCCCAAGCACTTGATGTATTGGAGTCTCTTACCCCAATATTGATCATCCTGGACATCATGATGCCCGATGTAGATGGTCTGACACTCATCCGTAGATTCCGCGCTGACCCACGTCTCTCCAAGATCCCTGTCATTATGTCTAGCGCTAAATACCTCATGGAAGACCGCACGGAAGCAATTAACGCTGGAGCGAGCGCATATCTCACAAAACCTTTCTCCGCCGCGGAATTGAGATCCTCGATCGTCGAACTTCTCGGGGAAAGAAAACCCCAGCTCACCCTGAACAAAGCCCCTGGATACACCCGCTAGAAATTCTCGCTGCAAGTTTTTCCCAATGATTGATCTAACCGATTAATCCGTGTCCATCGCCAGGAGTTAACAAGCGAGCGCACATTGCGCTCGCTTTCTCCCGAAACGGAATTGGACTTCCTGGCTGATCAGCCCACCCAACTTACTACATATTCAGTTGACTCGTCGGATTTTTCGATGTCGGGAGCTGTCATTTCCCAATGCCCATCCAAGCCGTGCTCGCGCGCCATGAGCTCGAAGTGGCACATGGCGATGCCCATGTCGATGCGTTGCATATCAGCCACTGTGAATAATTTTACAAGCCATTGCTGCCGATACCCCGGTGTGCGCTGCAGGTAGAAATGCCATAGGTTCTCATCTTTTACAACCCGCCATGGCTGCTTATTGGATGCAGATGGACCTCGGCGGACCATCTCCAGCACTGATGCGTAATCACCGGCCGCATGGTGTGAGAGAGGTGCACCGAACCTGGAATCGAAGAATAATTGCTCCCACGGGAGCCGCCGATCCGCACCCGCCCTGTTACGAATGAGTGTTCCGAGCCTGCGTGGCCTCCTGGCACAATAACCGACTGCGGTAACGGCGGGAATAAGTTCGCCGGGAAGGGGTGAGACCCTTTCCGAAAAACTGCTTTTGGTGAAAGTACCTCCAAGCCAGCATGTACCCAAGCCGATATCCGACGCAAACAAGATGATGTTCTCCATCAAGTAGCCAAAATCTTCCAGGTTCATTTCATCGTCCTGCATTACCCCAATGATGAAACCGGTTGCCCCTTTGATGAACCCATAGGTCCCCAGGTGTTTAAGGGCTTTCTTATCCTGTTCGCGGGCAGCGACCAATTCAAAGCGTATCCGCGCACCAAAAGGTCCCGTCTGCAGCGAGGCGGCATAATCAGCTAGCCGCAGCCGCGTTTGCTCTTCCACAGGTATATTCAAATAACTCCGACAGGAGAAACGCTGCTTGATTAATTGTTCAATAGGATGTGTGAAAGTCATTTTTATATTTCCTGGATTGCAAACATTATCCCATGCCTAACCGATGGATTTCATGCCATCAAATTATTTAAGGGATAATTGAGCTCGGCATCAACACGGCGCGCTGCAGGCCAGCATCCCGGTGGTAGGCGCCTTTCTTCGGGGGGTTGGTCATCATGTTGATGAATATCTGCCGGGAGGGATAGTAGACCATGGCGAAATCGCTCCAATCATCGTGCAACTGGATGCTCTCATTCCCCACGAAGATACCCGCCGTGTGCCCAAGGATATCCGGGTAGCCACCCACGCTTACCAGATAAGGCGCAATCCGGGTGGCATAGCGATTGTAGGCTTGCTCTCCCGATATAATTTCCCCACTATTGTACTGCGCGCTGGGGTAGTATTTATTCAAATTCATCATATAGAAGGGTGTAGTCTGATCATGCTCTCTCAACACCGCGATGGTCTCAGATACAGAGCCTTTTTCAGGGTTGGCAAGTTCGGCGAACCCGGTCATTTCTGTCTCGATTGCGGTGCCCAACAATCGGCTGAGGAGCGGAGCAAGAAAACCTAAGGCTTTTACGATGCGTGTTAGCTTGCCGGCCGGACGATCAATGCATATATATCTGACAGCGCAGACTGACGCTCGGCGTTGACTCCATCAAAAGCCTGTTGTGCAGCCTCATTGGATGGGAAGAGGTCTACCGTGATGACCTGATAGTGCATTTCTCCACCCGCGAGAACCTGGTCGACATTCACACAGTGGGAGCGCTGCCCACCGACTATTTGCACTATGCGTTCGGAAGCGAGACGGTAGTGAGAAAAAGCATCCTGGTCTTTGATTGCCAGAAACTGCACCAGTGCTAAGTTACCTTGAATATCCTTCAATGCGGACCTCTGTTGAATCGTTGGTTCTAACATAAGTAATTTTGACGCCTCACCCAGAACCTTTCACGTTGTTCCGGATTGATAATCCCTTTTGCGGCGGAAATGTTCTATCAGCAATTGGCTTACTTCTCTCGGTTTATCGTGAATCACCCAGTGGGTCGCATCTTCGAACATGACCAGACGACCAGCCTCACACAGATCAACGCTGAGTTGTGCCATTTCGTGGCTGAGATGAGGATCCTGCTGCCCCCAAAGGACAAGCGTCGGTACCCGGATTTGGGAAGCTGCCGTTGATTTCCACATCTGCCGGAACGAAGCGCGGTACCAGTTAATCATGCCAGTCATGGCACCGGATTGAGCCCAGGCTTCCCTGTATCGGTTACGCTCTTTTACGTTGAGATCATCCGGCATAGCCGAGACCAGAAATTGCCAGTTGTTTGCCCTGACCACGCGCTCAGGTATTCCAGGAAGCTGGAAGAAAAACGCATACCAGCTTTTTAGCATCTGTGATGGATGGATGCGCAAGTAGTTCTGCATCACTGCCGGGTGGGGCACATTGGCAATAGCCAGACGTTTGAGCCGCTCCGGATGGCGTAGCGCCAGATTCCAACCGACCATGGCGCCGAAGTCGTGCCCGGCGAGTTGGAAGCGATCATCGCCAAACGCATCGGCCAACCCGAGAATATCGTCGCCAAGAGTATCCATTTGGTAGCTGGAAACCCCTTTGGGTTTGTCGCTTAAGTTGTACCCCCTTTGATCCGGCACAATTACCCGGAAACCTGCCTCCGCCAAAGGCTCAATCTGAGCTTCCCAGCCAAACCAGGCATCCGGAAATCCATGCAAAAGGAACACAGGTTCCCCATCTTCAGGTCCGGCAAGGGCAGTATGCAGGCGAATGCCATTTGTTGGGATGTAATCAAAACGTATGGTCACTTCAATCCTCTCTTTTTTTTCGGCGCCGGGTTATCCAGATCCCCGCGATAGAGGTGATACCACTGATGATTAGATACACCAGCATCGGCATTGCCCCACCCAGGCTGCTTGTGAAGGAGCATAATCTGCTGAATTAATTTTGATCCCAATAGCGCCGATGATATAGGCAACTGGAATAACGCCCAGCATAACCAAAGCCAGGGGGCTTGCTTTCCAACCGATCAAGATGAGTATGATGCCAGTCAATCAATTAGAAATACCAAAAGCGCCCATTTGCTGTGATTAATCACCTGCCAGCGAGGTAGATAAATCGAATCCAGCGATATTCAAAGCGGCATATTGAGAAGAATGGTATGCATGAAGCTGCGGATGAGATCAAGACAACCGAGGGTAATGGCAACGACAGATACGAATTTGGGTATGGCTGCGTTTTCTTTCATGCTGACTGTTCCGTTTTATTGCTGAGTTGAGTATAAGAATTGGTCGGCTCCCATAGCCGCTGCTCAGCCCTCGGGCAGGCTTCACCGATGTAGTGCGAAAGGGCTCATGCAGTAGCTGCATGAGCGAAAACCATCAATTGTCCACTAAGGCGGTGTAACTTCTGTTGATCCCCTTGAGAACAAGTTCCCCTTTTTGTGCGCCTAAATGCTCTGCAACCAAATCGCACTTCACAATCAGCAGGAAAAAGATCGAGCGCTCTTCTTCAGAAAGCGACTCGTAATTCCCTTGCCCTTTGCTGATTACCATGTCCGCATTGGCATAGGCAGCATTAAACTCTGAACTACAAAATTCAGGCACAGCGCCAGGGATATTCGTCCCAGTGGAGATAATGGTGGCTACTGTGTCTAGGCCAGCTTGCAGAGCTTCTTTCTGGGTCACGTCATTGATTACCGGTCCTCCGCGAACAACATAGGTTACATTCTTCCCCATCTCTTCGATAAGGATCCTGTCGAACACAGATTCTCCAGCGTTATCGCCTATGTACAGGACATCGTTCGCTTTCGATAAACATTCTTTAAATGCCCCATAGTCAAAGACACCAAACTCGCGCGTGAGCACATCGTTGATTTCGCCGAGCAAGCCATAGCTATGGTTTACCCCAAAATCAATCACATTCCCGATCGCTGCAAATTTAGTGGCGGTAAGGAGTGGATCTTTCGATCTATGCACTTTCTCCTTCATAGAAGGATACAACGCCAGCGCTTCAAGTGTGCTTTTGTGTTTTAGTTCTCGATAGGGATCCTCTACACCCGTTATCTTCGCCACTTTTTCATACATCATCTTTCCCAACATCGGCGGAGTGCTTTCCATGGAGATCTCTTTAATTATCTCTCCCAGCTCGTCTTGCACTTGCTTGATTTTCTGTTCATCTTGAGTCACCATCCTGGCAGTGCGAGCTACTTGTTCGAACAAGCAGGGAATGCATTCAAGAGTTGTCTTCATATACAACCTCCACCGACCTTCTTGCAGCTACGTAAGACCGAACCGTTATCGCTCTCTAGTTTTACAAAAGGGAGATCCATGCTCTACATCGATTTGTATCATAGCCCCTATGCTGTGGTTACTCGTGTTCAAAACTGACGGATGACCGACTCAACACACCATATGAAAGAATGCGAGCGTTGACCATGCTCGCATTTCTGGAAGAAACCAGTGACCCCGGAAGGACTTGAACCTTCAACCTGCGCATTAAGAGTGCGATGCTCTGCCAAATTGAGCTACGGGGCCATAGGCCAAAAGCCCGGCAGAGATATGTCTCGTAATCTTACGAATTAAGAGTCAGTTGCTCTGCCAATTGAGCTAGCGGGCCATGCAGCCGAATTATACCAATTGGCCGCGATGCGTCAATCGTCCTGCATAAAAACTCCCCTTTTTACGAAACTTTTTCGGGACAGGATTCAACGGTATATAGGATAAACGGATTAAACGAAATTCAAAATCATTGCTACAATCACTCTAATGAAGCCATACGCCGCCCGATCGCTCAAGGAGTAATTCAGTGCTGCGCGCATTCCTTCTCTATATGTCCAACGCTAAATGGATCCGGAACATCGTCACACGCTGGCGAATCGCCCGCAAAATGGCATCCCGTTTCGTCGCCGGTAATACTTTTGATGATGCCCTGATAGCGATACGAAAGCTGAATAAGAAAGGGCTTCTCACAACGCTTGACAACCTTGGCGAAAATGTCACCGAATCTGAAGATGCGCTGAGAGCAACGGATACATATATCGAGATACTCCATCGCCTACACGAGGCGGGCGTGAAGTCAAATTGCTCTATGAAACTGAGCCAGCTCGGCCTGGAATTGGATTTTGATCTCTGCCTTTCCAATATGCGCTGCATCGCCTCGCGCGCGGCAGAGTATGGGACGCTCGTCCGCATCGACATGGAGGATTCCAGCACTGTTGAGCGCACACTCAAGATCTACAACATTTTGAAGGATGAAGGCTTCACCAACGTCGGCCTGGTTATCCAATCTTACCTTTACCGAAGCGAAGAGGATGTACGTAATCTGCTCGAGCAAGGGACGCGAATTCGCCTGTGCAAAGGAGCCTACAATGAACCACCAGAAGTCGCTTTCCCGAAGAAGAGCGATGTAGATGCGAATTTTGACCGGCTCACCGCACTCATGATCGATGCCTCTAAATCCCAGGGATCTGTACCTGCCAGCGCTGACGGAAAGATCCCGCCAATCACTGCCCTGGGTACCCACGACGAGAAACGTACCGTTTTCGCATGTAAGCACGCAGAAAAAGCAGGGCTTCCAAAGGAAGCACTGGAATTCCAAATGCTGTATGGGATCCGCTCCGACTTGCAGGATTCCTTACATGCAAGCGGCTATCCTGTTCGGGTATATGTACCTTTCGGAACGGAATGGTACCCGTACTTCATGCGCCGGTTGGCAGAGCGGCCCGCAAACGTATGGTTCTTCATTACCGCGCTATTCCGCGGATGATGATGGCGGCCGCTAACCAACACTTTAAGATGTTTTTATTCCTGGTTCGAAGGGGCTGATATGCAATTACCCGGGAAGATTGCTCTTGTCACAGGCGGGGCTCACCGCGTAGGACGCGAAATCGCAATTGCGCTTGCGCAGGCAGGCTGCCATCTCGCCATCCATTATCACAGCTCAGAAAAAGCCGCCAAAGATACGGCCTCCGCGGCAAAAGCGCTCGGTGTGAAAGCTGCCATATTCCGCTCCGATCTGAGAAAGCTAGACCAGATCGAGGGGCTCTTTCGGCTCATCGACAGCGAGTTTGGACCCCTGGATATCCTGATAAATTCAGCGGCGATCATGAAAAAGGTTTCTATCAAAAAAGCGGATGAAGAAAATTGGCACAACACAATCGATCTAAATCTAAAAGCCCCCTTCTTCTGCATCCAGAAGGCTGCAGAAAGGATGCGAATCAACGGCGCAGGAGCGATCGTAAATGTCTCCGACATTGCCGGCCTGCGCCCCTGGCGGGATTATCCCCTTCACTCCGTAAGCAAAGCCGGTCTGGAGATGCTCACCAAAGTCGCCGCCCGTGAATACGCGCCTGAAGTACGGGTGAACGCGGTCGCCCCCGGACCCGTTCTAAAACCGGATGAAATGTCCGACGCGCGCTGGCAGGAGCTCGGAGGCGCGCTGCCGATACAACACCCCGGAAACGCTTCGGACGTCGCGCGTGCAGTGCTCTTCCTGCTCGAGAACGACTTCATCACCGGCGAAACACTTGTGGTAGACGGGGGCAACCAACTCATTTAAATTTCTTTGGCATTCACGCTTGACAAAGCTAAATTTTTCTTCGAGACGGTTCTACGAAACGTAGAGCCGTGTCAATCGTTATCCGGGGGTGTGTTCCGCAGTTACAGCAGGTGCCGAGAGTTGCTGCAACTTTTCTTTCCCCCCCATTCGCCTCCCAAGGGGGGCTCTGCCCAATCTCCTCCGGATTGCGGCTCAATATGCTCGGATTTGCAAAGTTGGTTTGCGCTGAGAGCTTGATGTTTGATCCAGGGGGTGTGGGGGAGTGGAGTCCCCCACAGTCCCCCTTTGGGGGATTTAGGGGGAAGAAAAATAATCATCACCTCTGCAATGGTCGATCTATTCATTCATACGCTCAAACCTCAAAGCGCAGGCTGCGCCTGCGACCGGAAGCAGAGCTTCCTGACTCCACAAAACCGAGGTGCGTTTGAGAAAGACTCTGGATCATTCAACCTATTTCACTAACCCCAAAGAAATGCTCAGGGGGATTCACCATCAAGCCTCTCAACCTGATTCGAATTTCGGACTGGCGGGCGGTACAATGAACATCCAGATTAAGCGCGCCTGTGCGGGAGAGCCCGATGGCGGACTGAGTTAAAGGCAAGTCATCGTTTGCGCCACGCACTCATTAAAGCCGGGAAAGAGTCAATTCAGCCGCCATTGCTTAAATCGCAGGAGGATAGTGCATTGACGGAAACGAAGCTGATACATGACCTATATATCCGCGAACTCACCCTGGAAGAAACCAATGGATCGGCGAAACTCCACGTGCTGAGCGATGATGATCACCTCCTGCGGCGCTTTGGCCAGGTTCAGGTAATCCGCAAATCACCCGGACGGAGCGAGACTTTGTGCCTACGAGAAGTGGCGGATGAAGTGTGGGCACTTATCGAAGGCGAAGTTGAGTTCGCCTGGCATGACCTGCGGCAGGATTCACCATCACAAGGCCACTGGCACCACCTTCACTCCAAGACACCGACGCTTGTGCTGGCGCCATTCGGTGTGGCTTTTGGCTGCCGCGCTATGAAAGATCCGGCTTTGCTCGTTCGGCTGAGCACTCACGCGGAGAACGTGCACTCCGGCGATCGAGAGATACCCTGGGAATTTGAAGCATGAGCCGATCGAAAGAATATCTGAAATTGTTCTTGCATCTAAGCCGCCCGCATTTTCTCCTGGGTGGAATTCTGCTTTTCGGGTTAGGCGCCACGATCGCCACATACCTGGGGAAGCCCATCGATTGGAGTCTTTACATTCTCGGTCAGTTGCTCGTTACCTCCGTCCAATGGATGGCTCAGGCCATGTACATATTCTTCGATGGCACTCGAGGCCAAGAAGTTTCCTTCCAATCTCTCTTCCGCGGAGATCGTAAAGCGCTTGAGCCAGAGCATTTACCGTATACGGTCGCATTGATCTCCACCATCGTCACGCTGACGACTTCGGCTACGCTTGCTGCTATTCTCCTTGTCGTAAAGAACGTCAGTTTGGTGACCTGGGCGTTCATGCTGATGGGATTCGTTGCCGCTTTCTTTTACAGCACCCCACCTGTGAGGTTGATCACCAGTGGGTTCGGTGAAATTATCGCCACAATCGTCGTAGCGAGTTTTGTGCCCATTATCTCGTTTACACTGCAAACCGGTGAACTGCACAGGCTACTCCTCATGAGCACTATCCCAATGGCATCGCTGCTCTTCGCAGCCTTTATCGCATTTGAATTCCGCGATTATGCCTCCGACCTGAAACGAGACCGGCAGACACTAATGGTTCGGCTCGGGTGGGAAACTGCCATGAAGATTCATAATCTAGCCCTTCTTTTCGCGATCATAAGCTTCTTAACCGCTTACGTTATAGGCTTGCCAGACCGTGTTGCACTTGGTGCATTGATCTCATTTCCTCTGGCAATCGCACAGATCTGGCAATTGAATCGCATCAAAGCAGGGCTTCCTCCACGCTGGCGCACATTCACCCTGAGCGCGCTCGCCTTATTCGCAATGACAGCCTATCTGGAATTGATGGGGTACATCTTTAGCTGACATGCCTGAATTCTTACATCTCATTTCACCCTCTGAGGCGCTAGAAATATTACTCGATGCCTTACCCAAATCTTGGGCTGCGGACATTGAGGTTGTCTCGACGCGCGAGGCACACGGGCGAATTCTGGCCGAGCGTGTCTCTGCCCCCCACCCCCTACCACCATTTCCCCGATCGACAGTGGATGGTTACGCAGTTCAAGCTAAGGACACTTTCGGAGCGTCAGGTGCTCTCCCGTCTTACCTTCAGCTGGTTGGCGAAATCCTGATGGGGAAATCTCCCACACTTGAAGTGCACACTGGAGAAGCCGCCCAAGTGCACACTGGCGGTACGATCCCTGATGGCACAGACGCGGTTGTGATGCTCGAGGATACCCAGTTGATCGACGGCGGAGAAATCGAGGTTCACCGCTCAGCTGGTGTCGGGCAAAACATCCTCCTGGAGGGCGAGGATGTTCAGCAAGGCGACGTAGTCCTCGAACCTGGAACTCTTCTTCGCCCGCAAGAGATTGGCGGGTTGATGGCGCTCGGGATTACATCAGTGTCGGTTGCCATCCCCCCGCGGGTGGGGATCCTTTCCTCTGGAGATGAAGTCGTCCCTCCCGAAATGGAACCAGGGCCCGCTCAGGTTCGTGATGTCAACTCTTATACCTTGTCAGCGGTCATCGATCGCCTCGGTGGACATCCAATTCTGAGGGGGATCGTACCAGACCAACACGATGCGCTCTTCGAGGCTGTTAAGCAATCACACCAGGAAGATGATCTGATCATCATCACCGCCGGGTCGTCGGTTAGCGCCCGGGACATCACCGGGGATGTCATCCAATCGCTCGGAGCGCCTGGTGTGCTCGTGCATGGGATATCGATCAAACCCGGCAAACCGACAATCCTCGCTGTTGCTGACGACATCCCGTTAATCGGTTTACCGGGGAATCCCGTTAGCGCCCTGGTCGTGGGAGCATTAATCCTCGCCCCTCTCATCCGGCGTTTCCTAGGAATTCGACAAGTTCTACCTACACCGCAAGTTCTGGCTAGACTGAGCATAAATATCGTCTCGCTTGCGGGTCGTGAGGATTTCATCCCCGTTCGGCTTCAGAAGTCAGATGAGGGATATATCGCCGAACCAGTTTTTGGGAGGTCAAACCTGATCTTCACACTTGTCCGCGCCGATGGCTTGATTCATATCCCGCCCGATGCAACCGGGTTAAGCGCGGGCACAGAGGTGTTGGTCACACTCTTCTCGTCGGAATTGTGACCCACAAAAAACAGATGGAAATATCAGTGCCCGACAACCGTCAGCGATCCGTATTTTTAAAGGACGTTCCATTGCCAGAGGCACGCTCTCGTTTTGAGCGCGCCCTGCGGGATGCCGACCTGTGGCAGCCGCTCGAACCCGAAAGGATCACGCTAGACCAGGCACTAGGAAGGATCAGCGCTGAGCCAGTCTGGGCGCAGATATCCTCCCCTCATTATCATGCCGCCGCCATGGACGGGTACGCCCTGCGGGCTGTGGAGACTGAGGGTGCGAGTGACCGGAATCTGGTGGAACTGCTTGTGGGTCCGCAGGCACTATATGTCGATACAGGCGATCCGTTACCGGAGTGGGCGGATGCTGTAATCCCAATCGAAGACCTCGAAGTGCTCAGTGGAACGCAAAAGCCTCAAAAGAAATCGATTCGGATCGTGGCCCCGATTTCACCATGGTCAAATGTGCGCCTTTTAGGGGAGGATATGGTCGCCACCGAGCTTGTCATACCTTCCGGGCAGAAACTGCGCCCCATCGACCTCGGCGCCATCGCTGCAAGCGGCCATGATCGCGTTCAAGTTTGGCGAAAACCGCGCGTAGCCATCATACCCACTGGGACTGAACTGCGCGCGATGGGTCAGCCTGTGATCGCCGGCGAGATCATAGAATTCAATTCACTCGTCCTCGCCGCGCAAGTTGAGAGCTGGGGAGGACTCCCTGGCCGGTTGCCCATCGTTCAAGATGACCTCGAGAAGATCTTAAATGCTGCAGCGGACGCAGCCATTGACCATGACCTGGTCTTGATAATCGCCGGTTCCTCAGCGGGCACAGAGGATTTCACGGCTGATGTCGTCGAGTCGCTCGGCACCCTGCTCGTGCATGGGATCGCCGTTCGACCCGGTCATCCTGTCATCCTGGGAATGATCGAGAAAACATCGAGAGGTGGCCCCTCTCGTATTGAAAAATCTATTCCGGTTATCGGGGTCCCGGGCTATCCAGTATCAGCTGCCTTAACAGGGGAGATTTTCGTTAAACCACTCCTGCACCGTTGGCTCAGCAGGCAGGAGAGCCAACCCGAAATACTAAACGCTAAGCTCGCACGGAAAGTCCACTCCCGAGCCGGCGATTTGGAATACCTGCGCGTCACCGTAGGTCAGGTCGGTGACCGATGGATCGCATCACCCCTATCCCGTGGAGCAGGCGTGATCACATCCCTTGTGCGCGCGGATGGGATTGTTGAGATCCCGGCCGGCGTTCAAGGTATCCCAGCTGGCGAGATCGTCCCTGTCCATCTCTATAGATCGAGGCAGGAACTCGACCACACAATTCTCGCTTTAGGTTCCCACGACCTCACACTGGATCTTCTCGCCCAGTTTCTCTCCTTGCGCGGCTCACGCCTTAGTTCCGGAAACCTTGGCAGTCTAGGCGGTTTGATTGCCCTGCAGCGAGGTGAAGCGCATTTAGCTGGAAGCCATCTTCTTGATCCCGAGACAGGTGAATTCAATTTGCCCTACATCGAGCGGTATTTACCTGGCGTGCCTGTCGTGGTCGTCCGTCTGGTCGGACGTGAACAGGGCCTCATCCTTGCCCCGGGCAATCCAAAATCAATCACTGGTTTGGAGGATCTAGCGCGCCCAGACCTTGCATACGTCAATCGCCAACGCGGAGCCGGTACGCGTATACTGCTTGACTACCAACTGGACCAACTCGGGATAGATTCCCCTTCCATTCGCGGTTATCAACACGAGGAGCATACCCATTTGGCTGTCGCCGCTGCGGTTGCGTCAGGGCGAGCAGACTGCGGTTTGGCGATCCACGCTGCTGCTGCCGCGCTCGATCTCGATTTCCTGCCGCTTTTCCAAGAGCGTTATGATCTCATCATCCCAAAGGAGCATCACGAGAGCGACAAGCTTATACCCCTGCTCCAATTACTCGGCGACTCCGAATTCCAGGAGGCTGTAGCCTCACTTCCGGGGTACTCAACCGATTCGATGGGAGAAATCATCGCCACTATTGATTAACACTCAGTCATGATCAATGTAATGGAATATTATGCTGAGCAGAAGCGTAGCATTTCGTTCTTTAAACAAGGGAAATTCCTTACCATGAACGAGATTCTTCGTCGCTGTGCTCCTCAGAACGACATTGGCCAGGGAACTGTCATTTCGAGCGAGCCGTGAAGCGGCGGCCGAGAAATCCCTGGGATGTAGCACGTGAAAGCTCAATCTCTGAAACCGCATGTAGCCCCTTAATGTCATGCTGAGCGGAACGAAGCATCTTGTTCTTCGAACTGATGGCTGGCTCTTGCCAGAACCAAGAACCTTCATCACCCCGCTCCTCAGAATGCCATCATCTAATTTTAATCAAGTTGGCTTACAATTAACTAATCTGCGCGCTTTGATAAGATAGCCGTCCGTACATTAATTTAGGAGGTCTCAGAATATGTCCATCCCCAAGATAGGTGCAGTCGCTCCAGACTTTGAAGTTCTTGACGATACGGGCGAGACGATCCATCTCTCCGATTATCTCGGCAAGAAAGTTGTTTTATATTTCTATCCCCGGGCTGATACGCCTGGCTGTACAACAGAAGCTTGTGCGTTCCGCGATGATTACAGTGCTTATTCAGATCAGGGTGTCGTCATCCTAGGCGTGAGTCCTGACACGGTAAATAAACAGGCGAAATTCAAACAGAAATTTCAACTGCCATTCGCCCTGCTAGCCGACGATGACCACAAGATCAGCGAGAGCTATGGCGTATGGGGACCCAAGAAATTTATGGGCAAGGAATATGAGGGTGTACACAGGACGACGTTTTTGATCGATGCGGGGGGGAAGATCAAACAGGTCTTCAAAAAAGTTAAACCCGCAGAACACAGCAAGGAGATCCTGGAAGCGTTTGAAAAAGATGCTGCTTGAGAATTATTATGCTCTGATCTGAACGATAAAAAGCGGTCTTGATGTCTTGCACAAAGAGATAAAAGTCCATCAGGCATCCCTCAATACTAGCTGGATGTGACCTATGGACTATGGAGTTTTTCACCTGCAAGAATCTATAATTTAACGGTCGTCACATGGCCTTTTAGCCAATGTCTCGACCGCCCCCAGGCTTGCCCCCCTCAGGTCTGGGGGTGTTTCTTTAAGATTGGTTCTCATTCTGAAGTTACCAAATTTATTCTTGAATCCAGGGCATCTTCTTCCCTCATTGATCCCTGGAGCTTGGATGTTTTGACTTAGGGTTGGCCAACGGAACGCCTTGAGATCCACACATAAACCTGAAGATAACTGATTGCTTGATGTTGAAGGGCCGACACACAGGTCGGCCCCAACGATTTATTAATGGATTGGAGTTGAATAGCGCAAATCCGCTTGGCCACCCACACACTTTGAAGGAGAGGCAATCATAATAATTCCTAAGAGTATCGCAGTATTGCACTCTAAAATATGTCCCTTTTTGAAAAAGGAGCCGAAAGAAAACGGAAAAGAAACTTCCACCTCGACATATACGAGATACAAATTCCAGATTTATCATTCTCAAGAATTTTATCCGCAAGCCACGGGGTAACATCCTCAACGCGGTTGGCAATGATATTGAATATGCGCTTAACCTTCTCAAATTCTTCTGGTCGATCCTTATATTGGTCTGTGATAAATGATGTTATGACCATTCCGGGTCTGAGCGACCCGACAATGAGGGTTCTGCCTTTTGTCTCTTTTACCAACCCTTTTGTAAAGTAATTCACGCCGTATTTCGTCATACCGTAAGGGATGAGCCCTTCGTGCATCCGCCCATCACCTCCCATTCCCTCCATGTTGTAAACGCTCCCATAGCCTTGATCGAACATGCCTCTAACGGCAATCTGTGATCCAAATATCACGCCTAAGATATTCGTGTTGACAACCTCTTTCACTTTTTCCGGCGCAAGTTCCCATATCATCATCTGCGGTCCACTAAGCCCCGCATTGTTTATCCATATGTCAATCTTTCCAAATCGAGACATCGCCTCATTCCAGAGAGACTGTAATTGCTCAGGATCTCTTACATCGCAAGGATGACCGAACACTCGATCTTCCGGAAACCTCGATTGGAGTTCTTCAATGGCAAGGTTAACCCCCTCACGACTCCGGCCGCTGATCATAACCGCGCAATCTCGAGCCAG
>SDBU01003415.1_pt1 | contig 20194 bp, 20 predicted proteins | sample 2277071 | NCBI WGS metagenome assembly SDBU01 (sample SAMN10397929, study PRJNA504765) | marine sediment metagenome | isolation source: marine sediment core GS08_GC12, 126 cmbsf | place: Arctic Ocean: Gakkel Ridge, Loki's castle | collected 2008
ATACCTATTAAACTCGTAGAAATATAAGTATTACTATATTCATCAAAAAAAACATTTAAACACAATAAAAAAATAATACACGAAACATAAATTCAAAAACCATTTAAACAAAAAAGAAAGTATAAAAATAGCTACAAAAATGTGTACGATGGATGATTTTCATCATAATATTTTGATGTTGTTAAATCGGTATCTAATGTTCGTAATTCGCGATTAACTCCACAATATTCAAATGTATTACCTAATATTTCATATAGATTAAAGCTATCTTCATTTAATAAATGTTTAATCCATTCTTGTTGTGCTTCTCTTATTTCATTTCTTTCGTTATTAAAAAATAATTGATTATTATAATTAAAATGATAATAATCTCTGGAGATTTGTTTTAATATTCTTTGAGAGTTATCATAATAGTTAACTCTTTTCCGTAGTTGTTTCTCTGTCGAAAACCATTTAACATTATCATATATAAACTGCTTAAATCTATCATATATTTTTCTATTTGGATTGCCTCCTAAATCTGTTAACTGTTTATAATTTTCAATAGATTGCAGATATTTATGACGAATATTATACAAACATCCGTTAATTCTAAGGCGTCTACTATTTTCATTATTAGTAAACAATTCATAGTATCTCATTTTTTGAAAATCCTCACAGAATCTATTCCATCTAATCACCATGTTTTTTCCTTCAATTATAAGATATTGCAAATCATTCATAGGAACATAATCTACAACTAAATTAACCAAGTCTCGACACATATATTTTAATAAAATTATATCCATTTAAAAATATTTATAATAATTATAAATATTTTTATTCTCTATATTTTTATTATTTATTTTATATTATTTTTTTATTTAATTAATTGTATAAATATAATACTTATATTTTACTGACTTAATAGATGTCCGATAAAACACAAACAGAAAAAATAGAAACTCATCTTTCTGAATACTCAGAAAATGTTATAGATACTAAAATAGAAACACAAAATCATTTAACGTTTCCTGTATCGCAGTGTCCTATTTGTTATAATGAATTCTGTAAAGATAGACCTAAGAAAGTATTTTCATGTTCTCATTCGTTATGTGATGAGTGTGTAAAGGAAATGTACTGTAAAGAATTATATAGATGTCCTGAATGTAGAAAAGAGTTTAGAGATGAGATGGATGCTCATTGTGAAGAGTTCGAATTAGATCCAAATAAAAGAAGAAATCTGGATAATAAGGAAATAGAGTTGGATATAAGAGAAGCAGAATATCTTTCTTATAAGAAAGAAAAGGAAGATATTCTGCTCAGAAGAGAATTTGTATTATTAGAAAGAGAGAATAAAGTAAAAGAAATAGAAGATTTTGAAGATAGGTTAAAAGAATTAGATATTAATGAAGAAAAACTTAAAAGTCTTGATAGGAGCTTACACTATAAAGAAAAGATACTAGATGAACAAGATTGTTATATAAGAAGAGAATTTAGGAAATTAGCTGAACAGGATACATTGCTTAAAAAAGTAATCACTTGTGAACCACCCACTGATGAAAAATATGATAACCGTCCTTCTGCTAAAAAAGGTATGTCTAGAAATGAATTGGAAAGGGATAGATTTATAAAAAAAAATAAACAACAACCATATAGACGACAATATAATTCTCTTAAAAATAATTTTCTATTTCAATGACAACTACGAAGAAGGATTCTGACAGTATGATACAATCAGTTGTATTTGATAGATTTTTTGTAGGAACTACAAAGAAACAATGGACAGCAACAACAGCAAGGGCACATTTTCTAATTCTTAGAAATATGTGATATCAAACCTATTAAAAGAGTAGATGTAACTAAAAATAAACTTAGATATAGAGTGAAGGATCCTAAGAAGTTCAAACGATTTATAACAAAAAAAATAAAGAAGACTGGGATATCTTTTATCATTGGATTTAAAAAATAATACTCTTAATTAATTATTTTTTTGAAATCATTTTATATCTAAATTCAGTTTATATTTTTCAACGTTTTTTTTAATTATATCTAAAATATCATTTAAAACAGATGTAGAAATATCTTCAAATTTGATCTGAATCCCTGTTCCACATTCCCATAATATTTCTTTTGAATCCGATCCATAGCTAGAAGCTATTAGATTCAATATTTCGATACGTGTTTCTATATCTACATTAATAATATCATCATCAATAGCTCGAATAAGATAGTTCCTATCTTTTCGATTCGTCTGACCAAGCGAATCTAACTTCTTTCTTTTCGTAGAAAGATACTTTGTATCTTTTACTGATATAGACATACTGCACAATAAGCAATTAAATATAATCCAGCAATTAATAATCCAACTGATAAGAATATTTCAACCACCGCTGTCATCAAAAATTATTTTCAATATTTTTTGTATTATAATCTGTTAAATATTCTTTTAATGTTTTTTTTATCTTTTTCTATTTTATTTTTTTTATCTTCTAAATACACCCATACATACTCTTTATCTTTCTTCTTTTCTTCTTCTGGGTAGTTCATACCATATTTCTTTATATGTTCACTTATAATCGAAAATTTTGAATCCTCAGACATTTTTTGCTTTGCAGACATTTTATAAGAATTTAAAAAATGTGCACTAATATTATTTATAATATATATATATATATATTTATGAAAGGACAACACCAGCTACTGAAGAAACATCAATAACTCTATATCTTTCTGTAACATCTTCATCTAAAACATACATTATTTCACACCATGCATTATTAGAAAGTGTTATTATATCTGTAGCAGATGATTGAACAGCAATATCTGAATTTAAAACCATATCATCGCCCGATGTATTTAATATTTTTTTTAATGTGCCATTTTTATTGCCTGATAATAATGTACGCGGAGTCCCCGCCGTTGTTATCGTTAAATATGGTGTTATACCTATATTACCTGATGAGTTAGATTCATAATTCGCTCGTCCTTTTAAAATTTTTAAAGCCATTATAAAATATAAATTTTGATAATCAGAATTTACGTATCTATTTTTTACACTTTATATGTATATTAAATGTTTTTTTTTATAGATTTAAAAAATATTTAAATCTTATTAATTAAATTTCGATGTAATATCCTAAACATCGTATTTCGACGTCATTCCCAGCAACTGACGTAGCCCATTCAAAACTAGGAGTAGTAGGACTTATACTTACATTTGAAATCATGAAATCATCAAATTCAAATGCTGCCGATGATATACCTTGGCCATGTCTTGCAGGTGTATTTGCAATAGTGGCAAATAGATTTAATCCACTTCTAATAAAGAATTTATGAGCGTCATCATCCATATCAAATTCCACTTGTAAATCTATTCTTTTAGTTAATGGAGGGACAAAATTAGCGACAGATTGAACAACGAATGTAGCACTACCAGAGCCGTCTCTAATAGAAATTTCTGCCTCTTCAACTTCGTTTACTAGATGTCTACAGCTTTCTAACCCGTAAGATGAAAATTGTCTAAAATCAGATGAAGCATTATTACGAACAAACCCAACGAGTCGATTCACATCAAAACCAGATTCTAGGAATGCTGTTCCAACTGGTATTAATAAAGTATTAGTAGCATTAACTCCTGTTGTATCTCCTATAACATGTACTTCATACCAAGTATCCGAAGCTTCAGAACTTAGTGTTTGCAGGCCTCCCGCTCCCGTAACTGTTATCACAGCATCCGTATTAGAAGATAATGATAAATTAAATGAATTTACATCGTCCCTACAATCTCCTAAGTTAACGGTAACAGCTGTAACTGATTTCCATTCTGCATCGCAACCATGAATAAAATTTGTTGGTAATGGAATATCAGAAAATTTTAGACTAGCTTGCGATCCCCCGGTAGATGTCTGCAAAAATTGTAGTGCAGAAAAGCTACTATTTGGTAGCTTCAAAGTATAACTACTACTAAGAGCAGGGGAATTAATAGTTAATTCATTGGGGCCTAAACCTCCATCCTCCTCAAATTTTATATTACTAATTTCTGAAATATCTCCACTTGTATTAAATAATATAGTATTTATATCAACGTTTGAACTGGCTCCACTCTCTATCAAAACACCTCCGGAAACACTACTAGGGCTAAGCTTTATACTGCTTGCAGAAGAGACACCAGATCCGATTAATATACCTCCTGATACGGAATCTAAATTAATACTACTTAAACTTGTACTCGTTATTGCCGTCAAACTGAGTACATCAGACACGTTGCCAGCTGTTGCAATGCTTAAACTAGCATCGGACGTTGTCTTATTTGCGAGAATCGATATGTCCAGTGCATCGACGTCTAAATCTCCAGAAACGGCCTGTAATTTCAAAGCAGATCCAGAAGTTCCAGAATTATTAATAATGCTTATAGTTTCTGACGACATGGTTGATAAAGTTGTCAAGGAAATCGCACCAGATGAGTTATCCTTTGATTTTATGACAACCTTTCCACCATCCAGTTCCAAATCTCCTTTACTCTCCAGGTCTATACCACCATTTGGACTATTTAGTAATATTGACGTAGCTGATGCACTTGTAGATTCAATATCGACATCAGCAGAATCAATTAAAATCCCACCACTACCGGCTAATAATCGTATAGCTTGACTTGATACATTAGATGTTTGTAAATCAACCAAACCAGTTCCATTAACATCCAATCCGTTCAACCCGCTAAGGTTCTCTGAACCATCTATTCTCATTGCTTGCGTCCATCTACGGTTTCCAACAGATGAGCTTACACTAAATCCATCTGTTACAGTCTTAGTTGGGTCTATTATCTCTAAGAAATTGGAACCTAATAAATCTAATGTTTTGACTTGTAAAAATTGAGTACCGGCATCATTGAAATATTTCACTTTGGAACATTCAACTTTATCAATATTTTTTAAATCATCATTAAGAACGCCACTTTCTATTGTCGCACTTCCGGCTTCTTTGATAGTAATTCCTCCAACCCCATCATATAAAGTTATTCTATTGTCAACTGATGGTATAGAAGATGAATCAACATCACCCGTCCCTGCTTCTGGTATCCAAGAAAGGACGCCCGTTGATGTAGATTGTAGTATATTATTTACAACTGGTAATATAGTAGGAAGAGTATATGATTGAACGCTCCCGACTGCTGGAGGAGTAAATGTAATAGCATTCGCATCACCTGTTATAAATTCCAAATCTGTTAAATTTTTTATATCAAACAATGCCATATCTTGGTCAGCACTTGCTGGATTATTAAGCTTAGCATCTAATGCTGTTTGAAGTCCTGCTGTATCACTTATTAATAAAGGACTTGTATTAATAATTCCACTTCCATTTGTTTTCATTGATGAATTATTTCCTAAATTAGTCGCTCCTAATGTTCTACCAAGTATATTTGTTGAACCGTCAGTTACATTTGACACTCCCGATGTTCCTAGAAATTTATTAAAAGACATTAGTAAATATAAATTTTGATTATCAGAATTTACTTATAGCTTATTCTCTATTATATTAAAAGAGCGATATCTTTTCCAAAATTATCAAATATAAATAAAAAAGCTAATGAACGAGGGCCGCAATCGTTTTCATTTATTTGTTGTTCTGCATCTCTATCTGTTTCTATTATAGTATCTCCTCTATCTTCTAAATTAGGGAGTATTTTTTTTGTATCTCTACCGAATGAATCATAAATAATAGTTTTATCTCCAATGTCAACTAAAGCAATCCAGTGGCTTCCTTTTTCATCATGTTTATCTAAATTCACTATTGCATATATTATATGTTCAGGTATTCTATCTCTTGCGAACACACCTGAAAATTTATTTGGAAACATTTGTTGTCCTATTCTTCTTAAATCTGAGCCAAATGTTGCTTCTGAACCCAATTTTGGTATTAAAAAATCATTTAATATTCTATTATAGATTTTCATCGCCCGAGATTCTTCATTCTTATTGCTCTCCCTCGTGCTAACGCGTCTAACGTCTTCTGAGATACTTTCCTTTTTCGTTTTTTTTTTCCTCGACCTCTACCCGCTAAAACGACTCCTCTTCCTCTTAAAGGTCCACGTTGACCCGCGAGACGTAATCCACCTCCGTGGGCACCAGTCCCGCGATTACCACGACCACCACTTAATTTCTTTGCTACTTTTTTTCCTATTATTTTTGCTCCAACACTACCCACTTCTTTTAATAGGATAGGTCCTAATATCTTCGCAACAGTAGTTGCTAAACCTTTACCTTGCTGCATAGTTAACATCTTTCTTTTTTTTCTTTGACCACCAACGTTTTTTCTTTTAGGCATGATTGGTTTTTTTGTAATGAATTACGAATAAACTAAAGTATATTAAAAAAAATAAATTATTTACAAAGATAATCAATTATTTAATTAATTACGCGTCTTGTACAAGAACATCCGTTACTCTACCATCTTTTACAGTGATCAAAGCCATCTGTTTATGATGATCGAATAGGAATACCCTACCAACCCTTGTATTAGCATTTCCATTTACTGTTGCTACAACGGATGAAGAGAACTCATAATTCACGTTAACTCTCGTTGATTCGGACACTCCATCACGTGGCCATGCAAAGTAATAGTACGGTCCACGTTTACGCCAATCCTCTTCTGTTTCGGAACCACCAGAATCGAAGTATCCTCCACTATAAAGTATAGAATCGGCATATCGCTGTGATAAGAAATTATCACCATCACCAGCTGATCCAGCTACATCAGTTGCTTGGCTATATTTTGGATCAGAATCAGGTTGTGGTTTATTCTGCCCTGCATACTGTATAAACATACGATTTAACGTTAAATCTAATCCATTTGAAGCTGTTGCTCTCGCAGGAGGAATCGCATCATTTTGTCTTATTTTAAATTTAGATGCTGAAAATCTTGAATCGGTTCCTGCTGTAAAGTCTTGAAACGCGAGGGTAAGAGCGAATGTTGAAGGAGAAACATCGAAATTACGTTGACTGAGACCTGTCCCACTCTGTATATCATCTGTTTGAGCCCTCGTCTGTTCTAAGTCAAGGAAGTACGTAAGGTCATCCATTCTGGGACCCTCGACGGTACTTAAATATAAATACATATTATCAACGCTGAATTCTATTTGATCTGCAAGAGAAGGAGTTGCTATTTGAGTTTTATCTGCTAATACACTCTCAATGGCTCTTTTTTGGAATTGAGAAATCTGTTGTGGATTTAAAACTATTTCATACTTCCCCGCTGGCATAGCATGTTTAACTTTGAATATTGATAAAGGTGGTTGCCAAATCATTTCAAATCCGTTTCTTCGTGTATTCTCATTATCATACGATTCAGAATTCCTAAAGAATGTGAAGTTATCAACTGCGAATGCAGCGGTAGCTAATACAATAACTGCTATATCGACATTCCCCGCTGCCGGAGCGGATATTAATTCTGCATTACACGTTAAGGCTGCCGTAACTTCTCTCACTCTCCATAAATATCCAGCAACTGCCCCAACATTACCTTGAATATAATCTCCAGGGAATAGTTGTTGAGTTCCCGTTGATTGAATATCAATTGCTCCTCCAGCATTAACAACGAATGATATTCTTTCCAAACCTTCATCCCAAGAAAATTGGTTATCATTCGCTGAAAAACCCATATCTTGAACACCCGTGCCAACTCCACTTGGGTTATGATATTTTGCTTCATTTTCACCATCTAATACTATTTCGTTCATTCTTTCGGCATGTTCCGGTTGCATCCAGTTTAATTTACCAACTGAATCTAACCATGCTTTACTCTTACTTAATCTTTCATCTAATGCGTCAACTTGAGCCATATAGTCACCTACACGTGAAACTGTTTTGTCCGCAATCCTAAATTCTGCACTTTGGAATAAATTGGCCATTAAACTCATATTAGGTGCTATATCATCAGAGATTTGTGGAGGTCTCCCATTTTCTCCATTTGCTCTTACTACTCTAATTCTTGCTCTCATTCTGAAATATGTTCTACTTGGTATCCACCACCTACTGCCAGCTACTTGCCATCTAAAATGAATGGCACCATTTGGAAAATTAGTTCCTGTTACATCTCTTGTTGCTGGATGCTGTTCATAGATGATTTTTGAAGTCCCTTGATTCAAACTTGGTAATTCTGCGGCCGATTGCGCTAAATCAAAAATGCTTGCCATTTATTATGTAAAAATTTGTTATAAAACGTATATATATGGTAAGAAAAAATTAAATAAATATTAGTATATATACGTTATAATACTTCACGTAAATTAATAAATTAACTAAAAAATTTAAAATAATTTTAGATGTCTAATATTAGCCAATTAACCGAGCATGAAATACCTATAATTATAAGTTCCGATGTCAATGCGGGAGCTCAGAATAAATCCGCTGATGGAAGTACTTTTGAAATTATATTAGAGGATGCAATCGATATTCCTGCTCAAGCTAAATCTTGTATCATACAAGTGCAGGAAGCGACCGTTTGGTGGGTAATACCCAATATACTCACTGGAATAAATGATACATTTTATGTTGAACATGGAGCTGCAAATTTTGTAGCTGTTATACCACAAGGTTTATATGACCTTCCTGGTTTAAATGAAGCTCTCGATAGAGAATTAACAGATCCAGCTGTTGGCGCCCCTGCCGGTTTAATTACATTTTTAGCTGACGAGCCAACACAAAAAGTTGTAATTAAATTAAACTTAGCTACAACACAAGTAGATTTCACACAAGCAGATACATTTAGAGTTTTATTAGGTTATGATTCACAATTAATTCCTGCCGCCGGACCTAGTGCTGCAGTTGATTTTCAACAGATTGCCGACAACATAGCAAATTTCTCAGCTATTGAATATTTCTTAATACATTCTGATTTAGTAAATCGTGGTATTAGAACCAATAATAGATATGATCAAACAATAGCACAAGTATTAATAACTGTTCCACCGGGTTCACAGCAGGTGAGCACACCCTTCAACCCCCCAAAAGTGCCCGCCTGGGAATTGATAGGATCTATAAGAAATAGAGCTACATTCTGGCTTACAGATCAAACGGGAACGTTAGTTAATACAAATGGAGAAGATTTTTCTGCAAGATTAGTAATTAAATATGTAATATAAAATTACGGATTTCTATATGTAGTGTAATTAACGTTTTTTTAATTATTAAAAAATACGTATATATATATTAAATCGTAAAATATAACATATTTGTACTGTAATAATGCCTCCAAGAAGTTCTCAAAAGACAAAATTTGGTTTAACAATGATGCCCAATAGGTATAATAATTTCAGATTTCCTATTTCATCTAATAGGAAACTATTGATAAATTTTGAAATAAGAAGAAATGGAAATAATAACTTATTAGGAAATATGGTAGAAGATGTAATAGAAGAAATTGAAAAAATAGAAGACCCCCAATTAACAGGAGGTATAGTGGCTCGTGACCTTTCTGGTTCTGGACTTGGAGAAACATTAAGTAAGGTTTTTGAGATATCTAAAAAGATTTCAGAAGGTTTCACTACCGCTAAAAAAGTAGGTTCTGCTGTTGTTGATATAGCTGGACCTGTTGTATCTGCTGTTATTGAAAGTAAATCTAAAAAAAATCCTGATTTTAGACCCGGATTTCCAGGAGAAACACATTTAGTACTCCCCACTAAGTTTGGGCTTACTAGAGCGAATTTCTGCGGTCCAGGCACAAATATAGGGGCTAGGATTACGAGACAAGATAAAGGAGTTGATGGACCACGTGGAGCGGACATAGCATGTAGAACTCATGATTTTTTATATAGTCAAGCTAAAACAAAAGAAGATATTAGAAAAGCTGATGATATACTTAGACAAGCTATTTCAAATTCTACTGCTGGTCCAGTTACTAAAAAAATATTGAGAGCTGGTATAAAAGCTAAAACATTAGGAGAGGATGTAGGTCTGTTGAGTGTTTCTAGATTTGCCCCCCAAATTGGACAGGGTCGCAATTCTAGTTCGGGCTCTGGTCGGAATGTCCTAGTTGGTTCGGGTGGACGATTAATCGAATCTCTACCAAGTAGGGCGATGCTTCGTAAAAGATCTATTATAAAAAATGATAGAGGTTCGATGATAACTAGAGGTATTACATGTTTTTCAGGTCATACAGATAGAAATGGTCAATTAATAGTTGGTAAATCTGGTTCCGTAAATTTGGCTTCGCAAGATTTACTAAATGTAGATCCTAATTTTCTAGCATCTCAAAGAGGTACTGGAATTGTGGGTGTAAGATCGGGACCTGTAAGACCTTCTGATACAGGAGTGATATTAAGAGAACGTGGTTTAATTTCTTTTCAAAGAGGTCGTGGTGTAGCTAATCCTTCTGTTGTTAATCCAAGCGGAGGTGGTTTACTTCAAGATCTAACTAAACAAGCTACCGGGAAAATAGGTAAAGAAACAATTAGAAAACTTACAGATGTAAGTTTATCGGTAGCAAAAAAAGTAGAAAAAGCTATTGAAGGTAATCCATTAGTACAAGAAGGTCTTAAAAGATTACCTGCTGATAAATTGAGAGATATCGTATTGAAACAAATAAAGAAAAGTAAAAAGAAGAAACGTATTTCTGGTTCCCAGAAAACGCAGGAAGGTGGACAATTTGCAACCTTAGCATCGATCGCTGCCGGATTACTTCTTCCAGAGGTTATTAAAGGTGTAAAAAAATTAGTTAAAAAAAAGAAAAAAAAGAAAAAGTAAGGTCACGAGCTATCGCTGTACCTAAATAGTTTTAACGTTTACTCCGTTGAATAATCTTCGACGTCTACGGGTTCTAATTCAAAATCTGTACCAGAGTAACGATTATTGTTATTATCTATATCTGTTTTATTTTTTTGAGATGATTTTATCATTTCTTCGAGTATCAATCTCTTTAATTTCTCTTCAAAATCTTCTATTTCTTTTTGATTCATCTGATTAAGTGAATCTAATTCATCTGTGTCGATATCTTCAAGAAAATCTTCACTATCAGAATAAATTCTTTTTTCATAGTCATCTACAAGTGTTTCCATTTCTCTGTTTAACATCTTTGATGCACACTTTGCAGTATATTCAGCCATGTCAGTAGGAGATGTTTTTTGACTTACTTTGATTAGTTTCTTACCTATCTTCTTAATATGTGTTCCTTTTGTTATTCCTACTTTCTTTGCTATTTCTGGGTCTTCTTTAATCATCTGTTTTGCTATTTCAGCATGTTGTTCAGTATCTGCTTCATATAAAGGCATTCTTTTATTAGGATCTGATATATCTGCATATTCATTCCTTTCTAATCCTTTACTTTCTAAAATACCATTAGATACTAACATCTTCCATGTCTTTCCACCAACTTTAATATTTCTCCCTGTTCTGGGGTTTACTACAAATAAATGTTCATGTCCGGGAATAATACCTTTCATCGGTTTTATTGAAATATTTGCCATCAAAAAATATCAAGATAATTTTTGTTAACTTGTTAAGTTTTCGGAACTGACTTTTACTAAGTATATATTAGAGGATATAAAAAAATTAAAAAATAATTATATATTTATATACAGTAAAAGTTTTTATTTTAAAACACTTTTCGAAAAGATAAAATTATCTTATTCTAGATGCTACCACGAAGAATTATACCAATTGAGAATCCAGATAAAGAATTTCATGAACAGTGGCATAACAACCGTTCTATGCTTAACTTCCCGCATCCGTTTCGTTTAGTTGCACTCGGACCTCCAAACTGCGGTAAGTCGACTACGGTCAAGAATATACTACTTAGAGCTCACCCACCATTCCAAGAAATTTTTATTATACATTGTGATCCACCAGATCCAGATGATGATGAAAATACAGGTACAAAAGAATATGATGATATAGATTGCGAGTTCTTAGATGAAATCCCTTCACAGGATGAATGGCAAGGAGATGTCAAAACATTAGTTATATTAGATGATTTAGAATTTAAACAAATGGATAAAGATCAGAAAAGGAATTTAAATAGATTATTCGGTTATGCATCAACACATAAAAATCTATCAGTGGCTTTATGTTCACAAGATCCGTTTGAGGTTCCTCCTATCGTAAGAAGGTGTAGTAATGTTTGGGTATTATGGAGAATGTCAGATATGGATGCTATGGCATTAACAGCAAGAAGAACAGGATTAAATAAAGTTCATTTTAAGCGTATATTTGATAAACTAATGTTAGGTGATAAGGATTCATTATGGATTGATATGACTGAAAAGTCTCCATTTAGGTTAAGAAAGAATGGTTTCGAATGTATAAAACGTATTTAACAATTTTTTATGATTTTAAATTATTAAAATCTTATAAAATGTCTTGTTATTAATATATAATAGTTTATTCGTAATTAATTACAAAAAACTCACTTATGGCTACTGTCGCAATTACACAAATTGGTCCATCAGATTTTTCGAATATAAGAAGAAGTAATTTTAGATTGGGTCAGAAGGCTTCCGTGCCTTCAAGACGGGGTCATGTTTCTGCAAAGCAAAAAATGTTGGCGCCAGCGCAATTACCATCCGTAAAAGAAAAACTTCCTTTACGACCTAAAATAGAACAAGGAAAAAGAATATTAAGAAGTAGAAGTTTTAAAGCTGTTCAATCTCAAGCCAGAGATGTAAAACCCGCACGTAAAATAAAATCCGATATTGAGAAAAGGGAAGGTATAAAAGTAAGACTTGGTCCAGGCACTCTTGCTAAATTATTAGAGGTATCAGTACCTTTGACTAAGAAAGTTAGAAAAACAGTTAGAGTATCAAGATTAAATCCTGTAACTTTGATAGATGAATTAGTAGATGAAGAAAGATTAGTAGATGAACCACAAAAGGATAGTGCTGGTAATGTTATTATGATTAAGAAACAAATAAATATTGGTGATTTATCGCAATCTCTTGAAACTCAAATAAAAGAGTTAAAAGATGTAATAATCGCTGAACAATTAAAAACAACTTTTGGTTTATTGAAATTAGCTAGTGTTCTAACATCGATCTCTCTAAGCGAAAAAACTGAAGTTGGTACGGAAGCTATTGAAGCTATAGGTAGTGGTGTAATTATCTCAGAAGTAGGATTATCAGAAGATGAAAAATTACCACAAGATCCACTATTAGCTATGACAAATTTAGTTGATGGAAGATTTATAACTAAGGAATGGTGGGCAGTATTCGAAAATCGTAATAGATTTTGGGCTTGGCTTGGTAAAGTCGTAGAATTAGATAAAACTCCGGCTGGTTCTGATTTCATGTTTATTCCTGGTATTCCAGAAGTAAGAAAAAATCCGGAAATTATAGCGAGAGGTATTGGATTTGATGATGTTAGATTTATAAACCAACCAGGTAAAAGATTTGTTAGATCTAAAGGAGAGGGTGATTCCTTCCAGGCATCTATTAATAGAAATAATGTATTAGATTTAGGGTGGAAGAGAGAAGGTCTACCCGATAGAAGAATGTGGTTTGATATCTCAGAAGCTAGAAGGATGGCTAGAATACCAGCAGTGGGTGTTCCTCGTGTTCCTCCTGCTGAATTAAAAATAGAAACACCAGAGGCTAAAGTTGCAAGAGTATTAGCAACTGATAAACCGTTAAGAATAGTATTATCAGAACAGAATGTTGGTCGTCTCATAAATTTCCTGGCTAGAACGGACGAGAAGGAAGAAGAATTATCACTAGCACAGCAAGAAATTGCTGAAATTAAGGTAGATTCTAATAAAGATTTAAGTCCATTTAGTAGAGATCAGGCAAAAGAAATAGTTGCATTTAATGTTGCTTTGAAAGCTGAAATAGCAGCTAGAGGAGTAGTGGTAGAACCGCCATCACCTCCAGGTATTGTTCCAGGTACGAGATTGATTCCAGGAACTTCAATATCAGTTCCATTATTTGAAGATCCTGAAGAGCTTATTTAATTTATAAAATGTCACTTAAATAAATACCATCTATATTTGTAGCTCTGGTTATAGCAACATATAAAAGATTAATGCTCAAATCTTTTGGACTAAATAATATTTTATCTACTGTTCTTCCTTGGACACAATGCACGGTCGATGCATAATTCAAGTGAATGTCAGGATATTTTTTTGTTAATGTCTTATCTGTAGAAAGATAAACGTTATCTTTTACGCATGGTTCCTTAAAGTATTTACTCTCAAACCAATGATTTTCTCCGCTCTCCTCATGTTTTATAAGATACGCGCTGACGCCAACATTTTTTGCTTTGCAGAAACATGACCCCGTCTTGAAGGCACGGAAGCCTTCGACTTTTCCGAAGTCTCCATTGCATATAGTAAACGTCGAAGAACATTCGACGGAAATACTTTTACGATTTTTGAATGTTTTACGAAATACAACATCGGATCCTATTTTTAACTCACCGTATATATCATCTGTTGTATCATATCTATCTTTATTACTATGACATAAACATAAAATATTATCCTGTCGAATTTTTTCGACTCCTGGGTCAAAGTTTTTATTCAACCTTCCTATTTCTTCTTTTGTTAATATTTTACGTAATACTTCATAACCCTTATGTTCACTTTTTTTATCACCACCATATTCATAATAATCACGAATTTTAGTTAATATATCTTGCAATATAGGTTGATCTTTTTGCCTATAATTAGTATTTAATGTACACTGTTCAAATGTTTTATATAATTCAGAATTAAATAGAAGATTTTCTTTTGGTACTACTTCGCCTTTCCATGGAGGTAGTTGCTTGAAATCTCCAAAAAGATAAATATCTAATCCACCAAATGGACGATTTCGTAAATGTAATCTTAAATAATTATCTAAATGTTTAAGATCTATGCCATCCATCATACTAACTTCATCAAATATAATAGCTTTTAATTTTTCAACTTTTAATTTGCTTGTAGAATAGTATTTCAAACTAAATTTCAAAGCAGAATTGGTTATAGTATTTTTGCTCTCTGTCATCTTCCTCGATTGATGAGTTGGACAACATGATAAAAATTCTTCTGCTTTATATTTTCTAAACATCACACCCGTATTTATTTTTTTCGATATATGCGTTTGAGGATTATACTTAGACTTTTGTCCTATCATATATTTTACTATTTCGGTCTTACCATAACCAGCAGGAGCGATGGTTGCTATTAGTTTTTGATTTTCTAAAACTATATCTTCATTTTTAATATCATATTCTTCAACCATCATTGCACATAAGAAGTTATTATCCATTATTTCATCTGATGATACCATATTTTCTCGTGGTGGAATTTTATCTAATAAATCAATAAACTTCTCTTTTGTTAAATTTTCAGTATAACCAGAATGTCTTTGATATATTTCTCCTTCAGATGATTCTAAATATCTCAGTCCGTTAGATACTAGAACAGCTTCATCCATATTAAACACTTCAATATGAAAATGCTTATTGTATTCTAATTTTCCTAAATATGTAATACTATCTGTATTAATACATCCTAATTTTCTAATATCGTTACAGCATACTTTTTTTGTCATATGATGCATAACTATCTTTTGATAATCAATTACATATTTACTCCAATGAACCATATTAAAAGTTTCATTATGTATATTTTCTTTTTCTTGATAATGGATACAATATTCCATGATAGGTTCATTACCCGTAAAACTTGAATTCTTCAAGTTTCTACTATTGGGTGTGCTGTCATCTTTTCCATCAAATATTTTTGATGTAAATTTAACAATCAAATCACCTTTTTCTTTCCGTTTAATAATAGCTCTATCGAATTCTTCTTTACTGAAAGTTCTAATTACTAAACTTTTATTAATTTTTCTATTTAATCCACCAATCAACATGTTTGGCAACATTCTATAACTTTTATATACTTGTTCCTTTTCAATACATTCTTCTTGACATGACGAGTTTTCAATATCATCGTATAGTATATTAGTAGTTTTGTCTACTTCCGACATAAATTGTGTAAAAGGATTGCATGATTTTTTAGAATAATGTAACTGATATAAATGTATTTTTATTCCTAAATCAAACATATATTTCATTACCGGAATACTAACATATTGAACTCCTTTTAATTGTACGTTACCATTAAACCAAGTTGGAATACCGTTATTTGTTGCTAATATACTTTGATCATATTTAATTATAGCATTTCCATAGTAATTGTTAAATATATTATTTACAGTTTGTTTGCCAAGCGAACTTAATTCAAACCCACCGGAAAACGTTTTAACATTTCTCAAGGCTCTCGGAAAACCATGAAAATATTTTTTTAATTGATCTGGAATATTTCCAATAGAAGTATTTTTATACGATTGATTTGCATCTATTTGATGTATGTACTGTTCATTATTATGAACAGATGGAACTCTTCGTAATCTTCTAGTAAATACACGACCCAATGCTCGTTGATTTTTCGAACATAAATTATATATTTTTTCATTTGGTATTTGATGTAAAACAGAATTAGAAAATTCGGAATTAACATTCTCATCATCATATTTATTTATCAAATATTTTTTAAATTTATTTCTTATGTAACTTGATAATGACCAGGCATTGGTTTTTTTATAATCAATAATTGTAAGACTGCCTATTTTACTAGGTAAATTTCTGAATGCATCTTTAATTTTATAGTGTGTACTGACCGTAAAACTTGAATTCTTCAAGTTTCTACTATTTGAATTCTCAGAAAATGGGTTGCGGGGTGTCCCCGCTGGGACTATTAATCCAATAATATCATCTTGATTTTCTATTACATGAATACCGTTTATCTGAGATAATTTTTGATATTTTTTATCCAATTTTTCTCTTGATATCCATACGTTTTTATATGCTTTTTTCGATTTTTTATTTACATTTGTAAATTTTTTATCTTGTTCTTCTGTTGATTTAATTTCTTTTTTCTTTGCATGCCAAACACCATCAATAAGCCTCTGATCTAATTCAATACTTTTTACTCTAGTAAAAAATTTCATTCTTTCCCTGGTAGTACAAGGTTCTACATGATAATTATGTATTTTAATAATAACATCTTGTCTATATTTTCTTCTCTTCAATTTTCTTTCAGAGTACCTCCATATATCTCCTTCTGTATCAACTATCTGAATTCTAACATTAAATTTTTGTTCTAATTCATCCCAATTATCAATGTACTCGTTAGATAACGAGACACTTTCTTTATATGCTGATTTCAATTTAGTTTGTTTATAAATACAATCTAAAAGACAATTAACATTAGATTGTGAATTTCTAACTCTTGGCGGTCGAGAGTTTTTTAACAATCTAACCTCAACATTTATCGTTTTGACACTCACAAGCATACCTGCTTCTGATGACCATATATCTTCATATCTATTAATTAATGAATCTAATGCACCCAATAGACGATCTACTTTAAGATCAAATAATTGTATTTTTTTAATTTTTCTGCTAGCACCGGTTATTGGAGTTTGTCCATCTTCTGATTCAATAGTTGCTGATATAGCAATTCGTTTATCTCTAAAATTATTAGCTAATGCTCTAATTCTATTCTTTACTTGTTCAGAAACAGATACATAATCATTAACTTTAATTTCCATATCATTTTGCCATCTTCCTGTAATTCGACTTGATATGAAAGTTTTATCAATTACTGGTTTTTGTGGAAGTAGACTTTTTAATATTCTGTCTCTTGAACGTTTTAAGCTTAGTTGTTCTGATACTTGTAATTTATTTATTTTTGCTTTACCCACAGTTGCTACTGTTGATTCTGCTTGAGCTTCTTTTAATATTCGCTGATGTGCACGCTGTAAGGCATTTAATGAAGATTTAGTTACTTTTCTGGTAGAAATTCTACGTTTTAATCTTCTCTTGAGTGTATTAAACTCTTCAATATGTTTTTCTGTACTGATCTGAAATATTTTTCGTTGTCTGCTTGGAGTTTTTAATGTTTTATATAATTTTTTAAGTTGTCCCCATACTTTACTACGTGATAGAGTATTGATATTAACTTTATCAAAATTTGCTTGTGCTTTTTGTAATCTCGATATTTGTTTTTCCTTTTTAGCTACTGATTGTCTAAATTCAGGACTTTGAGTGAAAGATAAAGGTAAGGCAAGTCTTTCTTCTTGGGTATCTATTATACCTACAGGAAGATCATCTGATCTTATGGATAATTGCAATTTTCTAATTTCATTAGAAAAATCGGGAATTATTGGTTTTATTAATGCCATAGAAAGATTTTAATATTTCACTTTATATAAATATAAAATATCTTTTTTTAAAAATTAATTAAGTTATATATTTATGTGTTTATTTGTTTAGATGATTTCATTTTTATTTGTTTTATTTTTATGTGTTTATTTCAAAAAAATAAACTATTAGTTAAGGAAGCTGTATTTCATCTTTTAGCTTACGGATGTGTTTTTTAGTTTTGCCATGGGCATTATATTTAGTTTTATTTATAGTATTAAAATTACATAGTTCACACACATAGGATACGCATGGTTTAATTATATGCTTTCTAGAATTTAAATGTTTATTTAGTATTGTTTTATCCCTAAATGACATATTGTGGGATTTGCAGTAATATTTTTTGTTTTCAATATTTCTTTTATTTCGTTCGTTTTTTGTTTTCAAAATTAAAATTAATTTATTATTTTTAGATTGTGTTGCCATTTGTAAATTTTGATTCTCAGACGTTTTTTACTTTGTAGAAAATGTGTTTACACTATTTTTTTTTTATTTTTGATTTATAATTATGTGTTTATATTTATTTAAATCAAAAATAAATAAATATTTTTAGTGTTCTTCATCCCGTATTTTTAACTCCGTTAGAAATACTATTTTCATTTGCAGAAACATGAGAAATACGTCTTATATGTTTCTTTGTTTGTGTATGTTTTTTATATATTGATTTATTCTTTGTAGTAAATAAGCATAGATCGCATGAATACTTTACGTATGACTCTGGTCTATGTTTCTTATGCCTTAAATGAATAGTTAATGATGTTTTATCTCTGAATGATTTATTACATGGAGTACAGTGAAAGATTTTATTTTCTATATTTTGTTTATTTTTTAATTCTTTAAGTTGTAAGGTTCTTGCCATTTTCTGAGCCGTATTTTTAACTCCGTTAGAAATACTATTTGCATTCGCAGAAACATGAGAAAGATGTGTTTGTGTTGTCATCTAAGATTTTAATTTAGTTTAATATTTTTGATATATATAATATATTTTTCTTTTAATTAATTAATTAATTCGAGTTAAAAAATTATTATATAGAATAAAATGTACAATTTATTGTTAAAATATTTATGCACTGATTTAGTGAATTTAATTTTAGATATGGTTTATGATATGGAACATACTGAAAAGAGAAATCTTATTATGAGAGAATTTAGACTACATTTACAGGATGGTGAACTACTAATTGATAATCCAATATTAAAAAGAACATATCGTCTATTATATTCACGGTTTAATGTTAGCGAATATACTATATTTAAAAAAAGTATTTTAGCAGGTAAGAAATTTAGAAGTATGAAGAAAAAGAATAAAGTAATCATGACGAATTATTACTTTTATAACGGTAGGGAGTATGGGTGGGAAGATTTGGAGATGCATGAATTTTTTTCTGATAAAAGTCGTCACTGTTTTTCTAAAAAAAATGATGCAAATGATAGACAATGGCAAAAAAGAAATCATTTGTCATATGAAAAACGTAGAAAAAAAGAAACTCCTTCAAACATAAGGAGAAGAAAGGAAAAGTATAATAGAAATTCTGCGTAGCAAACGTATTTCTGAGAATCAGAAAACGTGAGCCTTCTTTACCCACATCTTGTGAAGATGCATTCGCATCTGTAACTATCGTAGGGTCTACAGGCTTAAGTCGTGGGATTTCATACCCATATCTCCATTGTGAATAATGGTGTCCTATAAATATTAGACTATCATAAAGCCTCATATATATAATTGTTATTTGTTTAAATGGTTTTTCATTTTTATGTTTCGTGTATTATTTTTTAGATTTTTATTTTCAATAATATTTTATATGTTATAATAATTTTAAAGTTATATTTATTTTTTTTAGATTTATTTTTATATGTTATAATAATTTTAAAGTTATATTTATTTTTTGAATTTATGTTTCGTGTATTATTTTTTTATTGTGTTTAAATGTTTTTTTTGATGAATATAGTAATACTTATATTTCTACGAGTTTAATAGGTAT
>SDBU01003416.1_pt1 | contig 20190 bp, 19 predicted proteins | sample 2277071 | NCBI WGS metagenome assembly SDBU01 (sample SAMN10397929, study PRJNA504765) | marine sediment metagenome | isolation source: marine sediment core GS08_GC12, 126 cmbsf | place: Arctic Ocean: Gakkel Ridge, Loki's castle | collected 2008
ATATTATATGTATCAGATTTTATATCTGCAAAGATTGGTGTTGCCCCAGCGTAAACAATGCAGTTTGCGGTTGCAACGAATGTATTAGGAGTAGTTATAACCTCATCTCCTTCAGAAAATCCAGCCGCAAGTGCTGCTATATGAAGCGCTGCAGTCCCATTGGAAACAGCTACTGCATATTTTGCACCACAATATCCCGCTAATAGCTGTTCAAATTCGCTAATCTTAGGTCCTTGAGTTATCCAATCTGTTTTCAGAACATCTTTAACACACTCAATGTCGTTGTCGTCAATCCACTGTCTGCCGTAAGGAAGATACTTTTTCATTTACGAAGTCATTATTTATAAAATAAATTTATTTATTCTTCAAAAGTAAGTTTTTCAAACTCTTCTTTTGTAAGCCAGCGTTTATTCTTATTACTGCTGTATCTGAAACTTTCGGGAACTTTTTTACCATCTTTCCAATTTTTTTCTTTTTTATCAATGATATTAGGTTGAATAATATAGAAATCATCATATTCAATAGTATATCTGATTTCATCTTCTTGAATAAGTATCTCGTGTAGTTTTTCACCTTGTCTTATACCTACGGTTTCATATTTACAGTCAGGAGCAATTGTCTTTGCAAGTTCAATTATTTTCATACTAGGAATTTTTGGAACGAAAATTTCTCCTCCCTTCATTAGAGTTAAGCATTTGATGACAAACTCAACTCCATGTTCAAGAGTAATCCAGAATCTAGTCATTCTCTCATCAGTTATCGGAATTATTCCTGTCTTTGCTTTCTCCCTGAAAAGAGGAATTACACTCCCCCTGCTTCCCATAACATTTCCATACCTTACAACACTGAATTTTGTTCTTTTATTTTCTCCGACATAAGAATTACCTGTAATAAACAATTTGTCCGAACAGAGTTTTGTTGCACCATATAAATTTACTGGATTAACTGCCTTATCTGTGCTCAGTGCAATTATCTTCTCCACGTTATTATCGATTGCAACATTTATTATGTTTTCTGCTCCAATGATATTAGTCTTTACTGCTTCAAATGGATTATATTCAGCAGCAGGAACTTGTTTCAGCGCTGCAGTATGAACAACTATATCAACTCCATTAAATGCTCTATGAAGTCTCTCTTTATCACGAACATCTCCAATAAAAAATCTAATACAGTCATCAGTAAATTTTTGTGCCATATTAAACTGTTTTAACTCATCTCTGCTGAAAATAATCAATTTTTTCGGCTTGTATTTCTTTAATACTATCTCTACAAATTTATTACCGAAAGAACCTGTACCTCCGGTTATCAATATAACCTTTTCTGACCAATTCATTTTATTCCTCTTTTTAATTTAAATTTTTGTTTCTTTTATGTAAAATTCAAATAAAGAACCAATATTTTATTAATTTAGGGCTTTTCTTAAACATTATTATTCATAATAATTTCTTTCATAAAATTAATCAGCAAATCATCTTATTCTCTCTTAAATAATCCTATTCCCACCAAAAAACTTTTAACCTTATATCCGGTTTTGGGGAAATATTTTAATACAGTAATTCTGGCAAATTTAACTGGTCTAACAAGAAAAAAGGAAAGTGGATATAAAATCATTTGCAATCTTTTTAATTTTTTATTCAAATATAACCAATCTAAAAATCTTTCTAAAATGTTCGAAATCTTTTTATATGGTATTTTATATACTAACTTGTAAAGCCTTATAAATATCATAAAATACTTATATGCAAACACAATTTCATTTTTAGAAATTGTTGGAAGTTCAAGCACACTTTTTTTGAAAAATGAAGATATTTTCTCATTTTTGAGGTAACCTTCCTTTTTGCTCAAATCGTAAAGGTCGGTAAACTTATAAGGTTGTAAAATAGACACATGCTGGGCGTTTGATTCAGCTTTTGCATTTAACTTAACAGTTTCAAGAGTATTCTCTAATGTTTCATGCGGTATTCCAACCATATTATAAGTTGTAATCGAAAGTCCATATTTTTTTGCGATATTGATTGTCTCGATTATCCTTTCATTGCTCATTCTTCTATTGAGAACCTCTTTCCTGATAGTATAATTACCGCTTTCGATTCCAACGGCAAGGTCTTCTGCACCCGCGTCAAAGCACATCGATATAACCTCTTCATCAAGCAGTTTAATCGATGTATTTGTAGAAAATGGCATATTAATTTCCTTCTTATAAAGCGGCAAAAAATCTTTAAGCCACGACTTCTTCACGCAAAATGAATCATCTAAAAATACTACATCACGCAGCTCAGGATATTTTTTCCTGACCTCTTTTATCTCCTCGATGAGCTTTTCAGGTTTTCTAAATCTAACATATTTCTTATAATTTGGATAAAGCTTCCTGTATTGATGATTAATACAGTAACTGCAGTTATAGGGACATCCCCTTGTTGCAAAAGCCAACAGAACTCTTTCATTAAAATCCCACAAATTCTTAAAATCAAAAACTTCCCTGTCAGGAAAAGGAAATTCGTCTATATCCTCAACAAGGTCCGCAACTTTGTTTCTGTAAATCTTTCCATCTTCTTTAAACCATAGACTGTCTATGTTTTTAATATCATCTCCGTTATCCATTTTATTTAAAAGTTCAACGAGAACTTTTTCTCCCTCGCCAATGCAGACAATATCGATCCCCGGTGTATTTATGCTGCCTTCCGGATCTATACTCGGGTGAACTCCTCCATATATAACAGGTATGTTATATTCATCTTTTATCCACGATGCAAGTTGTTTTACCATGTCATATTGGTGACTCATTGAACTGAAAGCTATAAGCTCAGGATGATAATAATCTATCTTTTCATAAAGTTCTTCCCTATTTATAAGTTTCGTTACATGAATAAGTGAAGATATGTCCTGCTTCTTTTACACTTGCGGAGAGATACCCTAATCCAAGTGAAAAAACACCGGGCCAGTTTCTATTGTCACTGAAATAATTCAAATCAGGATAAACAAAGGTGATTTTCATAAGATATATTTATGATATTTGCAATTATTTCTCAATTGTTTTAATACTCTACGTAAATTTACATTAAGTTGATAAACTATCGTATTAGTTTGAAAATAATAACCGCAAAGAAGAAAGAGAAATAATTTTTTAATTCTTCTTTCTCTGCGCCTATATGCCTCTGCGGTTAATAAATTTTCATGTTTCGTGGTGTGCCTTAAGCATATGAACGTTTATTCTGAAACTGTAATATATCTAAATCAATGCTTATATCTTCGTTGAAAGCTCCTTGAAATCGTACTTGTTACCACGATACCCTCATTTACAGCAGGCGTTTTTGACCCGAAAACCAATTAAATGTATAATTTCTGCATATTATGTCTTTTCTGGCTGCATAAATCATCAGATTTTTTGTGCAAATTGAATTATTCTACGATAATTTATATAATGATAATTACAAGCTGTATATTAACAACATATTATAGACAATTAATTATTTTTTATTTCGCATATTTTAAATATACTTAAATAGAACTCATATATCTCTTTTTTTTGCAAATATAATTTTCTCACCAGCCAAATATCTAACTCTAAAATTCGGAATATTAATTTTTTTAAAAAAATAAATTATTAAATTATACATTCTTGGATATCTATTTTTTGACAAATCCAATAAATAATACATATCTAATATTTTAAAATAATTTTTTTTTAATATAACATCAAAACCTAACTCCTTTAATAGCATTGATAAATTATTAATATTAAAGTAATTAATATGTCCTTTACAAAACATCCACCATTTTTTTTAAATAATTTTGCTGAAATACTTCCAATATCTGGGAAACTAATAATTAATAATCCGTTATTTTTAATTATACTTCTAATATTTATTAAGAAATTTTTAGGATTTTCTACATGTTCTATCACGTCAAGCAGAGAAACAATATCAAAATGATTTTTAGGTATATTAAAATCATGAAAAACTCCATTTAAAATATTTAATCCAAACTTATTTTTTCCATACTCAGATAAAATCTTAATAGGTTCTATCCCTGATGGATTCCAACCCATTTTTTTACATTCCTATAAGAAAAAACCTGAACCACATCCAACATCTAAAACATTCAAGTTCTCATTTTTTAAATACTTTTTTATTAAAAGAATTAATTTTCTAAAATGGAATAACCTGTTTTCTTGTTGTTTTACATAGTTTTCGTCAATTCCATCTTTATATGATTTTGATAATTGTGTATCATCATATCTTGGATTTAAGAATACAAAATTACAATTCTTACATTTCATTAGTTGACCATGCAATTTTTCTATTCTACCCATACTAAAATTAAGGTTGTCATATTCATGATGAAAAGTTAAAAATGTTTTCAAGTTATTAGAATTACAAATAATACAATTATTATACTTCATATAAAATCCTGAAAAATAAAATAGTGAATTATTTATAATTCACTTTCATATTAAATCGTAATATTTCTGAATAATTTAATACTATTTTTTATCTGATTTTTTAAATTATAAAATGAATTAATTTTTTTCAATCTCGAAAATAAATACTCTGGTCTGAAGTAAAAATCTTTAACTGCTTTTCTCTTAAATCTTTTTATATCGTCAATGCTAAGACTTTTTGTCCTCATTGCAACATTAATTCCAGATTGATCCATAACCTCCATCTCAGAATCTATAATTTTTTCATCTATAGCTTCTTTTCTCAGTTCTGTTCCTAATCTCGGAACAGCAACATTAAAAGAAGCGAAATCAAGATTGAGTTTCTTTATAAATCTAAGTGTTTCGTTAAAAGTTTCTATTGTTTCCTCAGGCAAACCTATAATAAATGTCCCTACAGTGTTAAGCCCTACTTTTGAAGCCATGTTAATGCCATTTCTGATTTCCTCTTTAGTATAACCTTTCCTATATTTTTTTAAAATAAATTCATTTGCGGATTCAACTCCAAAAATAATTGTATGACATCCTGCTTTTTTCATCAATATTAACAACTTTTCATTTACAACATCAACCCTTGTAAAACAAAACCAACCGAAATCATAATTTTTCTCGATCATTCTATTTAATAATTCTTCACATCTTTTTTTATTGACGGCAAAAGTCTGATCTGCCCAAAATATTTCTTTAATCCCTAATTTATTCATATAATCTAATTCATCTATTACATTAGATATTTTCCTGTATTTATAATCAAGTGCAGGCATTATGCAGAACTTGCACTTAAATGGACATCCAAAATCTGTTAATATTACTGAAAAAGAAGGGCTTTGACTAAAAGGATGGTTATAACTATTTTTTGTAAATAACTCATGCCTTGGAATCGGAATACTTATTTCTTTTTTTTTATATATTTTATTTATTTTCTCTTTGAATTCTCCATTTTCTCTAAATATCATATTTTCAATACAATTAAAATCTCCTTCAATGAAATGAATTATATCTTCATTTGTAAAATCATAGATAACAGCATCAAACAATTTATGATTTTTCACTCTTTCAAATCCACCTTCAAAAAAAACATCTCCAGAAGCAATAACTTTAACATCAGGCAAAATCTGTTTTATTTTTTTCAAAACTTCTATATCTTCTATCCAGGATACAGAACCTGTTAAAAAAACTATTACATCATAATTCTCAGATTTAATTTTTTTCAGGCATTGTTGTTCATTTATCTTTTCAGCTATAGAATCAATTGCATGGACATGATATTTTTCATATAATCTTCCACTTAATAATAATAAATCAATTGGAGGATTAATATAACTTGCCTGCGATATTTTACTACAATAATAATCTCTTATATATATTTTTTCCCCTGGTGGATTTAGCAATAGAATTTTTTTCATTTTACATTAATTATTTAATGAAGAAACAATTTTTCAAAACTTTTGTAGACCTCTTCAACTTTTATTTCTCGTAAACATTTAGAGTGGATTTTGCATTTACTTGTCTTATTATTAAATACCCTTAAACATGGGCTGCAATATATATCTTTAAAAAAAACTTTATGATTTTGCCCTATAGGTCCATATAAAATCGGTGTTTCCGGACCAAAAAAGGAAATAGTCGGTATCTCTAAAGCAACTGCAAAATGCAAAGGACCACTATCATTCGTAATAAGAAGTTTACTCCTTAACAAAAGTGTAAAAAGTTCTTCTATATTCAATTCACCTGCAATATTAAATACCTTATCTCTATTTTTAATTTTATTATAACATATCTTAACATATCTTCTTTCGCTCTTACTACCTATACAAAATATCGCAAACTCCTTTTTTTCTGCAATTTTATCTATTAATTCTATAAAATTTTCTAAAGGCCATCTTCTTTCTAATGATAAATCACTGGAATTTATATTTACCAAGATTATTTTATCATCAGAATTAATATTTTTTTTTTTAAAAATTCTATTGACAAATAATTTTGCTTCTTCTGAAACATAAGGTTTTTCTAAATCTAAACCATCAGATTCACAACCGATATTTTTAATCAAATTTAAGAAATTCTCTGTAACATGTTTTTCAAGAATAAAATTTTCCCTATATTTATAATTGTTGCATCTTAAGATTTCTTCACTATGAAATCCTACTTTAACCTTAGCTCCGGAAATTAATGTAACTATTGATGAAAACTTTGTAAAAAATTCAAAATCAATCAGTAAATCATATCTTTTCCTCCGAAGATTATAAATCAACAACGGAACTTGTATTAAGAAAATAAATAAATTCTTTTTACTTAAAAAAATACTATCATCTATACTTTTTATTAATTTAATAAATTCTCTATTTTCAGAAAATGTTAAAAATGTAATCCGGGAATTGAGATATTTTTTCTTTATTGCCTTAATAGTAGGAGTAATTAAAAGTATACTCCCCATTCCCCAGAACTTTACTAATAATACTTCTTTTATATTTTCTTCTTTTAAATCTACTTTATTTTTGAAATTGTCTTTTAATTTATATATTAAATTTAAAAAATAAACTATTGGATAACCAATAAAGGTATCCATAAACTTCATTAATCCTACTTTCATAAATAAAACTATTTCCTATATTTTCTATTCCTTATCAATTACTTTTCTTATAACTTTTAAAAAATATTGATGATACATATTTCATTGCAAAAACTACTGTCTCAAAAAAATCTCTACCTTCAGATTTTATATATACATAAAAATAGATTATTCCAAACCACAAATCAAATAAATAATTTTCAGGTAATTTTATCATTTTTTTTACTATAGGAATCGTCCAAGGCATTAAAACACAGGTCTGGAAAAACTTATGAAGATTCATTAGTTCTTTTATATTTTTATTTTTTACTACAGAGTTCTTATAAAACGAATGCTACATATCATTCATACTGGAATCTTTTTCCAATTACACTTTATTAATCGCATAATTTACTATTTCTGATTTAGAATATGGAACAAAAATTGAAGGCCATGGATATGGTGTTTTTATTTTTACGTTCAATTCAATAGTTTCAAATGCATTTTCAGTAGTCTCACCAGGTATACCAATCATACAATAGGCTCTAAATTTTATATTATATTTCATCAAAAGTTCTGCTGCATTTATTATTTGTTTATCAGTCAAGTCTTTTTTTAATATTTTTTGTCTTATTTCTCTATTTCCCGATTCTAATCCAAACCACACAGTCTTGCATCCACTCAATTTTAATTTTTTTGCAAGTTCTTCATCCAATAAGTCTGCTCTAACAAGACACCAGAAAGATATATTATAATCCCTCTTCTGAAATTCATCTAAAAATTTATTAATCCATTCCCTTTTCATTATAAATACATCATCTTCAAACTGAATAGTTTTTAAAGGATAATTTTTTTTAACATAGTCAATTTCTTCTAAAATATTTTCTTGGCTGCGAAACCTAATATATTTTCCTTTACCTTTATAAAATTCTTTTAATCTTTTATTAAAACAAAATGTACAATTATATGGACACCCCCTGCTTGCCATAAAATACTTTATCTTATTGTTCCTCAATTTGGAATATTTATTATAATATAATTCTCTATCGGGAAAAGGTAAAATATCAAGATCATCAATTAAATTTCTAGGTTCATTTTTAATAATTTCATTTCCTCGTTTTATCCATAAATTTGGAATATCCGAATAATTCAATTTTAAATCTAAAGCATCCATCAAATCTAACATAGCGTATTCCCCTTCACCTCTGCAAATAATATCTACAGGCTCTTCATTAATAATTTCAGGGAAATAAGTTGGGTGAACTCCACCAAAAATAATAGGAATTTTTGGAAAAACATTTTTTAATTTTGATGCAGCCACTAATGCCCAATGATGAGTTCCACTCATAGTGGAAAATGCAAAAATATCAAATCTATTTTTTATTGAATACGCAGCTATTTTGCCCGGATTATGTTCAATTAAGACCTCGCAATTATGTCCTTTGTCTTTAATAACAGCCGCAATATACATAATTCCAAGATAATCGTATTCTATATCTTGTATAAATAAAGCGTTAGCCATTGCTCAATTTCCAAATTCTCAACTTTTATTGAAATTTCTACATAAATCAGGGTAGTTTCTTAGTCTTTTAATATTCATATTTTTTTAATGAGAATCCAATTTTAAAAATTAAAAAAACTTGAATTATTATTAAAATTATAGTCAATATTTTAACAAAAAGATTCCCTTTTACAATCCTGAAAACATTAAAAAACCAAATATCCCAGAAATCTATCGATTCAAAAGAAATAAAACTGTTATCATTTCCATATATGCAATTAACAGGTATCTCTAAACTATTACCTCCAATTGAAGAATTAATAGCAGATGCAATGTGATAATATCCATATACTATTGGTGAAAATTGGGGTATAAAACTGGTTATTTCCAAATCATTAAAAGGCAATCCTTCACATAACTCAGCTTTTTTATTAACGTAATCACGTATCCTATGTTGTACCAAAGAACTGTTAACCAGAACAGAGGGTAATTGTACCAATATTCCCAGTACTAATAAAATAACAAAGATATAACGTCTTATCTTAGAATCTTGCAAATAATAAACAGTGGGCACTAAAAAAAAGGGAATAGTTGAATACGGAAATCGAGGACCCCAACAAAATCCACCCATAAAGAAACCCTTGAATAAAGAATAAAAAGAAAAGTTAAAAATAATTATAGCTAAAAAGAAAATTGCCTCATTCCTATGAACTCTTATAAACTTATAAATCATAGGAAAAAACAATATTGCAACCGGTGCATACAAGAAGACTGATTTGCCTGAACTAAAAAAAAATCCATAAATATTATACAATATATTTATTGGATTAAAACTTATATAATAAAATATAGATGACCCATATCCAACATCCATAAAATTTTTTGTTATTGAATAATTTATAATTGCAGTAATGATAATAAAAAATACTATAGGACTGAAAAAATAAGTAATTTTAATGATAAGTCTTTTTTTATCTTTAATAAATAGAATGTATAATAAAAATGGCGGTATCATATATAAAGAGTCTATTCTGGTAAAACAAGCCCAACCAATAGCAATACCTGAAAATAATAAGTATTTTTCTAATCGAAACATTTTATATTTTATGATATAATAAGCACCTATCAAGACACAAAATCCGACAATAGGCTCTCTATATCCCTGTTTTGAAAAAGGAAAAATAAATGTTCCTAATCCAAGAGCAATTGTTACCAAAATAGATATTTTATCAGAGACGCTAAATAGTCTCAAGAATTTATAGAAAACAAGGCATAATAAAGCAGTTACAACACAATTTGATATTGAGGTAAAAAACATGGTTATATAATCAGCATGTATTCCTTTATATATTAGAGATAGGAAATATCCTATAAGAAAAAACGGAATTTGTAAAACTACTTCGCCCAATTGATATTTTGAATATTGTTTTTCTCCTTTATTCACTTCAACTACGGCATTATAAACCCCCTTCATTTCTTCTATGCCAAATACTCTTTCAGGATGGTCATTGAGTACCAGATTTCTATCCAGAATTATACTTTCAGTAGTTAAATATACATACATTGATTCCCCGCCCATATGACCACTCATAAAAAATAAATATATAAATAATAAAAATAAAAATATTTTAATGCCGATTTTTTTGTTTTTATCTTCCATCTATATAACAATTAATAAAAAATGTTTTTTATAATTCATATTTATAATATTCACAATAATATAAGAATTTGTTTAAATAATATCAATATAAATTATTTCTATCAATCCAATGTATATATTTCAATAATCCTATTAATAAATAAGAAAGTTATTTTTTATTTTTTAAATCTTGAAATAAAGTTACTTAAATATCTGTAATCTTTCACGGAGACAAACAAAAACATAAGAAAAAATAATCCCATAGATGCAAACATTATCTTTCTTGAAATGTAAATGCTTTTTGGAATAAACTTAAAATTTATGTGATGATCTCCTGCCGGAAAAAATACTCCTTTCCAGAGATAATTAGCTTTGTAAATTTCTACTTCTTCCCCATCGATATAGCAATGCCAGTCTGAATGATAACTTTCAGATAAAATAAAAAAACCTGAAGATGAGGAACTTACTTTAAAATTACATTCACTGAGTCCTCGACTACTATAAAATTTATCCTCATTTAAAAACATAACCTCTACTGAATCTGTGAAATTTGAACTTTGATATTCTTCTGGGGGTTCTTTCTCGATAATCGCCGTAGTAAATAAATTTACTGCACCTGAGTTAATCATAGATAAAACCTTATTTTCATTTTCTTCAACAATCCAATTCTTTCTCACATAATAAAAGGGAAGAGCTTTCTTGTTTAAATATACTTTAAAATTGTTCTTTGAGAAAACCGGTTCAAAATTATCCTGTTGAAAATCCCGAACTGAAACTAAATATCTTGTACTTAATAAATTTAATCCATTAGTAGTAAGATTCTTCAGAAAATTATCATATCTCCACATAGTGAAATCTAAAAATCCGGTTACCATATATATGCCTTCATATCCAAATCTATTAAATATACTTCTTGAAGATTGAACAGCATGGTCAGGGAAAACTCTATATAGAGTTCTATCATTTTGTTTAATAAATTCATACGCATCTATTTTTTTCTGCTCTGCTGTAGGAACTTTATTCAACGGCATAGTATTTACAAAATCTTTATCTATCCTCCAGGTATCGATTATAATCATCGGTACTAAAATTAATGCAAATACTGCTCCACCTATCTTTTTTCTATGATATGAATATATTCCTGCAAAAACAACCAAAATGTTAACAAGAAGAACCAATGAGCCCTTAGAAATATTCTGGACATTCGAGTTCATTACTTCCAACTTTTGCTGCGATATATCAGAATAAAATATACCTTTCCATATCGAAAGCATACCCTGCGGAGTTACAATAAACAAAATTGATATTAATCCAGCAGTGCCTAATATTATATAAGTGATTTTATAAGCCTTTTCATTTGTTTTTGCTTCACTTACCAAATACTCGATTGCAATTCCAGCCATCACCATCGCCGAAAAATATGTCAAAATTGCCATCATACTTGGTCCCCGCAAGCTCTTCATTCCAGGAATGATATAATAGCACAACTTAAATATTGGTGTATGAGTACCAAGTGTAAAAAGGACAGAAAAAATGAATAATAATAGAAAAAATAAAATATTAATATTCTTTCTTAAAAAGATTAATGAAATAACAGAAAGTAGTAAAATTATTGAACCAAAGTATTCGCTATTTATTTTAAAATAATTTCTTCCCCAGTAAAATTCCTTATAATTTCCAAACTCCGGCAGTAAATAAGAAAATATTTCTTCCGGATGCATAGCCCATGATGAACTATATGTAAGATCAACACCTTTTACTTTTTCGCCTTCAACAATAGAGTAAGCCCTTTTGGAATGTTTGGAGGCATGAAGATACGGCGGTATCAGGCATCTTGCACTTAATCCTAATCCTATTAATATTGCAAATACATAAAGTAATGATTTTCTCAATAGTAAATTAAATCTTTCTTTATTTTTTATCCCGACTATTAATTTAAAAATAAAATATAAACCTGAACCTAACATAGCGAAATATGCAAACTGTAAATGAGCTGTTCCTATGGTAAGAGCAAAACAGCCTCCTAAATATAGGAAATATCTGAATTGTCCTTTTCTCATCCCCTTTTCAATATTTAAAAAAAGTAAAGGTAAAATAGCAAGTACACCCATTTTTGAAAAATGAAAAGTATAAAGCAAAGAAAGAAACATTGGTGCATACATATAAGCAATCCCTATTATCAAAGCATTGCTGTTTTTCAATCCCATAGTTCTCATATATAAGAACATAAACAAACCGGCGCAAAACGTTAGAAATACTACCCATACAATTATTTCCTTGTAACTTTTTAAAAACATTATAGTAAAACTTCTAAATATTTGGTGGGTATAATGACGAAGTCCTTCTTGTCCACTAGGATTTCCACCTAAATACATAGTCCACAGTCCTCCTTCTGAAAAAGGGATTTTAAAATCCTTTAACGAACCACCTCCTAATCCCCCTACAGGTCCACCTTCCGTAGATACGAAAACAACAGGTTGAAATATTTGCCCTTGATAAAATATTATACATAATAAAAGAATAATTAACACAGGAACCCAACGGACATCTAATAGCTTATCTATCCTTTCAGAAAAAGAAATTCTTTTTGAGTCTTTTTTTATAGCTTTTATTCTTTCTTTCTTTTTTTTCTTTTTCCCCATTATTATTTCCTATATTATTTCTTAAAATATTTGTCCGCTTCTTCCAATATTTTTATTACCTTTAACCCATTTTCCCCATCTGTAATCGGCTTTTTTCTATTATGGATACAATCTATAAAATGAGCGTCTTCTATTTTTAACGGTTCGGCATTATCCAGCTTTGGTATTAATACATCACCAAACCGAAGTGAAATGTAATCATTGAAATAGTTGTCATCTATTTTATTAACTCCCTTATCATAAATCCTTATCTTCTCCCTTACTTCCATATCATCAAAAACAACCATTTTTTTACTTCCAACTATAGTCAGTTTTCTTATCTTGTGAGGGTCCAGCCAGCTTAAATGAATATTGGCAATTTTCTTGTCAGAAAAATGAAGATTTAAAAATACAACATCATTAACATCACTTTGAATATAACTTTCACCATAGGCAGAAACAGAATCAGGCTCCTCTCCAAGTAAGTACAATGCTAAAGATATGTCGTGAGGGCCCAGACTCCATAAACTGTTTTCTGTCCTTCTAATAGAACCAAGATTTACCCTCTGGGAGTAAAGATAATAAATCTCACCAAGTTCACCAGATTCGATTAACTCCTTAATTTTTCTTACAGCCGGATGATAAACCAATAGATGCCCCACCATCAATATTCTTTTTTTATTTTCGGCTTTTTCGATTAATATTTCTGCATCATTAGAATCAAGGGTCATCGGTTTTTCTACAAGGACATCTTTATTATTCTCTAAAGCTTTTTCAGCAAGCTTAAAATGATTTTCAGAAGATGACGCAATAACTACGCCGTCTATAGAAGGGTCATTAAATATATCTTTTGGATTTGTAAATATTTCTACATTAGGATAATTTTTCTTAATTATCATTAATTTTTCTTCATCAATATCACAAACACTTCTAAGTTTGGCATTTTTCAATCCTGATAGAATACGAATATGATTCTTCCCCCAATTCCCTACGCCTATTACTGCTACATTAATCATAATGTTAAAAGTTAGATAACCCGGATTATTTATAAATTACTGTTATTATTTGTCGATAATTTGCTATTAGCTGTTAGCTCTTATCCATAATAGAAATGAAATCTTGTATTTAAAGAAAGATATTTTACAAGAATTCAAAAGTATTGAAGAAAAGCCCCAATTGAATCTTATATTAAGCTAATAGCTAAAAGCTAAAAGCAATAATACTAATTACCATTATCTCGTCTGAAATAGTTCAATAAATCTTCTAAAGTCTTTTTTATATCTATTTCGGGTTTCCAGCCCGTTAAATCATATAATTTTGAATAATCTCCAACTAAATGTTTAATATCCTTCTGCCTTAATCGGTCTTTGCTTTCTTCTGTTTCTATTCCGACTTTCGAATATCCGATTAAAATTTTAACCAAATCTTCAAGTTTATACATTTTTCCGCTGCAAACATTATAAACATCTCCTGCTTTCCCCTTATTCATAATTAGATAATATGCCCTTACTACATCCCTTACATCGAGGAAATCTCGCCAGATATTCAGATTACCGGTAAAAAATTTTCCATTTTCGGATTTTTTTTCTAAATCGGAAATCTGCTTGGCAAAACTCGGAAGAGCAAATCTGATGCTCTGCCCCGGTCCCGTATGATTAAAAGGTCTAACGCATACAATATCAAGTCCAAAATTCTTATGATAGAGTTGTAACAATCTATCTATACACATTTTGCTCAAATTATAAAAATTATCTGCATCTACTTCCGTTGTCTCTTTTCGAGGGTTCTTGCCAATATCTTTATATATAGTAGCTGAAGAAGTAACTAAGCTCTTTACAGTACAATTTTTTCTTTTTCGTATCCAATTTAAGATATTTACAGTACCGGTAATGTTGTTCAGTACTGTATGCTCAGGTTCTAAAAATGAATAACCAACCGAGCTCTGTCCGGCAAGATGATAAATTTGTGAAGGTGAAGCCTTGTCAAATTTTTCAAAAACCTCCTTTTTTTTGGTTATATCACATTGGAACCAATTTATTTCAAATTTCTTTAAATCATCTCTAAATGCTTCAAAATAAGTGCCATAAATATTAGATGGATTAATATTTTTATTCAGTAGAAAATTAATTAAATATGGGCCAACAAATCCTTCAGCACCTGTGATAAGAATGTTCATATCCTTAATAATATTAAAAACTGTTTTTGTTTCTCCAAAAAGCTATAATGTCTTCCAGCGTTTTTTCAAAGGGGATTACAGGTTTCCAGCCTGTTTTTTCAACAAATTTTGAATTATCTCCTTTAAGAACAGGTACATCCGAGGGCCGCATTCTACTGGAATCCTGCCGAATTTCAATATGCTTATTCGAATATTTTAAAAGCATCTCAAGGACTTCTTTTATCTTATAATCTTTCCCGGTGCAAATATTATATACTTCTCCCGGTTCTCCCTTTTCCAATGCTAACCAGTAAGCGGCAACCATATCCCTTACATCGGTAAAATCCCTGCTGCTTTCTATGTTTCCAACACAAATCACAGGTTTTTTTTTGTTTTTTTCTATATCTATTATCTGTTTAGCGAAATCAGAACAAACAAAAACGGGACCCCTTCGCGGACCGGTATGATTAAATCCCCTTGTTCTAATAATCTTCATTTCATAACTTTTAAAATATTGATACCCCAATAAATCCTGTCCCACTTTACTCACTGCATAGGGACTTAATGGTCTTAAAGGATTTGTTTCTTTAATAGGAAGCTCATCGGGATGGACAAGCCCGTATTCCTCGCTTGAACAGGCTAATTGGATTAACGGGTCGATTTTTGTTTTTCTCACCGCTTCAAAAAGGTTTAACTGCCCAATGATATTGGTCGATAACGATTCGGTGGGGGCAGTCCAGGAAGTTGGAACATAGCTCTGAGCCGCCAGATGAAATATCCTGTCCGGCTTCACCTCTTCTACCAAATCCCTAACTGAAAAAGCATCTCTCATATCGCATTCATATAACTTTATCTTATCCATTATCCCCATAATATTCTCTGTTAAACTGCGCCATCTTTTTACTGCGTGTATCTCTCCTAATTTTTCTTTCAAAATAAAATCTGCTAAATGACTCCCGGCAAATCCTGTTATACCGGTTATTAATATCTTCATCTTTATTCCCCGCCATTTATTACTTCTTTATAAAATTGTAATTGCTCATTTGCAATATTATCCCACTTAAAATTTTTAGCCCAATGTCTCCCTTCTCTTCCGAGCTTTAATCTTTGTTCTGTATCTTCAATTAAACTTTGCATAGCTCCCCTTAAGGCGGATGGATTATCAGGTTCAATCAGGATTCCGGTTTCCCCATCCTTAATTGCATCCCTTAAACCCGGTATATTAGTTCCAATAACCGCTTTTCCACACGCTTGCGCCTCGATTGCAACTATCCCCCAGCCTTCAAATCGAGAAGGCATTACTACAAACATCGAGGAAGATAGAAATGTCTTTTTTTCTTCTTCTGTTATAGCTCCGAGAAAATCAACACTATTTTTCAAATTTAAATTCTCTATTCTATCCATTATATTATCGATGTCTTTTGTTTTCCCTTTTCCTGCTATTTTCAATTTAATATTTTTATCTTTTAATTGACTAAAGGCATCTAATAAAATATCTATCCCCTTCATATATATGTCTATCCGTCCAATATAGGCTATGTAACCTTCATCAGTTGTACCGGAGTTAAATATATTATCTGAAATACCGGTATATATGCATTTTATTTTTTTAACTTGTTTTGCCCTTTTTTGTAAAATCTCAGTTACGCTTGGAGAAATAGTAATAAAATTTTTTGATGTTCTTAATAAAATTTTTTCTACAATAAAGGGTATTATTCCAAAAATTAAATACTTTTTAAAAGAATGCTTTCCAACAAAATGATAAAAACAGTTTATAACCGTTTTTTTAGTAAAAAACTCACAAAATACAGGCGAAAAAACTGAAAAATCGTTAACAACTATATCTGCCTCTGACCTAATCACATAATATGGTGCTAAAAATGAGAAAGTAATTCGACTTAATAAATAACTTTTTGAGCTTCCAATGCGTATATAAGTTACACCATCAATTATTTCATTCTTCGAATTAGGAAATTTCCCGGTAAAAACCTTTATTGCATGATTTTTCGCAATTCTCTTATTAATCTCGAATGCCCTTTTTGCCCCCCCGCCTCCACACCACGGATTCTTTATATCATCGTATATAATATGATAAATATGCACCTGATTACGATTTACGATTTATCCGCCATAAGCGGATCCGCCTTTGGCGGACGATTTACGAATGACGAATCTATATTTTCTATTCTCAATTTACGAATGACGAATGATGAATATCTGATGTTTGATACCCAATGTTTTACACTCACACCAAATCGTAAATCTATTCTATCTTTCCCTTAGATTTATCAACTTGAAATATAAAAGTTTGAGGATTGTCAAGATAAAAGACTGTTTTAAATCTGTCCATATATTCTTGAATCGCCGGCACAAGATATCCGCTAATTTGACCATATCCGATTGATGGAACAACAACAAAGTCTGCATTGTTATCATACAACGAATTAACTACTTCTTTTCTGTCACTACTAAATGCAAAGCCTGTACATTCTCTTAAAGAAACAATATTGAATAAACCGCCTTTTCTGTCTGCAAAAATGCTTTCTTTGGGGGTATTATCCCTTGCCCATTCGGCTGCGAGAAAATAGTTTTTCCATTCAGGAGTATAATCCTTCATTCTTTTCCCGAAAGTATTTATATTATTTAAGCTTATAAGCAGCAATAAAAATGCCACAATCCATAAGAAACCATAAACTAATCTAATGTTTATTTTCCTTAATGCTATTTTATATAACTTGTAGAAAAAATAAGCACTAAAATAAATAAAAATCGGGATTATCGGCATAATATGTCTCTCCCCTCTTCCAAATGCAGGCCAAATTAACAATACTACAAGGAAAAATATAGCATAAAAGGAAAGAATATATTGCCTGTCTTTTATAGCCCAGACCAGTCCGGAAAGGGAGATCCCTACTATAATAATTCCATAATAATAAGATAAAATTGCTCCTTTAATTACAGCAGTATTGAAATAATATGGTAATACTCCATTTGAGACTTCTATTAATAGGTAAACCTCTAAATTTGACATTATTCGGTCAAAAAAACCAGGAATATCAAGATAACCCCATTCTGGATGATATACATTTTTAAATAATACCATACCTAAATAACCTGTACTGCCTGTCGCTTTGGCAATCATCATCCCTCTTAGAATCCCGGGTAACATCAAAACTATAAAACACCCGGTAACAACTAATCCTCGTTTCCAATCCTTTTTTATAACATAATATAAGATTACCGCACCAATTAAAACAAAACCATTACCTCTAACATAATATACTGCACCAGCAGCAATAATTGCCCCATATAACTGCCATGAATTTAAAGGTTCGTCTTTAAATCTTATGAAAAGATAAATCGCTAATAATGAAAAAAATAAGTAGGGAATATCAGACATCACTTGATGAGACAACTCAATTATAATAGGATTGCAGATAGAAAGAAATGTTACAAAAAAAGCCCATTTTTCTCCAATATATCTTTTGAAAATCAAAAACATAAACACAGCACTAAAAGTATATAGCAAAAGACTGAGAATCTTCTGAGCGAGGATACTCTTATTAAAAAGTATTTGAACAATTGCTAAAAGTAAGGGATAACCAAACGGATATTTTGTATGTCCCGCCATTCCTTTTCCTTCTGCTATACTAGTGCCAAGATGCATAAAGTCAACATTATCACCTGTAACATTTAAGGTGGTACTAAAACAGTATATCCCGATAATTGTCGCTAATACAGAAATTAATACAGGAAAATAAAAGCTCGATTTCTCAAACCATTTTTTAGAATATTCTTTTCCGGATGATTTTTGATATATATCATTTGATTTTAAATAGACTAAAATGTATTCTTCTTTTAAATTATATTTTTTGCCTATTTCCTGAACAGAGAGTTTAGGATAGTTAGCTTTTATAAGTTTTTTTTGCTTTTTTGTAAGTTTCATTTGAAGTAAAAATCTCTTATTAACAGAATTCTCTTTTACTCATTTAAAAGGATAACAGGTAATTAATTCATAATTATCAGTCGCTATCTAAGATTTTATAACTTTTTTTCTCATTTTTACTGAAGTTAACTATCATTTCACCTAAAAGACCTGTTGAGAAAAATTGAATCCCTAAAATAATAAGAAGAACTCCCAAGAAAAGTAGCGGTCTATCGCCAATTCCAAATCCATGGAACCACTTATAAGTAAGATATGAATTAATCCCAAAACCTAATCCAAAAAACAACAATCCAATTATTCCGAATAAATGAAGAGGTTTGTGAGTATATTTGGAAACAAACATTACAGTGAGTAAATCAAAAAATCCATAAAAAAATCGGCTTGTACCAAATTTTGATTTTCCGAATTTTCTTGAATAATGAACCACTTCAACTTCACCAATTTTTTTAAATCCTTCAAAAAAAGCGAGAACGGGTATATATCTGTGGAGTTCACCGTAAACACTTATATTTTTCACAACAGACTTCCTGAAGCATTTAAGACCACAGTTAAAATCATGTATTTTTATTCTTGTCAGAACCGATATAACAAAATTAAAAAATTTTGAAGGTAATACTTTATTTAGAGGATCTTTCCTATCTTTTTTCCAACCTGAAATTACATCATATCCTTCTTTTAACTTTGCTATAAGTTTAGGAATTTCACTCGGATCATCCTGCAAATCGGCATCCATTGTAATAACAATATCTCCTTTTGCTTCATTAAATCCGAGTTCTAAAGCAGCTGATTTTCCATAATTCTTTTGAAATTTAAATATTCTGACCTTGTTATCATTTTCTTTAATTGATTTAAGAATATCGAATGAATTATCTGTTGAACCGTCATCTATGAAAATTAACTCATATCTTTGACTAAGTTTCGATAAAACTTCAGTAAGTTTTTTATATAATTCATACAGTGATTCTGCTTCATTCAAAAGGGGAATTATTACACTATAATCAATTTTATTAATATTTTCTTGCATATAATTTTTTGACTTTTTATTAACTATCCCTGGTTATTTATGAGCTATTGGCTATTAGCCGTTAGCTTTTAGCTTAATGATTAATGATTTATTTATGAAGCATTCTGTTAATATCTCACTAATAAATACTGAATCTTGTTCCTTTTCATAGCTAATAGCTAAAAGCCAATAGCTAAAAGCAATCATACTTTTAGGTCGAATTTTTCGGCTGATTTTTGAAATATTCGATAGTTTTATTAATACCCTCCTCTAAAGAAACTTTTGGTTCCCAATTAAGATTTTCTTTTGCACGTGAAGTATCCGGCTGTCTGATAC
>SDBU01003417.1_pt1 | contig 20190 bp, 14 predicted proteins | sample 2277071 | NCBI WGS metagenome assembly SDBU01 (sample SAMN10397929, study PRJNA504765) | marine sediment metagenome | isolation source: marine sediment core GS08_GC12, 126 cmbsf | place: Arctic Ocean: Gakkel Ridge, Loki's castle | collected 2008
GCTTGAAACAAGGCCGAAAGAACGCCAACAGCGCAGCCAAAGCCGGCTGCAGAGATCGAATCTGATCCGCAGTCATCGTGAAGTCTCCTGACATCCTGTACAGGAGAGCGCGCTCCCGAAATCCACGTCAGGAGTCCCATCGGACAACCCTGCCTTTCAGCTTGAGCAAACCCAGCGCTGCCATATTAGGAAGCCGCCTAAACTGTCACAGACCCGGATACGTGTCCTGTGCGTACTGTCGGGTCTGTTGACCCGACCTACGGACTACGAACTGTCGGGTCTGTTGGCCCGACCTACAGACCCGACCTACGTGCTGTTGACCCGACCTACGTGCTGTCGCGTTTGATGTTGTATTTCTTGAGGCGGTAGCGGAGGTTGTCGCGGCTTATGCCCAGTGTGCGGGCGGTCTTGGACTGGTTCCAGTGGTTTTCGCGTAGGGCTTTGACGATCATGTCGCGTTCGTTTTCCTGGAGAAGACCGGCGGGGATTCGCGTCTGCCCGGCGGCATCGGAGATGATCTCCGGGGGGAGATGGGAAGGGAGGAGCTCGGGTCCGTCGCACATGAGCACGGCCCGCTCGATCACGTTGGCGAGTTCGCGGATGTTGCCGGGCCAATCGTAGCCGATCAAGCGATGGGTGGCTTCGTCGGACAAAACGCGCGGCAAAACGCCGAGGTTTGTGCTGGCCAGCTTGGCGAAATGCTCCGCCAATGCGGGAATGTCCGTGCGCCGATCGCGCAGCGTTGGCAGGGTGATGGGAAAGACGTTCAGCCGGTAATAGAGGTCGTCGCGGAACTTGCCCTGGGAAACGGCCGTTTTAAGATCGCGATTTGTGGCGGCGATCAGGCGCACGTCGCAGGAGATGGTCTTGGTGCCTCCGACGCGGGTGAACGCCCGCTCCTGCACCAGGCGGAGGAGCTTCACCTGCGTTGACGGGCTGATGTCACCGATCTCATCGAGGAAGAGGGTTCCGTTGTCGGCCAGCTCGAAGCGGCCCAAGTGCTGAGCGATCGCCCCGGTGAACGCCCCCTTCTCGTGGCCGAACAGCTCGCTTTCGAGCAGCGTCTCGGGCAGGGCGGCACAGTTGACCGCCACGAACGCCTTTCCGGCCCGCGGCGAAGCGTTGTGCACGTGTTTGGCCAGCAGCTCCTTGCCCGTTCCGGTCTCCCCGACCAGGAGCACGGTGGCGTTTGTCGCGGCCACCCGATCGGCCAAGTCAATAACTTGCATCAGCGGCTCGGACGAACCGATCATCTTTGCCCCCGAAAGGACCGATTTGCGAAGGCCGAGGTTCTCCTTGCGCAGGCTTTCGTGAGTTTGGGCGTTGCGCACGCCGGTGGCAGCCAGGTTCGCGTAGGTCTTGAGCAGTTCCAGATCGCTTTCGGTGAATTGACTCCCGTCGATGCGGTTGAGTACTTCGACCACGCCGATGATCTCCGAGCGGTAGACCATCGGGGAGGCCATCAAACCGCGCGTGTGGAAGCCGGTCTGCTCGTCGATCCCTCGAAAGAAGCTGGGATGGTTGGAGACGTCGACGATGTTCTCCGCCCGCCCGGTCTCGAGCACGTGCCCGGCGATGCTCAGCCCGGCGTCGAACTCCTTTCCCACGAGCTGCGACCCGTGCTCCCCCACGGCGGCGGCGAACTGCAGCTTGTTGCGGCGGCGATCGACGATGAGCACGCTGCTGGCCTCCGCCCCCATGACCACGGCGGCGCTTTTGGCGATCTGGTTCAAGACCGCCTCGAGATCGAGAGTGGAGTTGATGGCGGCTGACGCTTCCGTCAGGGCGGTCAACGATTCTCGCGCGAAGCTCTGGGAAGCCAGGTTCATGGTCCTCTCCCGTGCGGAAGGATTCTCACCGCAGAGAACGCAGAGAGGTTGTTGTGTAAGAGAGTACAACAGAAACGGAGGGGATTTGCTTTCGGCACAGTGTGAATCGTCCCCCGCCCCGTGACTCTCCATTCCTCGTTACTTCTGCACTCTCTCTGCGGTCTCTGCTCCCTCCGCGGTGAATCAACCGGCCTACGGCAGAATCTCAACCGGATCGCCGATCCGCAGGACGGCGAAGAGCTCATCCACGTTCCCGTCCGATAGGGCGATGCACCCTGCGGTCCAATCCCGCCCGAGTCGGTGCCCGTGGATTCCGATCCCACCTCCCAAAGCGGTGCCCCAATCGGGACATTGTCCGGTTTCCAGTGCCCCGCGGATTCCGGCAGCCTCGCCGGGAGAGATCAGGCCTTCCCCCATGCCCCGTTCGACCGCCCGAACGTCGGGGTAGTCGATCCCCAGGAACCGGCGGTACGGGCTGTGGGGGTTTTTGGTGACTACGTGAAAGCCACCGATCGGGGTCCGATCGTCGCCCTTGCGCTGCTTGGGTCCCACCGGGGCGCGCCCGAGGTCGATGGGGTAGGCCCGCACCAGAGCATCGCCATCGAACAGGTACAGGATCCGCTTGGCCTTTAGGATAACCACTCGCGGAGCCTTAAGGGCCAGGACGGTCCGCTCCGCCCTGGGCCCCTCGGCAATCACCCCCCCGATAGCCCCGACGGCACAGACGATCAGGGCGGACGCCAGGGCTACGCCGCCGCCGGCCTTGGCACATCGTCGGTAGCAAAACGGGGCGTTTTTGGGCGACGGGGTCATGCCGGTCAGCCTGATATCCGGTGCGTATGAATATCCCACCCACGCGGCCCGGAGCCCGCCCGACCGATAAACGCCGCTACGGCGACCCGGGCGAACCATTTTGACGCCTGACCGCGAACCATGTCAGTGCAGGGCCGTAAGGATACAATGGACTGGTGGACGCGCCAACGGATGAGAGACTGCTGCAAGAGTACCTGGAAGGTGACCCAGCCGGCTTCGAGCGGCTGGTTCGCCGGTATGCGCCGGAACTTCACCAGTTCACCCTGCGCTTCACGGGCAACTCCGCATCGGCGGAGGACGTGGTCCAGGAGACGTTCCTGCAGGTTCATTCCTCAGCCGGGACCTTCGACCCCGCGCGACGGTTCAAACCGTGGCTTTTCACGATCGCAGCCAACAAGGCCCGCGATTACCTTCGCCGGCGGGAGCGAAAGCGCGAGGTGTCCTTTGAAGTGTCGATCGGCGGCGTGGGCGAGGCTGACCGGCGATTCCTCGACCTGCTCTCGGGAGACGACGCCCCGCCGCTCGAGGACGTGGTCCTCGAGGAAAGACGCCGCCTGGTCAGGACCGTGGTCGAGGGGATGCCGGCGAGGCTGTGCGAGACGCTCATCCTCGCCTACTACCACCGGTTTCCTTACAGGGAGATCGCCGAGATCGTCGGCATCCCCTTGGGCACGGTTAAGAGCCGCCTGCACGCTGCGGTGGCCTGTTTTGCGGAGCGGTATAAAGAGGAATGTCGAATGGCGAATGAAGAATAGCGAAACAGGAGAACCACCCAATTCGCTATTCGCTATTCGACATTGGACATTCGCCAGGTAGGAAGACCGCAGATGGAACGTGGAAACAAGAACCCGGAAGAACTCCTTCTGGATTGGCATCTCGACCGGCTCGAGGAGGACGACCGGTCCTGGATCGAAGGGGAGCTGCACCGTAGCGAGGAGCTGCGAGAAAAGAGCGATCGCCTGGGCAAGATCCTCCGGCCGTTGGATTACTGGACCATCCCCGAGGCGCCGCCAAACCTCGCCGATAAGGTGTTGCAGCACGTCGAGCATGCCGAAAGCGGTGATACGTTCTCCATGACGCCGGCTTGCGAGCAGTCCGGCCGTGGGGGCTTGTTCTCCATTTCGCTGCGTGAACTCCTGGCTGTGGCGGCCTGTCTGGTCCTGATGATGGGGCTTTTGTTTCCGGGCTTGTCGGTCATTCGCAGCCGTTCCCAGCGGACGATGTGCGCAAGCAACCTCGGGTCCATATATGAAGGAACGCGCCTGTACCAGAGCGCCTTTGGCGGATCGCTGCCCTTTGCGGGCGGGGCAAAGCGGACATCCTGGCTGCCCACGGGTCCGAAGGACAGACCATACGCCTCGAACAGCCGGCATTTGTACCTGCTGATCAGGCTCGACTACGGCCTGCGACCCGAGCAGTTCGTCTGCCCCGCCTGCAAGAATGGCGAGCCGATGACCGTGGCCGACCCCGCGGCGTACGACGATTTCGCCCGGGCGCAGCACATCTCCTACGACTCCCTGAACCTCGCGGGAGAGACCCCGAACCTGAGGCCCAAACCGTCGCTGGCGTACATGAGTGATGCGAACCCGCTGTTCACGGACGGGCGATTCGTTGGATCGCCCGATCCCGACGCCGCCAACTCTCCGGCTCATAACCACGGGGGGCAGAGCATCCTCACCCTCGATGGGAGTGTCATCTGGTCGACCTCGCCGGTTTACGGCCCGAGTCGCGACAACCTCTGGACCGTACAAGGCATCCGCCGCTACACCGGCATAGAAACCCAAACCAGCGAAGACGACGCCTTCCTGATCCCCGGCCAATCCAACTCCAAGCCGCGACCGTAGGGGAGCGGCCCATTGCCCACCCCCCCCCGGGCGCGGAATTGACCGCTTTTCTTTGACCCCGCGTTCCGCCCTAGGAGTACCGGGTTGTCTCCTTTGCCGTTCCGCTTGACGGCCCCGGTCGAGGCGGTATATTGGGCGGTGTCGTAGTTTGTCGAAACCGAAGAGTTCGTTTGACAGGAGGTCACTGACATGCGATGGAATGCCCTGCCCGTGCTCGCCCTCGCGGCGACTTTCGTCCTTGCCGGCTGCACCCGGCATGCCGTGCAGACGGAGACCGATCTGCAGTCCTCGGCTCCGCCCACCGGGGATTTGTACACCCCGATGCCTCCACAGGAGGCCCCTGGACCGGACAGCTACCTCGACTATTCGTCTCCGAGCGGAGTCGGTGAGCCGGCATATGGTGCAGAAACGTACCTCGCCGGCACCACCGGACAGCGCTACCACGTGGTGGCCAAGAAGGAGACGTTGTACGCTCTGGCCCGGACGTACTACAATGACGCCCGGCGTTGGAAGGACATCTTCGAGGCGAACCGTGAAACGATCGACGACCCCAACCGGATTTTCATTGGGCAACGATTGTTGATACCATAGACTACAGAATTACGAATTACGAATTACGAATTACGAAACCAGCGACCGGACCGGGCTTCGTAATTCGTAATTCGTAATTCGTAATTCTCCCCGGGGGCTTTCCCGTTGGCCGGCCGCCTTGCCCTTGATGAGTCCGTGCAGTTCGTCAGGGGCGTGGGGTCGGTTCGGGCGAAGGAACTCGCCGGCTTGGGCGTCGAGTCGGTCGCCGATCTGATTGAGTATTTTCCCTTCCGCCACGCCCTTTTGCCCAAGTCGATCCCGATCGGTTCGCTCGAGCTGGGCGCGGTTGCCACCATAGTGGGAGAGCTGCGGCGGGTCCGCACAAGCGGTCGGTTCTCCAAGCAGAGCGTGTCGGCTGAGGTCGTCGACGGCACCGGACGATGCCGCGTCCACTGGTTCAACTCACCCCACCTCGTCGACAGACTATGTCATGGGCAGATCGTTCGTCTCACCGGCAAAGTCGATGTGTTCCGTGACCAGGCCTCGCTTGCCAACCCGCAGTTGACCCTGATTGAGGATCATGCCGACCCGTTCGCGGACGACCGGGACAGACATGAACCGGTCTATCGTGGGACAGCCTCGCTATCCAGCAAGCACATCGCCAGGGTGATCGCCTTCGCCCTCGAGCAGGTGGGCGAAGCGATCGTCGACTTCGTGCCGGAGCCCGTCCGCAGCCGCCGGTCCCTCCCGCCGCGGCGAACCGCGATCCTGCGCATGCATCAGCCGACCTCACCCCAGGACGTTTCCGTAGCCCGGCGCCGGCTGGCCTATGACGAGCTACTGCTTTGTCAGCTTGCAGTTCAGTTGAGTCGGCGCAGGCTGCGGTCCGGTCCCAAGGCCAGGCCGATCGTGACCAGCGAAGCGATCGATCGGCGGATCCGCAGCCGGTTTCCGTTCACCCTGACCGCCGGGCAGGATCAGGCCATCGCCGAGATTCGCGCGGACCTGGCCCGCTCACAGCCGATGAACCGCATGCTGCAGGCTGACGTCGGAGCGGGCAAGACAGCGGTTGCGGTCTACGCCGCGTTGGCGGCGATCGCCAACCGTTGCCAGGTGGCCATTGCCGCCCCAACCGAGGTTCTGGCTGCCCAACACCGCGCAAGAGTTGAACAATACCTGGAGGGCAGCCGTGTTCGACGCGGCTTTTTGGTGGGCTCCACCGCTCGGGGCAAGCGAGCCGCGCTGCTTCGTGAGCTGGGCGCCGGCAAGATCGACCTTCTGATCGGCACCCACGCCTTGTTTGAAGAGGATGTGCGGTTCGCCGACCTGGGCCTGGTCGTAATCGATGAGCAGCACAAATTCGGTGTCGCCCAGCGGGCGGCGTTGCGGGCCAAGGGCGACGCCCCGCACACGCTGGTCCTGACCGCTACGCCGATCCCCCGAACCCTGGCAATGACGGTGTTCGGCGATCTGGACGTTTCGATCATTGAAGGGGTGCTGCCGGGCCGTCAGCCGGTTGTCACCCGGCTGGTCTCATCCGACGACGCTGCCAAGGGGTGGGCGCTGGTTCGCTCCCGCTTGGACTGCGGTGAGCAGGCCTTCATCGTGTACCCTCTCATCGAGGAGTCCGAGTCGCTGCCTCTAAAGGCCGCCGGCGTGGAGGTTGAGCGGCTGTCCAAGTCCGTGCTGTCGGGCTATCGGGTGGGTCTTCTTCACGGGCGAATGAGGCAGGCGGAGAAGACCAAGGTGATGAATCGATTTCGGTCCGGCGAGGTTGCGGTGCTGGTTTCCACCACGGTGATCGAGGTCGGAGTGGACGTGCCCGCTGCCACGGTGATGGTCATTCAGCACGCCGAGCGTTACGGCCTCAGCCAGTTGCATCAGCTTAGAGGAAGGATCGGGCGAGGTTCAAAGAGATCCTATTGTTTGCTCTTTGCCGAATCCGCGGGTGAATCGTCGCTCGAGCGGCTCCGAATTCTGTGTGAGACGGTTGACGGTTTTCGTATCGCGGAGGAAGACCTCCGCCTTCGCGGTCCCGGGGAGCTGTTGGGTACGAGGCAGCATGGTCTGCCGGTGCTTAAGGTCGCGGATCTGCTGGCTGACCTGGATCTGCTCGAGCAGGCCCGCGACGATGCCGCGGCGATTCTTCGCCTCGACGGAGAGCTTGCCCGCGAGGAGCACGCCCCACTACGCGCGGCGCTTCTTCAAAGATACGGTCAAACGCTGACTCTGTTGGACGTGGCGTAGAGTCAGAAATGGTCCGGGTATTGATCCCCCTTTCGAGGGTGGCCCCTTTGTCTCGCTGGAAAGTAAGCCTGACCCCTTTCACGTACTCGCTGTGAGGATCATGTTGAGGGCCGAGATCGCCCGGTCTATTCCCTTGGCGGACACGTCCAGGTGAGTCACCGCGCGGACGCGTTGGGGGGCGATGGGGAGCATCCATACCCCCTTCTCGCGGAGGGCGTCGCAGAGGTCCTTTGCGGAGCGGCGGGTGCGAGAGGGGACTCTCGCACCAGCGGGGATTCTCGCACCAGGAATCGCGGTTTCGTCCAAGTCGAAGTAGACGATGTTGGTCTCCACGGTGTCCGGGTCGATGGAGACGCCGGGCATTTTCGCAATGGCCTGAGCCAGTCGCTTGGCACCTGCGTGATCCTCCACCAGGCGATCGATGTTGTGCTCCAGGGCGTAAAGTGCGCCGGCGGCGATGATCCCCGCCTGGCGCATGCCTCCGCCGAACATCTTGCGGAACCGATGCACCCGGGCGATGGTCTCGGCTGAGCCGGCCACCGCCGAGCCGACGGGGGCGCCCAGCCCCTTCGAGAAGCAGATCGACACGGTGTCGAAGTAGCGGGTGTAGTCGGTGGGTTTGCAGCCCCGGGCGACGCAGGCGTTCATCAAGCGGGCCCCGTCCAGATGCATTTTCAGGCTGAACTCGTCGGCCACCTCGCGGATGGCGGCCACGCTGTCAATCGACCAGACGGTTCCGCCTCCGCGGTTGTGGGTGTTCTCCACGACGATCAGGGCTGAGCGAGGAAAGTGCGAATCGAGGGGGCGCACCGCCGAGCGCACGGCCTCTGCATCGTACATCCCCCGCTCACCCTCCAGCAGGCGGAGTGAACAACCGGAAAGCCCGGCTGGGGCTCCGGCTTCGTAGTGGTAACAATGACTGTCCTTGTGGGCGATCACTTCATCGCCCGGCTGAGTCTGGGAGCGGATCGAGGTCTGATTGGCCATCGAGCCGGAGGGCACATAGATCGCCGCTTGCTTGCCCAGCAGCTCCGCCACCTTGTCCTGGAGACGGTTGACGGTGGGGTCGTCGCCGAAGACGTCGTCCCCGACCTGGGCCTCGGCCATCGCCCGACGCATGGCCGGTGACGGGCGGGTGACCGTGTCGCTGCGCAGGTCTATCACGTCAGGTTCGTTCATTGCAGAAGGTTCTAAGGTTAAAAGGTCTTAAGGTTCAAGGTCTAAACGCAGCAATCTTCTAACCTTAAGACCTTCAACCGGGAGCCCTTGCCTCCGGCGCCGTTCCCATCCGGAACCGCGCCCGTAAGGAAGCGGGCTGCGGCACGGGTTTTCAACCCGTGGTGGGTCACACCGGTTGGAAACCGGTGTCACGCCGCTCCCTCGCGGTCGCGGTTCTGATCAAACCCGACCGGGATGCTAAGCCACCGATAACCACTGGTCAATCTCCGAGCTGCCCGAGCCGGGTGCGCTCGATACCGGCGCGGGGCCGACGATTCACTCCCGTAGTGTTTGTCCATGCCGCTCCGGAAGACATTCCGAGCCGCGGGCTTCAGCCTGCGCGAGCGTTCGCGCAGGCTAAAGCCTGCGGCTCAGAGGGCGCCCGAAGCGTTGTGTTATCCGCCGGTTCGATCTAGAATTCAACAGCTTGACCGGCTCCGGGCTCGAGCTGAGGGCGTCTCCAACGTGCGTGACGGCATCGTCTCACGGGAGAAATCGCCCGACGGACGAAGGTGTATGCCGCCAACAATCTACATCCTCGGGTTGTCAGTTCTGCTGCAGTTCGCAGCCGCCGGGCTGGGGCTGCGGCTGATCCGCATCACCGGCCGTCGGGCTACGTGGATCCTGATCGCAACCGCCCTTACGCTGATGGGCGTGCGGCGCTCGATCACCCTGTACCGTTTTCTCTTGGGCGATGCTGCCCAGCCTCCGGACATTTCATCCGAGCTCTTCTTTCTCGCGGTGTCGGTCCTGGTGGTGGTTGGGATGGCTCTGATCGGCCCCCTCTTTCTCTCCATCACGAGATCGGAGGCAACCCTGCGCGAGAGCGAGGACCTGCACAGCAACATCGTCGAATCCATGAGCGAAGGGATTGTGGTCCTGGATCGCGATTTCCACTTCAGACATTGGAGCCGAGCGATGGAGCGGCTCACCAACGTCCCGCGAAGCGAGTTGATTGGAACCGGGCTGCGCCCATGGGATGTCTTTCCACACCTTATCAAACAGGGCATGGACGATGGAATGCGGCGAGCCATGGGCGGTGAAGTCGTCAAGGCGCACGACGTTCCGTTTCGCCTCCCCGATGGAACAAGCGGGTACACTTCCGAGACCTATGTTCCGCTCCGCAACGCTGAGAACGAGATCGACGGCATCGTCTGCGTGGTTCGCGACGTCTCCGAGCGCAAGCAGGCGGAAGATGCCCTCCGCGAGAGCCAGCGAGCCCTTTCCACCCTGATGAGCAATCTGCCGGGTATGGCCTATCGCTGCGCAAACGACGAAGACTGGACCATGGAGTTTGTCAGCGAAGGCTGCCTGGGACTCACCGGGTATCAACCCACCGACTTGACCGGTGGTACGCTCCCTTACGCGGATCTGATCCATCCGGATGATCGCCAGGCCGTGTGGGACGACGTTCAGGCGGCGGTGCGGGATGCCCAGCCTTTCCGGCTTGTATACCGTATCATCGGCGCTTCCGGTGACGAAAAGTGGGTGTGGGAGCAAGGGCGCGGAATCTTCTCACCCGAGGGTGAGTTCCTTGCCCTGGAGGGGTTCATCACGGATATCAGCGAGCGCAAGCGTTCCGATGAATCGCTGCGGCACAGAATCGAGTTCGAGAACCTCATCACCGGTATATCCACGAAGTTCATCAATTTGCCGTCGGAGGAGATCGACTACGGAATCAACCGGGCGTTGCGGACGCTCGGGGAGTTCGCCGGGGTCGATCGGAGCTACGTCTTCCTGTTTAGCGAAGACGCCACGACTATGGACAACACCCACGAGTGGTGCGCGGAGGGGATAGAGCCCGCCATTCACGAACTGCAGCAGTTTCCCGTCGCCGCCATGCCCTGGTTCAGTAAGCGAATGCGTCGTCTGGAAACGGTACACGTTCCGCGCGTCGCCGATCTTCCTCCGGAAGCGCATCTTGAGAAAGAGGAGTGGCTACGGGAGTCGATCCAGTCGCTGGTGTGTGTCCCCATGGTTTGCGGCGGGTCGCTGATCGGCTTTCTCGGTTTCGATTCCGTCCGGGCCCAGAAGTCCTGGGACGAAGAAGCGATCGCCCTGCTCAGGATCGTCGGCGAGGTCTTCGCCAGCACCCTGGAGCGAAACCGGGCGGAAAGTCGCCTGCGGCTTCTATCATCCGCCATCGAGCAGACCACGGAAGGCGTGGCCGTGGCGGACCTGGGGGGCAATCTCCTGTTCACCAACGAAGCCTATGCGCGAATGCACGGCTTCTCGCCGGATGAACTGGTCGGGAAGAACCTCACGGTTTTTCACACGCCCGAGCAGTTGCCGGCGGTTGAGGCTGCCAACCGGCAGATTCGGGAAACCGGGTCGTTCAACGGCGAGATATGGCACGCTCGGCGCGACGGAACCGTTTTCCCGACCTTCATGCACAACTCGCTTCTTCGGGACAGCCGGGGAAAAGCCGTGGGCATGATCGGCACCGCCCGGGACATCACCGACCTTAAGCGTGTGGAAGAGGATCTGCGCAGAGCGCACGGCGATCTCGAGAGGCGAGTAAGAGAGCGCACTGCTGAGCTCTCAGCGACCAATGTTTCGCTGCAGCGCGAAATCGCCGAGCGAACACGTACAGAGCAGGAGCTGGCGGAAAGTGACGAACGCTTCGCGAGCCTGCTCAGATCTGTCAACGACGTCGTCTGGGCCGCATCAGCGGACGGCACACAGTTCCTGTACATCAATCCTGCGGTCGAGCAGGTATACGGCCGATCCACCGCTGATTTCCTCGAGGATCCGAACCTCTGGCTCGAGGCGGTTCATCCTGAGGATCGGCAGCGGGCCACTCAAAGCGCACGTAAGTTGCTGGAGAGCGGACATACGGAGATGGTCTACCGCATCGTTCGCCCGGACGGCGAAGTGCGCTGGATCAACGATCGCAAGAGCGTCGTTTTCGACGGCGATGGAAACCCCATTCGGATCGGGGGGATTGCCACGGACATCACCGAGCGCGTAAAGGCGGAGGAGGCCTTGCGCGAGAGTCAACAACGGCTCCAGGGTATTCTGGACAACACCACCGCGGTGATCTACGTGAAGGACCAGCATGGGCGATACCTCTTGATCAACCGCCGCTTCGAGGAGCTTTTTGACGTTTCCAGCGGCCAGCTCATGGGGAAGAGGGACGACGAAGTCTTCCCCAAGGAGATCACCGCCGCGTTTCGGGCCAATGACCGGCGGGTGCTTCAGAGCGGCGTCCCCATGGAGTTCGAGGAAATCGCTCCGGGAGAGGACGGGCCTCATACCTACATTTCCCTCAAGTTTCCGCTCCTCGATCCCACCGACCGACCCTATGCGGTCTGCGGCATCTCCACCGATATCACCGAGCGCAAGCGGGCGGCGGTGGAACTGAAATTGGCAAAAGAAGCCGCCGAAGCCGCCAGCCGGGCGAAAAGCCGGTTCCTTGCCAACATGAGCCACGAGATCCGTACGCCGCTCACGGCCTTGCTTTGTGCCGCCGAGCTTCTGCCGGGCGACGACGCGGGCCCGGCCGACCGGCCAGGCACCGTTGATGTGATTCTCAGAAACGGCAGGCACCTGCTGTCCTTGATCGATGACCTCCTCGATCTGTCTCAAATCGAAGCCGGCCAGCTCGAAGTCCACAGCGTCCCCTGCTCGCTGCTGGAAATAATGGCCGACGTGGAGGCAGTTACCGCCCCACTGCACCTGAACCCGAAGGTGGAGTTCCGGGTCATCTATGAGAGCGCAGTCCCCTCGCGCATTCGCACTGACCCCAGGAGGCTCAAACAGATCGTCATCAATCTGGTCAACAACGCTCTGAAGTTCACTCAAGTCGGGCACGTCAAGGTGCGGGTGCGGGTGTCGCCCGGCCAGCCTCCCAGCCTCGCCGGTAAGGAAGCGGACGACCATGCGGAATCGGGTCTGGCCATCATGGTGGAGGATACCGGGGCCGGAATCCCCGGCGATGAACTCGAGCACATCTTCGAGACGTTTGCTCAGCTCGACCCGGGAGCCACCGGGGTGGCGCTCGGTGTGGGGCTGGGATTGCCACTTTCCAGGTGGTTTGCCGAGCGGTTGGGAGGCAGCCTGACGGTCGCCAGCGTCGAAAACCGGGGCAGCACGTTCACCCTCCGGGTCCCCACCGGCCCGCTCGACGACGTCGAGTGGATACCGCCGGATGAGACCCGGGTTCCACAGAGGTCGATCCCCCCGGGCTCTCCCCCCGAAGCCCCTTCCCGGCTCCGGGGCTACGTCCTGCTGGCGGAGGACTTCCGCGACGCCCGCGACCTGATTGCCCACGCCTTAAGGGTGGCGGGAGCCGAGGTGACAACCGTGGACAACGGGCGCGACGCGGTCCGTGAGGCCATGGCGAGACCGTTTGATTTGATTCTCATGGACATCCGCATGCCCACGATGGACGGAGTCCAGGCCGCCCGTGAGCTTCGCGCCAAAGGCTGGCTGGCACCGATCATTGCCTTGACCGCGTCGACCACGAAACGCGACCGGGAACGTTTCCTCGCTGCGGGTTTCGATGACTTGTGGACCAAGCCGCTTTCTCTGGAGCGGCTGGTCGATCAGGCAGCCGCCTATCTTGCGACGGACCCACCGCGCCCCCGGCAGAGCCCTGCAGATGCCTCGCGTTCGCATCCCCTCCCTTTGGATGACCCACGGATGGTGCCCATAGTCACCGAGTTCGTCCGTTCCCTCCCCGTGAGGCTCCGCCAGATCGAGGCTGCTCTCGCCAGCCGGGACCTCGACCGGGCGGGCGAGCTGCTTCACCAGCTTGCCGGCACGGGTGGGATCCACGGATACATGTCCCTGTCTGAGGAGGCCGCCCGCCTCCTGCAGGCGACCAAAGACGGGGCGCTTTCCGGTAAGCCAGACCAGCTAACCGCCATTAAGAACGTAATTCGGGAGATCGCCCGCTCGATCCCGGAAGCGGATGCCCCTCCGCCGCCTGCTCCTGACGATTAACCAGGCCCCCTGACCGGTGTTGGTGCCACGGGCAACTCGCCCGCTCGTGTCCCGCTGGCGGACAAGCCGCCAGTGGCACCCAGGCCGCGAGGGAAGTTTCCGGGTTGACGCGACATTCCCAACCGCGATAGTAATGGTTGCGGTCGAGACCGGTGTTGGCCGCCCGCGCACCGCCCGGGGGAAGGCTCCCGGGGCGGGCGTCTAACGAACATTCGACCGAAAGGACCAGGCTGTGATTTACGAATCCTCTTGGGCCGGCGCGCATCCATCGTGGGGTGCCCGGCACGCCCGCGTTTTTGGGCGAGAAGGTGGGTACCCGGCTATCACCTCTCCTGTCCTTCTGGTTCTGCTCTCGGTGTGCTGCCTCGCTTTGGGCTCCACCGGGTGTGGCGCCTTGGGCGCGGGGTTTGTCGACATCTTGGAGCCCTCCGGGGCGCTTGCCACCATCGAGAACGCCCCGGGCCATGTGGTCATCACATTCGTCAACAACGCGGTGGTGGATGAGCGACTGATTGCCCACCTCGAGGGCCCAGGCGGCGGCGGCCTGGTTCTGTCCGACGCTGAGAAACGGGCCCTCCGCCCGCGCGTCCGCCTGCGCCTCCGGGTGAGCTTCACCGACGGAACGTCTCGGGTCATCGAGTTCATTGACGGAAGCCCCGAGCTTGTTGATCCACGCTTCGACGTGCAGGCGTTCCCCGATCTCAATGAGAATGATCTGACCAACGCGGTCGTGCTGTGCGACGTCTCAGCCGTGGAGATTGACCCGGGAACGGGCATAGAAGTGTTCATTCCCGTCGAGCTCCAAGAGTACGAGTGGGTTGTAGCTCGGGAGACCGGGGGCGTGCTGGTCGGCGTCGGGACTTGGCTGTTGCGCCAGCAGATTCTCCCGCAGTTCCGCCCACTGCTGATCGACGAGCTTGATGAAGACGGGAACGTCACTCTACTGAGAAACATCGGAATCCAGGATGTGCCGAGCCCGGTGGACGACCCGCTGTGCGGATCGGTGATCTCACTCGTGGTCAACGGCGTCCTAGCGGTCCCATTCCTCGGTGCTGCGACCGACGTGCCCGCCTATGGGATCGGTGACCTGGCTGCGATCGGGTCTATCGGTGGGCGCTATGAGTTTATCGTCTCCGTTCATTGAGGCGAACGCGGACGCTTGGTCGGGCAATGGCCCGCGGAGATAGGCAAGGTGCGAACTACTATTCGAATTGGAGCGCTCCCTCTTGTCATTGCGGCCCTTACATCCATGGCAGGATGCGGAGGCAATGTAAGCTTCTTCAACCCGGCGTTCATCAACACGTTGACCGGTGAGTACTACCCCCTGACGCCAGGGCCGAACGCAGCGTTCGTTTTCGTGCGGGCGGTGAACGAGACGGAAGAGGTCATTGTATTCATTGTGACGATTGATCGCGATGTTTCGGACACCGACGATCAGGGCAATCCTCTGATTGACGCGAACGGAAACTTCCTGACACACTCCGAGAGGGAGACGGTGCGCCTGACGACGTTTCCGGCCGGTCGCACACACGAGGTTGGAGTGTTGTTTCCCTGCCGGGTGTCACCCGTGACCCGGGTCGGCTTGGGCGAGAACCTGCTTCCGGGCGATGCTGCTGTCTTCGTCGGTGGCGAGGGGCCGGTGGGTGCGCCGGGATTCGGGGTCCCCGCCGCCGATCTGAACCCCCTCTTCCTGGGGGCGGGCAACTTCATGTGCGGTGATACCATTATCTTTCGCGCTTTTCCCAGCACCGGCGTGACCGGCGGGGTAAAAGTGCAGTCGTTCCTGCTCCCGTATACTGAGCAACCGTCGGGATTTCGCGGCCCGGATACCTTCCGGAATCTGGAGGAGTTCCTCGAAACTCAGGTGCGCGAGGACGAGCCGTAGGGTGGGCACTGCCCACCATGCTCGTCCGCGTTAATACGGATGGTGGGCGATGCCCACCCTACAGCTACAGCGAAGGAGTGACCGATGACCCTCTCTTCTCGCGGCCGATCCAAAGTGGCTGCGGTTCTTGCAGCCGCCTTGGCTGGCGGCACGGTGCTTAGCACTTGCAGCGGACGCCTCAAGGACGGGGTTGTGCGAGGATCGAAGGATTACCTGGCCTCTCTCCTCGACCCGACTCAGATAGCCACCCTCCTTACCGAACCGGACGACTCTGCCGAGTCTTGGTGAACTCTTGCGCATGCGCTGTCCGGTTCCGGTGCCTACGAGTAGGTTTCCGGTGACGGTCGGCTGGCACGCTTGCCTCCGGCACTGCGGTACTGTACATTTGCCTTTGCGAACCCGGTGGGCAAACCATCCGTGAGGATGGGACGCAAAGCGCTGAGTCCCATCGTAGGCGGACTGTCGCGCTGCACAACGGTGCAACGTAACCTGTTGGAGGGAACGCAATGCAGTACAAGAGGAAGAAGCGCTCTCCGCGGGCGGCACGGCGGACCCGCCGGGCCGCAGCCGCGGGACCGCGATCATCAACACCCCCAAGGGGACTCGAACCCCTGTCGCCAGGATGAGAACCTGGTATCCTAGGCCGCTAGACGATGGGGGCCTTGTTCGTCCCAAAGATACGGCAAACGGGCGGGAGCCGTCAAGTACCCGAAAACAGATTGATTCTCATCCACGCCCGGCTGTGCCAACGCCACCACAGAAAAACGCCGGTGACCACGATCAGCGTCGAGGCTGCAAGCCAGGCACCGAGGCTGCCCAGGCCCGGAAGCAAGGTCACCATCAGCCATCCGCCGCCGCCGATGATCAACCAATTGCTCACGATGAAGAACAGTGAAGGTATGAACGTATCACCGGCCCCGCGGAGCGCAGAGCTGTAGGTGATCCCCAGAGCGTCGAAAAGCTGGAACACGGCTGCACAAATCATAACCTGCGCTCCGATTGCCATCACCTCGGGATCGGAGTTGAAAAAACCGACCAGCTCGGCACCGAACAGCCCGTACACCACCGACAGCGAGCCCATGTAGCCGAGGGTAATCGCGACGGCGATGCGTGTTTCCCGAATCGCCCGCGAGGGGTCCGCCTCGCCGATGGCCTTGCCCACCAGGGCGGTGAGCGCCTGGCCCACCCCTATCGTCGGCAGGAACGCGATCCTCATGTACTGCCAGGCGGAGTTCGTCGCCACCAGATGGGCGGTGCCGAACTTCGCCCCGATCAGAACGTTGACGAAGATCGCCCATACCACCACCTCGCAAAGCCACTGAAACCCACAGGGCAGGCCGACCCGAAGAAGATCCGCAAGCCCGGTCCACGACGGCTTCCACGAACTTCGGGAGTGGTAGCTGCGGTCCATCGACGAACCGATCAGCGTTAACGTCAGCCTGATCATGCGGTAGGTCACCCCGGCCAGCGTGCCCCAGGCGGCTCCGACAATCCCCATCGGCTCAAAGCCCAGGTGCCCGAAGATCAGGACGTAGCTCACTATCACGTTGACCACGTTGGCTTCGAGCGCCGACCACATCGTAACTCGGGGCTTGTGGATACCGATGAAGAACCACCCCAATCCGGCGGCGACGATCGTCGGTCCAACGGTGAGCAGGGCAACCTGCAGGTATGCTTCTTCCAGGGCCTGCACTCCCGGTGCGTGCCCGATCCATTTAATCAGCCCCGGGACCAACGGCTTCAGACCAGCGGCCACCAACCCGAACACGACTGCCAGATAGATCACCTGCCAGGCATACATGCTGCATTTGCGGTATTGCTTGCGGCCAAGGCACTGTGCCGCGAAGGTGTTGACGATCGACACCACTCCGAGGCCGAGCACGATGTAGGACCACATGACCAGTTGGGCGGGCAGAATCGCCGCTTGAGCCTCGTCAACCCCCAGCCAGGTGATCATCACGTAGTCGGCCACGTCCATAAGGGCGCGCGAGCTGGTGGTGATGACCACCGGGATCGACATGGCGATCACCCCGCGGATCTCCGCCCGGCGCCGATCTCTTAGAGCCAACTCGTTGTTGTGTTGGGATGTCATAGCACCGATCCCCTCACGCGCCCCGCCGGCCGTCGGCAGCCGGGGTCTTCAAGCGAGCCGCGGCCTTTTGGCCGGGCGGACATCCGCGCAGGCTTAAGCCTGCGGCTCGCCAAGTGTCGGGTCGGCGGATGGCACGGTCAAGCGAAGCTTGCCCGGGAGCGCACTGCAATCGGGAGGCGCAGAGCAGATCTGTTCGTGCTACCTATTCTTACATGCCGCAAGCTTCGAGAAGCGCCCTTCGGTTGTCCTCCCAGCAGCGTTTGGACGAGTGATGTGATGGAAGCTCGAGCGTGATCGTCGCGATGCTCCGTTCGACGCCCGCCCAGCAGCCGAGGCTGCCCGGGGTGGGGTACCCGATGGACCCGGTGACCGGATACGCGTTGAACCGCTGCATATGCTTTGCCAGAGCCCGGCCCGGCCCGTCATAGTTGTTGCAGTGTCTGCCTCGACCGATGGAATGGATGCTGATGATTCGCGAGGGAGCATACCGTTCAACAAGCGTAATCACCGCCCGGGTCTCCGGCTCGCTTGCCGGGGCGTTGCCCCCGAACATGCGGCTGCGCGGTGACGTCCGGGCCCAGTTTCTCGTCGGGAAGTTACGATTGACGTCCACACCGTTGGCGTTACGCCGTTTACGCTTTTCGTACCCGTCGGGATTGACCACCGGCACGATCACCCAGGCGAGTTCACCGCCGGCCTCCGGATCAGCCTCCAGCAGGGCAATCAGCTTCCGGACAACGTAAACACCCTTGGGCTCATCGCCATGCACCCCTCCCAGGACCAAGACCGCAGATCGACCCGGGCAAGGCCACACCAGCGCTTCGATCGCCCGCCCCTCGACCGATTCGCCAAGTTGTACGTGTTCAACCATCCGTAGAGAGCAGTACTCCAACCTCCCCGCTGCACTCCGGATAAGTTCCGGAGACGTACCCAACAGAGCATAGCCGAACTTGAGACACAAGCCATTTCTTCCGCTCGCGCCGACCCTGATGCCGGCGTAGGTGGGGCCCACGGATAAACGCAATAACGGGGCAGGCGACCAAGTTGACCAACAGGAACCAACGCGGGAACTTCACCATCGATCGGCAGTTGCGTAGGGCAGGTGATTCACCTGCCTTCACTATCCCGCTGCCGCACCGTTGAGATTCCTCGACTGGATGCCGGATGGTAAAGGAAGGTCAACGATCTACGCTGACTGTCACAAGAACCCGATCACGCCCGGCCTGGTGGATCGGCCAGGGGATTGGCCTAGCAGTAGCGTGGCCATTGCCCACCCTACTGACTGCGAACTGGCCGACTCCTCGGCGCTGAAGATGGATGGGGACGGCCTTTGGGCCATCGTTTGGTTAGCAAGAGGAATCGAGACGCCAGGGCCGAAGACCCCGGGGCACCCGTCCTCGTCGAGTGAGTTTCTTTATTCGCCTCTTGCCTGTTTCCGGTGCATCGACGCTCAGTAGAGCATAATCGCACCGCTGCCTTGGGCCCAGGCATAGTAAAGCCGCGTTCGGACGATGTACTCGCGACCGCGGTGCAAGCGAGTGTTAATCTTGGCGTTGTAGTCCCGGCCGCTGTCATCATCACCGGCAATGAATTCCGGCGTACCGTTATGCACCTCGAACAGAACCATGACTGTGTCCATGCGGCCGAATGTTTGCAGGGTGTATCGCCAACTTATAGACGGACGTATGACGAAGTCCACTTGCTGACCGGCGGCAATGTTGAACCTCTGCGATTCCCAGGGCCTCAGTTCCGGCAGTTGCTCCTCCGACGCAGGATAGAGGCGTCTAGCGGTTTCGATGTCGACCGGCGAGAGGCCGCTCTCCGGAATCAAGGGGCTTGTTGCGTACCCTGATGGTTGCTCAATCAGGCCTGCCTCGAACTCGTAGTGCATGATCGAGTTCTTGTCCCAGTCCGATCCATCCACGGTGTTCGCCCGGATCTTGCGAATGACGTTCCGGTATGTCTTGTCCCGATCCCAGAAGTTCGGTGAGCCGCCAAAGCTCTGGTAGACCTTCTCCTCGTCCCACACGATGCCCGCCCGCGGGTTCTGGTGCTCGTGGGGAAAACCCAAGACATGGCCCAGTTCGTGCAATGCGGTGTCGCGACCATAAGGAGTCGTCAGATCCCACCCGTAGTTGGTGGTCTGCTCCGCAGGGTTCGATGCGTAATCGACACAGTCCCGGCCAACGTAAGACCACGAGCCGTCGGACTGGTCGAAACCTATCCTGATCATGGCACCGGCGGCATTATCCACTTCCTGGAAAGTAAGACCGATGCCCAGTTCTTTCCATGTCGCGAATGCATCCCGCACAGCCTGTTCCTGGTCACTCCCGCCGCGCCACCGGGCGGGCTCCTTGAAGAAGAAGTACGTCAGATTCGTGCCATTTACCCACATCTTCTCCACCATGGCTATTAGGCGGAGCCTGTGCCCATCCGTAACGTGGCTAAGGTCACGCTCTTGGACCTCGGGCAGAGTACAGCAAAGGCCCCTACCCTCCGTAGTCTCACAGCATTCGTGCTTGTGCTTCGTTTTCGCAGCCATTGCAGCTTCTCCTTTCTTGTTGCTTGTTAGGCAAAACTCGTAGTTGGGTAGGGCAGGTGATTCACCTGCCTGCGCTACCCCGCTGCCGCACCTTTGACATTCCCTCGACTCGACGCCGTATAGTAAAGGCAGGTCAACGACCTGCCCTAGTGCGCCTGAGAGTGTACTCGATCAGAGGGGTGCAAGTCCCCTCCAGGCATGTGCTCTCCGGCCTGTAACCGAAGGTAACTGCGTCGCCGCGA
>SDBU01003418.1_pt1 | contig 20184 bp, 28 predicted proteins | sample 2277071 | NCBI WGS metagenome assembly SDBU01 (sample SAMN10397929, study PRJNA504765) | marine sediment metagenome | isolation source: marine sediment core GS08_GC12, 126 cmbsf | place: Arctic Ocean: Gakkel Ridge, Loki's castle | collected 2008
AATCAAGTCGCACAGTCCGTCTACGGCCTCGTTGTCCATGCCGGGCACACCGTCGATCACGGCCGCCACCAGCCGAGCGGCGTGCTTTTCGTAGGTGCTGGCGGCTGGATTGTCGCGGCCAGATTGAGCCAGGTTGAGAAAGTGGTGCATTGTTGCTTTATTGGGTTAGTGTTCACCGCGGCGGTTGCTGGGGGTCTTGTGATTTCCTGACTAATGTCTTGCATCCACCGGACGGAAATATCTTAGCCGTCTCGTCTTCGACGTCGTTCACCACCCGCACTATCACCGGATGGTTTGCTTCACGGCAGTAATCGTAGGCCGTTTCCCACGTGTCGAATTGTTTGACGTTTGCCATTGTCTCGTCTCCTCGTTAGGGTTGCTTAGTTCGCCTCATCCCGTCGAGCCCTCGCAAGGGCTCTCTAGAGCGAGTACCGGATTCGGGGGGCAAACTGGGCCGCCACTTTTTGAAGCGTGCCGTCCATTATCATGCCTTGGCCGGTGCAAGTGCGGCCCCACCATTCGCCGTAATCGTTATCAATGACCGGCTCGCCTATGGCTTGTAACTGGTCGCATAAGAAGGAATCAATCCGCCACCACTCGTATATCTCGACGGGGTCGGGGGCGGACTCGGTAACGGCATTTCGCCAGTCGTCCTCGTCATAGTCTTCTGAGTCGTCAGGAACCTCCCTGTTCTCTTCGAGCCAGTCTTTGCACTCTTCGGCGTCCCAACTGAACGGGTTGGGGTATAAGTTTTTGATCTCACTGTACGTGAAGGCCGTGGCAACGTTCTCACTGCCGGACATTTCGTCACCCTGTTGGAGCAAGGCATCGACCAAGGCGGAGTCACAGCACAAAACAGCCTGCTCCTGGTATCCTTGGGCCATTTCCTCAATCTGCACCTGACGGCGCTCTTCGTCGGTTGCGGGCCGCCAGCCGTCGAGGTCGTTCGGTTTGATTTCCATCTTCGGCCCGTACGAATCGCCGCGGACGGTTACGGAGTCGCCGATCGGCCACAATTGCAGGGTTCTCGGGTCTGTTTTTCTCATTTCACACCTCTGGGTCAGGATTATCGGTTTCCCGTGAATTCCACGGGCGGTGGGCGGTCAACCTGCCACCATCGCCGGCCTATCCGCGGATAAGCCAGAGGGGAGGCGCGTCACGACCTCAGCATCTCCCCAGCCTCAATGGCCTGTAATACGGCCCGCATGTTGCCGCGGGCCTGGTTAACGAGTTCTTTGTAAGCGGACAACGGCTGGCCGTCCAAGCCTTCGGTCTGGGCAATTTCTTGGGCCTTCTTTGCGAAGGCGACGGCCACGCCCTTGGTTGCCAGTTTGACGGGTTGGCAACGCGACAAGACTGGCCCGGCGTCGGCCATGCCGTCGAACGTCAATTGCCCTTCGTTGGTCGTGGTGAATATCCAGACGACGTTGTGGCGAACAGGCTCCAGCACGCCGAGCAGGCGCTTGGCGTCACGCAGCCCGTGCGCCTCGTTGATAATTACCGCGTGGCCGGTGCCGAACATGGGGCGGTAGCGGTGGCGCTCGAGTATCTGCTTCAACCGGGTGGCAGTCAGGTCGATAGCGTCCAGTTCCTCGGTCCAGTCGGGATCTGCCACCTCCCCGGCCAGTATGCGGCCGAGCGTGGTCTTTCCGTTACCCGATCGGCCCGCCAACCAGAAGGCCCGGCCGGCCACGGTGCCGGCGTCGACGAACCGGCGCAGCTTCTTGACGGCTGCCGGCTGGCCGACCACCTCATCGAGGGTTTGGGGCCGGTATCGCTCGTAAAGGGGTTTCATGGTTTCACCTTATGGGGGTTCTTAGGTGGCTGGGCTGCCGCAAAACATCGACGACAGAACAATCCTGGCAGACTCATCCGCGGTAAGACCGAATCGCCTTTCATTCATCACCACGCACGTAGCCTGATCCCAGTACCACGGAGCCACGTAATCGCCGCCGTCGCCGCCACCCGTGGGCTGGTATCCAGGATTGTTCTCGGTTACGAGGCATACTCGAAAGCGATCTGGGTTATCAGGACTCGCCTCAAGTTCCTGAAGCCAATAGCATTGACGTCGCATAATCTCACCTCTCAAATAGGGTTCAAAGATCGGTCAAACGTGGTTCAAAGTCCACCGGTTCCGCGCCCCGGCCGTGGGGCACGGTAACGGAGGGCTGGGGACTATGCCGACTGGGCGACGCTGTCTAGCACCTGGTTGAGCAGGTCGGCCGCAATGGCCCGGGCGGCCTCTTCGGTCAGGTTGGCACCTACACTCGACGCGCCCCAGTGCCCACGGTGATCCTGGTCGTAGTCGGATAGCCCAGTGAGAAAATACCACGTGGACATCGGCAGATTCGGGGTCGGCTGGTAATTGAGCCGGCAGTCGATAGTCGGCTGGCAGTCAGGGTCCGACGGGTCGTCAAGTAGGCCGAGCGGATCGTGATCGTCCACATCGGCTGATAGGGCCAGTAGGTCGGTCGCAAGAGACTCGATACCACCGTTTGCTGCGAAAGACAGGTTACAGACGGCACAAGCCAGGTCAGCGGGGGATGGGTTGCCAGAGACGGCAGTAGAGTGTAGAGTAGGCATCGTTCTAACCTCATTGCAGGTTGGAGCCAGAGGGCCGGCAGGTACAACTGTGCGGCCCTCACTTCGTGTGATTATTGGAGTTTATCGGTTTTCCGATAACACGTCAATAGCAAAACGCGAATTCCGCTGATTTTCCCGGAAATACCTGTCTGTATATAGGGATAGAAAAGCACAGAATTGTCCGAAAACCGGCCAGAATGACACGCAGACAGTGGCCGGCCGGACAATTCGGACAGGGTTGTCGGCATTTTGTCCGGCACCTCGGCACACTCCAAGAACGCGGCAAGGTTGCCCCAAGATTCGGACAAGACCGAATCTGCCCCGACAATCTCCCGCACTCCACAGTGGTACATGAAAGTACACGAGATTCCGTGTACTTATTCACTTCGAAGTCCGTCGGACACCAGACACAGATAGCCACCTGATACGCGTCGAGCCAGAGCAGGGCCAGCACACCAGGCACACCAAGCCAGCAGACTTCGAGTGACGCAAGCGCTTTCAACACAACGGTGACCCCAACACAACCAGCAGACAGGGAGCAAGGGCAGCCATGCTTGGGCCACTCTTGGAGCAACCTTGGAGCCAGGTGGCAGCCAGGCGGGCCCAACCGTGCATGGACGGGGCGATAACGGCCAACAGGCCGGGCCGAGTGGCCAGTAGGGCAAGGCGAGCGGGGAGCGGGGGGGGTGTAGTGGCGAATTCTAGGTGGGGGGTGAGCACGTAGCCCTGGTAGATTGAGCGGGTTCGATATAGCCCGAAGGTGGCAGAATTTGGGATACCAGTAGGTGTGTGGAAAGCCTACCCGCCGAGTGCTGTTGCCGTAACACGTTGCTATCACTGTAGTTAGGGCCATTGACAGGGTGATATGTGCCCCGCAAAGGCCCCCGGCCCCCCCAAGCGAATCCGGCCCGTCCCTATATAGGTGCAGCCCCCCATTTTTTCACATTTTGGGCCTGGGTGGTAACCTGAACCGGCCTGTTCTGCTCTGAATACCGTCTCCACCGCGTCCTGGCTCCATATCATGGCCATTTGGCCGCTGCCTGCTGTCATACCCGTAGAGATAGCCTATTGGCTACTGGGGCTTAGAATGGCTTGTGGGGCCTGGACGATCTTGCGGGCTGTTCTACGTTTCATGGGGCTGTGTGGGGCGTAGGATGGCTGTGGGAGCTTGCTTATTTAGTCATGGGGTTTCCCCTCCTTGTGGTTTTCGCGGTCGCTTGAAAATGCCCGTCGACACCCTACGGGACAACAGGGTGGTTTTGGGCATGTGTAGGTGGTTCTTGTTGTTTTGGCTCGCCCCCCTCTTCTGCTGGCCGGTGTTTTTCCTTCCACACCCAAAGCACCTGCAACAGGCAATCCAAGGCGTGTAATTGCAACAGGCAATCCGAGGCGTGTAATCTGTTAGAGCTTCGCCTTACGAGGCGTTCTACAGCGCTGGCCAGCGCTTCTTCTGGCGTGGTCCATAGTTCCGGGAGGCTGATCACCTCCCCGACGATACGGGCGTATCCGTAATGTGGGGACTTGGCATCGTGTGCCGTGGCAACCACCCCCACGCCGCCGCCACAGAGTTCCACCCCCACGTATTGCTCGACGCAGAGGACTTTGTCCAAGTCTTCCAGCGAGCGAACGTCCTCTACATCGGTGCGTGCCGTTGCGGTGTAGAGAACTTGGCCTTGTTTCGGGTCAGTGACTTGCATCGGTTTCTCTTTCTGAGGCTTTGCATGCTTTGAGTATGGCGGCCCGGAGAGCGACTATTTCGTTTTTGCGTGTTTTGAGGACGGCGGCCCGGAGAGCGGCTCTTTCGCCCGATACCCGCCGATCATGCTCCGACTGAGCAGCCGACTGGATAAACCGGGCAGTTGCGATCTCGGCCTCCACTTGTTGGCCGATATGGCGGGCGATGAATTCCAGGTCATGACCGTAGCTGAGCCCGGCCATCATTCGGACGTCGAACGCGATAGCTACGGTGTATCGCTGGTCGGATCCTCGGTCAAAGCGGATGTGATGGCACCGGTCGATGACGCGGCGCGCGAACTCGGTGGCCTTTGCGAGTTCCCTTTCGTGTTTTTCTCGCCCTTGTTGTCGGCCAGCGTAGTGCCGCTCGGCGGTGCGTTTCTCGATCCTTTGGATGCGACCTCTCGTTGTCACGACGGGGATCCACGCAAGCAACCGTTGCAGTAGGCGTTTCATGTTCTTTCCTTTGGGCAGGGTGGGTTTCTCGGATCCAATTGGATCCGAGGGATAGGCGTTGGGCGTTTGACGAGTATCTGTCGCCGAAACCCGTCGTCGCGTTCACACTGTCCCATTCCACAGTCTGGGCAGCCACGGGTCGCTTCGTCCCAGTTTGGGTGATCGCAGAACCCCCACGCCTCCGGGGGTGGTTGGACGATCGGTGCAGCGCAGAAAGGCATAGTGGCGTTCACGGGTTCTCCTTCGGATTCGGTTCCACAACAATCGGCCCCCGCCCCTTCTCAGCTTCCGTCACTTCCCGGTACCCGGCCGGGCCGCTTGTGAATCCCCATGGCCACTGGATGCAGACCGGGGCGTAGTAGCGGGGCGGGCCGAGGGTGATCACGGCCTCACCAACCACCGGCGCAGTCGTTCCATGGTTCGCTGGGCATCCCTGTTTGTAATGTCCCGCGCCTGCACCGCCGTACCGTATCGCCATCGGCATGTTGGTTTGTCTCTTAGTATCGCCTTGATGATCTTGTTAGCTGTTCGGCGTTTCATGGTTTCATGGGTTTTCCTCTGGGTCCACAATGGCATACCTGTGGATAATACACCGGCGGGGAATGAACATAATCCCGGCGACCAGGTCGCCGTGGTTGTCCATGGACGATGCGATACACAACACGTCCGCGGTTTCTTTCACGACGTGCCCGAGAGTCGTGATCTCAGCCACCCGCATGTCCAGGTCGTCTTGCTCGGTCCAGCCGTCCTCGGATCGAGCATCTATCCAATCGACTTTTTCGTATGTCATGGGCTCTTCTTTTGGCTTAGGCATACCACTTCACCAGGTCCCGAAAGATGGCGGCGCCTTCCCGGTATCCCACGGTCTCCAGGATATCGCACAGAATGTCGTCCGCCTTCCGGTGGTTGTGGTCCAGGTTTCCGTGGTGGATTGCCAAGTCGTCACTGTCCTTGCTTAGGGCCTTCATCTTCTCGGCGAATTCTTGGGGCGTCATCGCTGGGGCACTGGCTTCTTCCGTGTCTGGTTTCAACATCGTCAGCAACGTCTTGCGGTAAGCGTCTCGCCATTTCCGGATCGAGGCCCTCCATTCCCCGGTGCAATGGCGCTCTTCGCCCCAATAGACGGTGGCAAAGAGGCCGGCCGCGGTTGAAGTGAGTTCCTCAAGTTGCCGGCAGCGATCGCGGCATGCTTGATTTCCGGTTTTCTCGGGCGCGGTATCGATGAGTTCCTCGACGGCTTCGGTCACTTCTTTTGCTGGGTCGTCACAGCAGTGCATTTTTGGCATCTTCATCGCTTGTTTCTCCTTGGGACTAAGGGTTGGTATCATCTCATAAGTCCGCCGCGTTCTTCTTCCATTGAAACCATGTGGCTACACTCCGGGCACTGAACCTCGACAAACCTCTCTCTCATCCACTTCTCGGGATCTTCGATACCCTTCATGGCATTTATGCAGGCCACGATGCGGCGACGGTCGACGGGATCAAGCATCAGGATAGTGTCGGAGTAGCTTCCGCTTGTGCCGACGACAGGGATCTGGTTTGCTCGGGTCCGCTTGAAGTCGCTGCAATGCACCTTGTCTCCATCTTTCACTCCCGTGTATATCTCTATTTGTGAATGCACGTCCGTGGGCTGAGTACGGAACACATAGTAGAGCTTTCCGCCTATGTACTGCTGCTCCCAGCACCCCTCAACCCATGGTTCTGGTGAATGGTTGGTCATGGTTTGTCCTTCCGGGGGTAGCTTGTAGCATCTGAACCTAACCGGCTTCCTATCTGTGTGGCAACCGTCGTTAATTAGGTCCATAGTCCAGCCTTCCGGTAGGCCGTTGTCTCCAAAATGAGCTGCACCGAGTCCACTCATGTTACTCCTCGCCGTATCTCTTGTTCGCACATCGGACACACGGCCCCCGGCAGCCGGCGTAGTAGCTTAATGAGGTTCAACTTCATCCCCACCAGTAACCTTCTTGCCAGCGAAGACGGCTCGCGCCGGCAGCCTTGTGCGGTTTCGCGGAAGGCCACGGGTGTCGTCTTGCGGTGAGAGCCACGCACCCAGTGTTCGGCGTCACGGGCTTCCTGGAGTGCCTGGCTGAAGCGCCGGCCTGCGGTCTCGAATTCGTCCAATGCGTCTATGACCTGCTGGCGCTTGACAAGTAGTATCTCGTCGGCCTCTTTCAGGCCCACAAGGTCTTGGTTCGCCGTCACCAACACGGCCCCCAAGAACGCGGCGACGGGGTCCTTTACCCGCCGGCGAGCCTTGAGCCATTTCTTCTGCTTGGCCAGGGCGGCCTGGTGTTGGCGTTCAACGTGGTTGGTCATAGGCTCATTGGCCAAAGGTGCGCAAATGTACTGGGGTCGGTAAACACGAATGCGTAGGGGATTTCCAGCGTCAATAGCGACCCATGTAGCTCGATCGATACGAGACCGGAAGTCAACATAGACCGCACGTCCACGGCGTGGCTTGGAAAGAAGTACCCTTCGTCCATTGGTAGTTGCGACACGCACGTGGCCACTATATACCCAAAGAGAAGGCAGGAGTCGTTGTTATCGTAGCCCCATAGCGATGCCAATTTACTGTAGAGCCGCGAACCAACCCAAAGCGTATCAGGCTTCCATTTTTCTGACGCACGGTCGCACACGGCCCCCAATTTGTCGCTCCAGTCACTACGACTCCAACCCGAGTGCGGATAGCTCACGGACAAGGCTTTCACGGGCAGCCCAGCGTAGCCTTTGCGGCAGATCGCGGGCAGTCCCCTATCTCCCCAGAGAAATCTATGGGATAACTGCGAATGTATACGCTGAAGGGCTTTGGTTATTTGGCAAAGTATAATCTCGGGGTCCAGTGCAGCGTCGATGACGAGCGGTCCCTCGCACTCGTTTTGCCACGGAAGCCGGGCTTGATGCCTGTTTTCGCCGCATCGCCTGGGGACCTGCTTTGCGGGCGCCCGAGCGGCCCACTGCGCGTAGACCCCGCCGTGGTTCACGCTGGTGTGCGAGTAAAGGAAGTCCAGGACGTGGTCTTTGCTGCGCTCCAGGGCGATGAGGCCCTGAAGCATCGCTCCGAGCGAGGCGGCATCCGGACTCAGCACCAGGACACCGTCGCTGTTCTGGGAGTGCAGTTCGAGTTTCGGTTCGGTCATTTCGTCTCCTTTGGTTATGGTTTTCAATTCCACATGGCTACAGCGTTCCGTCTAAACCACTCCTGCCTAGACAACCCACACACCGGGCACACCGGGCCATGGCAGCAGTAGGCGTGCCGGCAAGTCAGTTCAACCAGGAACGGTGAATACGGGGTCAAGTCCCCTGAGAGTAGGAAGAATATCAGCATCAGTCCCACCTCGGCGACACACGGCCGCGCCAGTTGACTTTCGGCGGTCCGAGGTGCAATACCTCGAAGGGCAGCCGCTTACGGCAGTTGAGCGGCCAGTGATTTTGGAATATCGTGTCACATCCCTGGGCGGTGTTGAACTCAGCCCCGTGCCATGGGAACATTTCGGGGTCCGGCAGGTACGCGTCGTCTGCGTGGAACAACTGGAAATATCCGGCGTATTCGTGATTGAGCCTCTCGGGCCCTGGTGGAAGTCGGGGCCAGTAGTCAAGGCATTGGTAGAATTGGCTTTTCGTCTCGCACATCCGCCGAAACGGCGAGTAGAGAAACCCGGGCCTGATTCCCGAGAGGTCCATTTCGTCGGGCATCAGCGTGTCGGCGTCGAAGATACATATCCAGCCGGAGCGGCCCAGTCCGAAGTCTAGGCCGCATTCGAGTGCCATGCCCTTATTGAACTTGGCGCCGTCGGTATAAAACGTGCGGGTGGGGAAAGACTGGGCATTGGGTACCTGCTGGACGACAAGCTGGGTATCCGTGTCCTCGGGCGTAGTCACTACCAGCACTAAGTCGAAGTGGCGGGCGTTTTTCGCGAGGGTGATAGCGAGTAGGTCGTCGTATCCGACGCAGGTGGTTATGGCGTTCATGGCGTCCTCGGTGGCAGGCTGGATAAACATCGCGTGAATGTGTTGTTGTAGTCCGACCAGTTGGCTGTGGTCAGTAGGTTGTTCCACTTGCGGGACATAGGGTCTCCCCCAAACCAATGAAGCCCAACACTCTCTTCGGGGACGGGGTGGGACTCCTCGAATATACTGCCGATCTGTCGCCAGTCGAAAGGATACACGGTCTTGTCGGGCACGCTGGTTATCTCTAGATCCGGGTATTGACGGCAGAAGTTCTCGACCGCAGCTCTGCCTTGTCCCGGGGTCGAAGAAGTGGCTTGGTAGAGTAAGGTGGTGCCGTAGTGTTGATAACCGGCGTTCTGTACGCTTTCGGCGGTCGCGAGCACATCCCGAAACAACAGACAGTGCCGATTTGCTGCCAGGAAACCAATCGCCAGCACGCCACTCTCTAGGCAAAACACGGCGTCGGCCGTCTCGACAGACTGCCGTAGTGGTTCCAGCGACTTCAGCCACAAGATGTCCATGTCCGCGTAAAAGCCCCCGCCCCCGCCGAGAAGTTGCCATTGGAACAAGTCGCTGGCCTGTGCAGAAGCAAGGTGTTTTACGGGAAGGGCGCAGGTGTGCTGTGTGATCCCGAGATCGGCCAGTTCCGTGCGGTAGTCTTTCCCGCTATAGTCGTGGTCGTCGTCTTCGTGAGTCGTCCACTGCTTTGCAACACACGGTTCTTGGGGCGCGTACAGGCATATTTGCCAGTCTGGGTTGTGCAGCCGAAAGCTGAGTAGAGTCAGATATCGCATCCAGCTCATGCGACCGGCCCAAAAGAGCGAAATACGCTTCGGCATCTTGTCTGAAGTGTCTGGGGTGCCGGAGATCAGCTTGATCTTCTCCTTTGCCAAAGCAGTCGATTTCCCCGAAGATCGCTGGGCCACCATCCGCCGCACTTCTTTGATTCGCCGCTCGGTATCCAGTGGAGGTTCACCTGTATCCAGCCGCGGGCACACTCGGCCACACCAGTTTTCCCCGACTCGCGTATCAAGTCCCTGAACCCCTTCTGCCCCTAAGTGCAAAACCTCGAATGGAGGCCGCTTGCGATTCTTCGCGGGAAACTGAAGTTCAAAATCACTGTCGCCCCCGCCGGCGTGTTTCCAGTCTACGCCGTACCACGGCCTTTGCAACGGTGCCGAGCCGTGAAATAACTGGAAGTAGCCGTCGAACTCATGTGGCTGAGTGGGTGACGGCAGGTCGCTCCACTCAATGCCCTCGTGGTAGCGAGTGCTGGTTTCTAGCGTACGACGGACGGGCACATAGAGGCAATCCGTTTCCTTTCCTGGGATGTCTATGGCATCGGGCATGACGATATCTGCGTCCCAAACACATATCCACCCGCTTCGCCCTATCGCATCGAACCCCTCCTCGATCGCCGCCCCCTTGTTGAATGTAGCCCCGTGGCGATAGAAGGCATCGGTGATGAAACATTCGCATTCATATCGCTCGGCAAGGTCGCGGGTGCGTATGTCCGCGGGAGAAGTTACTACGAGCGTACGGTCGAAATGTCGTTTGTTCAATGGGAGCGTTATCTCCAGGAAGTCGTCGAAGTCCACGCAGACCACGAGTGAGTTTATGGTGTCGCCGTCTCGTGGCGACTGCTCACCAGCAAGGTCGCTGATACGCCATAGGCCCAAAGACTTGTCTGTAAAATGCGGATAGTGCTCTCGGCAGTCTTCGTTGATCAGACTAAGCGGCTCCGGAAAAGAAAACGGGGGCAGTTGTAAGTTGCGGGGCGTCCAGTCTCCCGTCCGGATATCGGTGTTCTCGTGGCGGTCAGTAAACGTAGTTGTGAGCAAGTACGTGCTGCCGCAGCGGCAGATATTAGCAATGGCCTTCTGGGCATCAGCAAGAGACAAGTGAACTAGACAGTCACGGCAAAGCACGAGGTCCGCCCGGGGCAAGTCGCTGTCTAATAAGTCCAAGTGTAAATACTGGCGGCCCAGGCGCCCATATTGCTGGATGTTGGTGTCAATTAGTTCCTTGACGATATCAGCACCGATGTAGAGGTCTACGCCGAGATTGACGTGGTGCATCCAGTTGCAATCGCCACAGGAGAGGTCAAAAAAGGTCTTGGCACCCAGTTGTTCGATAACTTCCGGCAGTGCCTTCCTGATGGCCCTGGTTGCGGCAAGTGTCGAGCCGAGGCCGCTTCGCGATTCAGTGTCTCCGCCTGCGAGCCCCTCGCAAAAAGCATTCGCCGTGTATATGCGGGTGAAGCAATCTTCCGTAGTTGGCTCCGCATCCTCAACCAGCCATGGACCGCCCGCCGAGCACCAAGGGATTTCGCCACGAGTGGCTGCGAGGTGCTTGCGTTCAGCCAGTTCTTTGGTTTTCCATTCGATGGTGAGGTCATTGACCACTGGATGGTAGAGATGATGCCCAACTATCGTGGTGCTATACACTGGCTTCAGCCGCCGGCCATAGATCAGGCACTCGGCAAACCAGTCGTCCTCGTAAGCGGGTGCAATCGAAAAGTCTTCGTCGTTTCCTCCAACCGCATATAGGTCGTCCCGGTAAAGTGCGCCCAGGAAGAAAAACGGCTTCAGTCTCCCGGGGCCGGTATACTCGCCGCTCACTTGGCCTGCCTTATTTAAGCAGAAGACATTGGCGATCATAAAACGCCCTGGGGACAAATCTGTTACCAGCCGTTCGATACAATCGGAAGTTACGTGCGTCACTTCCGATTGCGCGATGACAACAGTCCCCCGGGCCATGCGGTAGGCGATATTGCGTGCCGTGCATGGGTTTCGGAAGCCCGGCGGTCTCTCGACGCGATGATACCGTACGGGATACCGATCACAGACCCGTCGCGTGGCGTCGGTTGGCGAGCCATCGTCTACGACGATGGTCTCAAAATCAAACGGGGGTAGTTGGCAGAAGATACTTTCCAGTACCGTGCCTAGTAACATCGCCTTGTCATAAGTAGCGATGCAAATGGACGCTTTCATGTTTGGGTCAACTCCGTTTCGGCTTGTTGGGCAAAACATAACAATTGATGAATCAGTAGCCGGCTGTCTGGCCACGCCGCTGGCGGCATAGTCATCGCGGATCGCTTGTGGTGCATGAACCAAGAGTGATTCAGGCCGTAACACACAGTATCGTCAATGAGGGCAGCGCGAAAATCACCGGGGCGGAAAAAGTCTCGGACGTTGGCATCGATGTCAATAGGCAAGACAAGCCGCCGGTCAATGCGACGACAACGGGGTTGTTCCGGGAGCATTGCCGAAAGAAGATGCTCTCCCAGCGAACACCACGAGGTGCCATGTAGACTATGACACAAGGCGTGGTTGATCTGATTCAGCCAGTCTCTCGCTGCTTTGCAGCCGCGACGCAGATAGATATACCCATTCAAAACTCGCAGCGGCGGCTTCGTCCATGTCGTGTAGATTGCATCGGCTTCAGCATACGCTGAAACGAGAGGCAACGGGGACCGCAAGCCAATGGTGTCTGCGTCCCACCAAAAGCCACCATGCCTTGCCAGCAGCGCAGCGCGAATGCAATCTGCTCTCAAAGCGATCTCGGGCAACGCGAGATAGCTTGGGTGCAGATCGCTTGAATGGACAAACACGGGCAAATTCTCTGGTGTTACCAAGTAAAATGTGACCCCGGGGGTATCGCATACGCGGGCCATAGACGCCAAGCACACGTCGATATAGGGTGGCCGGGGGCCTTCCCAGTATGTCCAGACGTTCATTGTCGCATCCTGGTAAAATGGAGCAATCTCCGGGGGCCCGTATCTGTAACGCGATGGGACTCTGCATCGTGCGCCAACATAAACCCAGCAGATAGGCCCTTCTTCGTCACGGGGTCCTCGGTGTTCCGTTCAATCTCGAAAATGACTTCTTGCGAGCACTGAAACACTTGCCCGAGGAAGTGCTCACCCGCTTTGCCGTAAGGGTCCGGTGCGATATGGTGCAGTGAATTCATTACAAGGCACATATCCATCGGTTCTTCAATAGGGTCGGATGCGAGGTCTTTCCGCACAAACAGACAACACGAACCCCGCAACTCCGCCAGCCGCGACGCTACGGCCAGCGGTCCCTCGCCGCGGTCATAGCCGGTTACTTGACTTGCGCCAGCTTCCTCGGCTTTGAAGCAGAAGTACCCGTTAAAGCACCCGGCATCGCCCACGACTTTGTTTCGCCAGTCCAATCCCCATTTCTGGATACGCTCCCATGAGTCCTCCGACTCCGTGTATCCGGCCCGGATGGTTTCGCCATCCAACTCAATGGTCTGATAGTTTGGATCGTGAGATTGTGCATCGATCCAGGCCAATAACTCTACTACAGGATCGGATGCTGCTAACTCACATAGGTGCGAGTAGTCGGGGTGTTCGTGATATTGTGATCCTTGCCGTTCGAGATATCGCACGCGAAACCCTTGGTCCAACAATGGCGCCACAAACGCCTTAGTGAAGGTCACGCTTAGCGATTGCCAGGCGGCGGCGTGCTTTCTTAGCTCACGCTTGCCTTGATAAATCTCGTAGTCTCTAGCCTTCTCTTTTCGCCGCTGGGCCAAACAGAGTTCGACCGGGCTGGTGTATATTACCCTGACCTCGATGTTCCGCCCGGCGAATCCACAGATCGACCGGAAGAAGGCCAGGTCCGGATCGTCATTTAGTTTCCACCCATCGACGACGATGACCGGATGAGCCAAATTTTCCAGCACCCAGCCCCAAAGTGTCGGATAGTCGGTTGTGCCGGTGCCGTAGTTGTGGATCGAATCGAACGCCACTGCGGGAACTTCCAGCCCATTACTATAGGTCGTCTTTCCCGCCCCGGACATGCCAAGTACAATAATAGCTTGCCGCTGGGCATCGCTCATCTGAGATACCTCCATGGCGTGTCTGTGGTTTCGCCGCCCCCGCCACCATACAGCACGTATTCGCCAGCCCTGACACCAGGGCTGTCTTGCAGCAACTCTAAATTTCCGGGGCTAATGTCGTCCACTTCTTCGGTATCAAGACGGGCACGTAGATTCATAGGTATACCGCATCGTGGGCACCACCGGTTAATTTGCTCACGAAAATCTTCCAGGGGTCTTTCCCAACACCCCGGTTCAATAGGGAGTCCGCCGGGACCGTTGAATACTACATCCATGGCTCCGGCTACTTCGCAGAAAAAGAACCCATTGGGCGTTACTGTACTGGACCAGCGACATTGTAGCCAACACTTGTCGATAAGCTGGGCTCGCTGGGCAGCGTCGGCCACCACATCACTAATGGCCACCAGGACGGGCGTATGCCGACATTCGCTGTTGTGCTGGTTGTTGTTGACGTACCCAAACGTGTCTCCGATGATCGCCGCATACTGTGACTGCTTCCAGTCGAGCCCGGTCCACAGCCCGCGATGTTGACGGTTGGGAATTTTGCCCGCCATAATACCCGCCAAGTCCGCGAAGTGGGGGTGGAAAAGCGGTTCGCCACCGATCATACCGACAAGACTACGAGGGGTCGTAGCGGACGGTGGGCTGGCAGTCGGGAAATCCTTGATCGCATCGACGCAGCGAGCAAAGTGGTCTGTTGTCACAAAAAAAGGCCGCTCGACGTGCCGAAGCATTCGCGTACAGTTAGAGCACTTACGCTGGCATGCGTTTGTCACTTCAATCTGAATCGCCCATTGATCTCTCGGGTCAATCATTCGGTTTTCTCACGTACCAACTTGGACCGATTGACTCATCTACAAGATATCCCATAACGTTCTCTTGTTCGCAAAACTCATCCACGGCTTTAACGACTCCCGGCATGACGGGTTCAAAGTAATCGTGTCCTGCCAGGATGCCACCTTTGCGAATATGTGGCCACCAAAGGGCGATGTCGTTCTTTACAAACGGGTATTCATGGTTGCCGTCGATATAGGCGAAGTCGACGGGGCCACACCATTCGACGATAGCGCGGACGACAGTTTCGCTATCCACGCACCGATGAACTGTAATTCGCCCGTCTGCTCCGAACTTAGCGAGATTCGTCATCGCAATCATCATGTCCGGTGTGCGGTCCCAGAGCATCTCCGGGTAGTCAGGCAAGGCAGTCTGCCAGGGGTCTATACACACCAAATGCCGCCCGGGCCAAGTGCTCAGAAACCGTGAGGCAAACATGCCGTGGTGCGTACCGATCTCCACGGCGTAAGTTGTCAGTCCAAGTTCGGCGCAGTATTGGCCAAATGAGTCTCGTGTTGTCAGGTGTGATCGCAGAAGATTCATGGGTATTATATGAAACTTTCGTGGCTTATGGTGTTGGTCATCGCGAACAGCACCTGGTTGTATTGAGTGTAATAACATCGGGCACAAGGCACCGTAAACGGACTCGGGCTATCATAGATAGACTCCAAATCACGAGCACTCCCCATGCACAGCGCCGCCGGGAGGTCTCTGTGATGTTGCCCCTCCAGGGCATATTGCACACCGCAGCACAGATACATATTGAAATCAGGCCCTACTACGGGCTTCACATATCCTAAGAGGCATTGCGTCGCCGCGGCGTACCGTTTCCGCGGCTGGTAAAGTACAAGACGATCTCTGCCCGCCAAAGACTGTTTCACTATATCCATCGGGACTGTTGCGGGCTGCATTAAGTCTCCCACGAGGCGTACGTGCGTGAATGTGTGTTCGTTAGCGTAATCAACAACGGCCCCGATTTCTCGTAGGTTCGGGTGGTGGCTTACGACATAGCTAAACGCCCAATCGACGGGAGCCTGAACTGCTCGGTCCAAAGTGTCGCGATAGTGTGGAGTAATGCACCTGCTGTCCGAGTGGCTGATCCGGCACCACGTCAACAGTTCCAGTACAGAGGAAGAGAGGTTGTCTAATAACAATCCGTTGGTGACGAGCCCAACGTCTATCCCAAGCGATGCGACTTGCGATATCGTGTCAGATATATATGGATAGCACAGCGGCTCCCCCCCGCCAGTAATGGTTACCGCCTTGCATCCCAGCCGCGAAAACCTCTCCATAATTTGCATGGACTCACCGAAGGGCATCGCTAGTGTTTTGTCTCGCTTGGAACAAGAGCAGAAGTTACAGTGCAGATTGCAGGCATTAGTGGGAATCCAGTTTACATGAACGGGTCGCAGTTCCTTTACGCCATCTGCGAAACACAACTTGACAGGGAAGACATCTGCTGCCGTGTAGCTTAGCTTCCTTCGGTCGCCCTCTTGCCCGGGCGAGTAGGTTGATGGTACGTTCATTGGCCTCCTTGGTTCTTCGTTCGTGTTCGCCCGCAGACCGTGCAGCGGTAACCGCCCGCCGGCCTACTTTGGGTTTTGGGCATTCGGTTATGCACCCGCCGGTGGGAACCGTGTGTGCGGTCCTGGAAGTCGGCACCGCGGGTAGTTGCGTCACAGAAACACTTCAGTATCACTGGATTACGTTCCTTTCTGCGTCAGTCTGCTACTTTTCTTTTGTCTTGCGAATCTACGTACATCCTTCGACTGGCCACTCTTCTATGGTTGCATCGTGATGAAACGTGCTTCCATCGGGGCGAGTAAGTTCAACCTCATAATCCTTCTTTGCCTTGTCCGCCGACTCCGAAGTCGAGTGGATGCTATGAAGTTGCCATTCGTCACCATCGCCGCCATCGCCACTTGTTAAAAGAAATACCCTATTCATTACGAGTTTCGACCTTCAGGTTGCCCGCCAACCAACTGCCTTCTTATTCTTATGAGCACCAGAAATGACTCCAGTAGGAATCGAACCTACTCCCCGACCTCAACGATGCGTTGTGGACTACGGCAAGTCTTGCACAATCGATTTCACCCGATAAACACCGGCTCAGTGAAGGCTAAAAGCTACCACATCACCAGCACTCGCCTATCAGGTAGTCAAAGCCTCGGGCATCGGGCCTGATCACTTTTTGGCTCGGGGCTTCCTCTACGGACTATCTCACCCGGCTACAGGCTCACATCGTTTCCCCGAATACCTGCCGCATACATTACCAGTCTGTCTTGGAGTCGTTATTACTTTCCTTTCTCGTTTTGCAGTACCACCAGAAATGACTCCGGCCGGACTCGAACCGGCAATAGTCTCGGGCTACGGTCTTAGCCATCCGCACTACCGGACAGTAAGCGGTGTCGTACAGGTCTTTGGCCATTGCGGGCACCTCTCGACATCAAACGGGAATATGCCAACCTTTCCCCGATCCTGCTCGCCCGTGCGTTACCAATTGCGCCACGGAGTCACCATAGTTTATGAGTTCTGATACCTTCTCTCATTCTTCGCGTTCAACGCCGGGTCCCCCCATACCGAGTCTCGTTTGCTGCGGATATGGATCATGGCCTTCTCTGCTTCGGTAACGATCTCGCCCCGGTACGGCTTGCGCTGGCGAAACACCTCCCGAATGAACCACAGGTCCTCGAACCCGGCCCCCTCATAGTCTTCGTTGTATCGTAAGTCGCCCAGCGTCTCTCGGGTCATGCTGAATTGGCTGTTGCCGAAGACGTGGAGGTGCTTGTCTGGACACTCGCAACCTGTTTCCGGCTTACCGTACGCCTCGAAGGCCGGGCCGAGTTTGTCGTACCGGCCAAACCAGCCGGACACCAACGCCTCCCGGTCCTCGGCCTCCTCCAAGTCTAGTAGGGCGTCCTCTGGCACGTATCGTACGCGGTAGCACAGTCGCGTGATCGAGGGGTCGGAGAGGCGGGCGGCTTGCCCGAGCCACTGACGGCCCACGATGGCGTCGGCGTCCAGAAAGGTAAGCACGTCGCCGGTGGCCACTCCGATGCCCAGGTTTTGCACCGCAGGCTTATTGAAGACTTCGGTCGCCACCGGTTCGGGAACGACGATCGTATTTACGCTGGTCTCAGGGGGAGGGGCGTCCGAGCCGTTGTCCACTACGATAACCTCATAGTTGGTGATGTTGCAGTACCGAGCCGAGCGGGTGATGGACCAAAGGCATTGGGCCAGGTACCGATGTCGCTCTCGGTGGGGAATGATGATGGAATGGCGCATAGAGCACGTCAAAACCTCCGGATGGGCGAGTCGGTGGCCGAGGGGCCACGGCGCACATCGCTGGTTGTTCCGCTGGGGCCGCGGCGGATGATGGTGTCGAGACTACTGGGGGCGCGGCGGATAGTGGGTGAGGCGATGGTGCCGACGACCACCGCCGGCCCCACGCCCCGCCACGTACCGCAGGCAAACGTGTTGCTGGCAAACGTGTTGGCCGCAAACGTGTCCTTAGACATAGCTCACCGCACTTCGATTGCCGTCTTCGTCCACAGTTATTGTCACCCTGTCTGTGGAATTGTCGAGGCCCACAAATACCTCGGTAGCCTCGCCCGCCCCCGATATCTTGCCCGCCACCACTGCCCCTATCCGCTGCGTCGCTTGCCTCAGCGTTACGCCTGTTTCGACGCCATTGGCCAGATCAAGCAACGCTGTGGCTATGCTATCGCGTTCACCTACTGTCAGTGCATAGTCCGTCTTCGTCGTAACCGAGCCAACCGTCGTGACGTTAGCCACCGCGTCCGTCGCTGGATCGAAGTATGCCGCCGCGACAAGTGTTCTGGCATTGAACTCCGCGACGGTGGGAATGTCCCCTAGTTGCGTATCGAGGTTCGCAGACGCCAATCCAAGTGCCGTACGGATCTCCGCTGCGCTCAGGTCATTCAAGTTCGTATTTGCAGTCAGCACGCGAGTCGCCACCGCCCACACGGCTGCTGCGTTGTGGGTAGAGAAGCCTGTGGCGGTCAGCCAGTTGCCTTGGTTGGTTTGCAGTTCGCCGGTATCCACAAGGATTTCAGAAATGTCTGTCTGGTGGTCGGTTCTGGAATGATTCCGCCAAGCCGTATTCGTGCCTGCATCGACTCGCGTACCGCACGTAGCCGATTCAATGCAGTTCGCAAACGTGGCATTCGTAACACCCGAAACAACATGGAAACCAGCCGTGTCGTTATTGACACTAATGCAACGATCCACTACGGTTCTGTCCGCTCCTGTGTTGCTGAGGTAGTAACCACGTGTGCTGGCTTGCGATGACACCGCTAGGCAATCTTCCAAGTGGCCTTCGTCGCCCTGAAGATCGAAACCTGTTGCCGTGTATTCCTCGGCGGAAACACCGAAGATTTCGTTACCAGTGCCCGTGTCTTGCACGCCCGTAAGTCCGCCAATGACTTTTGTATTCGTGACCTTGTTGAAATCACTCGTGATGACCAAGCCTATCTGCCCGGCCGCCGGCGTCAGGATAATATCATCCGTTCGACAATAGTCAGTCGAAATAGTAAGCGGCACACCGCCACCGCCGGTCAAAACTGCACCAATCTCGCCGTGCAGTTCAAGACCGCTCTTACTGAGGTTGAGGCCGGCTTCGGTATAGGTGCCCGCCTTAACCTCGATCCAATCCCCGGCGCTTGCCGTAACTATCGCAGCCCCGATGGTCAGTAGTGGTGATGCCGGATCATGGCCGCTATTGGCATCGCTACCAGTAGGCGACACGTAAAACACTTCGCCGGTGAACGATGGTATATGCCGCAGATGATCGTCCAGTTCATTATGCACGGCCGCCGCGATGGTTTCTGCCGACACACTTCCACCCGTAAGGGATTTCGTGATGACACCAACTTGATCCAGGCGAAGATCATAAGTGGTTTTGAACGTGCCCTGTCCTTCGTCGCTGAATCGCAGGAACACCTCGTTATTGTCAGTTGTCATGTACGAAAGACCCAGCGGGTATTCGTAATCGCCATCCGCACCCGTCTTGTGCAGGATCGCGTTAGTGTCATTCGATATCTGATCCCAGACCAGAACGATGAAATCAATAACAGATACGGCGCCGCCGGACGAACAATTTCGGTCAAGTGTAATCGCGTCGTCCGTGTGACTGGCAATCGTGTAGAAACCTGGCGTGGCGTTCGTCCCCGAAGTGATGTAAATATCGTACCCCGCCAATGATAAGTCGGCGAATGAACCGGCCACGGAATGAGTTAGGACCGACGGGTTAACAGCGGTTGCCGTTGCCGCTGCGTCGCTAATCGCCGCAATATCATCGACGTTAGCGGCAAACACGTGGACGCGACGATTGTTCTGTGCGTTGTAACGAGCATTGATTACGACGGCATCGGGGAACGTTCCGCTTGCCGCATTCACGTAACCAACCATTTTCAGCGGGTTGCTGTTGTCTGGGTCGGTGCATGACCAATAATCATCGTCGTTCACGGCCAACTTGGCATAGGTATTACTTTCGCTTGCACCGGCCATCATTCGTCCGGCGTCGGGATACTCGACAACGGATGATCCAACTTGTGCTTGCGATGCCGGGTACGTGTCACCAACCAGGCCTGTCCCGTCAAATTGCAACTCCAGTGCGTCGGCGGCCGTGGCGTCCTGGCTGATGGCGGTTATGTCGGCAAGCCCGAGGCCGGGGATGAGGACGTATCCTTCGGTGGTAACGGCATCCGGCACCGCGGGAGCGAATGTAAGGGTATCGGT
>SDBU01003419.1_pt1 | contig 20180 bp, 17 predicted proteins | sample 2277071 | NCBI WGS metagenome assembly SDBU01 (sample SAMN10397929, study PRJNA504765) | marine sediment metagenome | isolation source: marine sediment core GS08_GC12, 126 cmbsf | place: Arctic Ocean: Gakkel Ridge, Loki's castle | collected 2008
TTTTCGACTGCGTAGGCAGTTAGGGTCACCCGCTTCCTTATGGGTGGCCCTGTAAACGGTGCTCCTGTCTAGGTCGTATATCCTCAAAGCTTGGGCCACAGTGATTTCTGCATGTGGCGACGGTGGCTCCACCGACTCCCCCTTCTTGACGGGCTCTTTACGGGTCACGGCAGGCCGCTTAGCTTTGCCAGTCGTAACTGGCGGCTCCCCTTTCTTCAGCGCATCAGTAGTCCCTCGCGCCTTGTCTTCCGACGGCTTGGCCGACCGCCACAGCACCTCCTTGACTGCCAGAATACCTTTGTCCAGTTCGTCCAGGTATTCCCAGCGTATGAACCTATCCGCAGACCATCTCGGGAACCCCGGGCGGGCCAGCTTCAAGCATTTTTCAACTGTCTCTCGGTGAGGCCAATCACCCGAATGCTCCGTAAGTGTCAGCTCCACCAATCTTCCTACTCTGTCTGAGTTTTCCTCCAGAGCAATAACGCCCTCGTTGTAGACAATCCACTTGGGATAGAAGGCCTGCCCACGCCTATAAATCGGTCTGCCCTTGCCAGTCCCGAATTCCACCTGAGCTTCGTGAACGTAATCCTCGATTTGTTCGCGACGAGAGCGAGTAAATAGGTTGCCCGGAGCTTCAATCTCCCAGCAATCCCCGGCACTACAAAGAATCGGATGACACCATGCCGCCCACCTTCCTTGCCCTTCTCCCTTGTCATCATACTGGCACGCATAAACATACCACAGGAAAAGCAACCGGTGCCGTTCAACCACCTGAAGAAGCTTTTTCAAAGAATGTTCCCTGCCGGACTTCTGGTCCTGATTCTCATCGTCATCAGGCAGTATCTCTGCAGAATCATCAGGCTGACTTCTCGCATTCATAGACTCTCATCACCTCTTTGTACCATGCCGCCCCTGTAACCTCCAATGTGCGAAAACGCTCAAGTCCTCTTCTCGCACCCCCTATGATAGCCTCACAATCCTGCCATTTCCAGTTTTGCGCAAGGAAATCCTGCTTGGCATTACCCCGATGAAGTCCAGTTCCTGTGTGGGTGACCGGGAGTGTCCGTCGGTGTTAGCAGTAGTATGCGAGCCAATTCGACCAGCAACAGCGTCCATGTCAATTGATCTGCGCTGCTATGTTGCGTCCCCATGCGCATCGCCTGGGTGTGATGTGCGAAAACTAGGGAGACACAGCAGGCAAAATGCTCCCCACTTCGTCTAGGCTGCCTCTTCCTCGATGAACTTAACGCCGATTTGGAACTTGCCTGCCTTCTGCACCACGCGCACAGCTTCTACCTTATGAGGACTGAGTTCTGCCAGCCCACCAAGCTCAAACTCGATTTCCAGCTTCGCACCTTCGGGAATGTCAACTTCACCCTCAAGCAAGATACCTCCCTCGGAGATGTTGATAGCCGTAAGCTTGAAGTAACCTTCTGGCAGCTCTTGAGGAGAGCCATTGCCAATCTGTCTTGCGCGGGTGTGCAGGTTGCAGGGGTGACGGGGATGTTTCCTGCGTTCCTCACCCTCAGGTGAAAGCCGTCCTCCGTTCATCATCCGCCTGCTCCATCGTTGGGATTGTACCGGTCTATGAGCATGTCGTAGTCCGAGATGCCTTAAGGTCAACCGGAATCTTGATTCTTGATGGGCCAGAAGAGTGAGCTTGCCCTGATTCGCTCATTAGCCGAGAACACCTTAGAACCGACCTTTGTCTCCCTGATTCGCCACAGCTCTGTACATTTGTGTGTGGCCTACCTGTTGAAAAGCGACTCAAGGGAGGTTATCATTCTGTGTGTTGTCATCGTGGTCGAAAGTCCAGCGGAGGGAGTCAAGCTCTTTCAAGGAGGTCAGGAATGTCGATGAGGAAGATTGTGTTGATTGCGGGACTTATCAGTTTCCTTTGCTTGAGCGCGAAGGCAAGTGAGAGGCCGGCGCCCGTGAATGCCTACAATGGGATGCAGGAGCGGGAGGAGGTCTATGAGTTTACCGAGAAGCCGAAAGTGACGAAAGAAGGTGACAAGTGGGTCATCACCTTTGCCAGCAAGGGCTTCTGTGATGCGACGGTCGCCATACTCGATGAGGAGGGCAAAATTGTCCGACACCTTGCTAGCGGCGTTCTCGGCAAGAACGCCCCCTGGCCTTTCCAGCAGAACTCGCTCTCACAGAAGCTCGTCTGGGATGGCAAGGACGACGCAGGCAACCTGGCGCCGGCCGGGTGTAAGCTGCGGGTGTCTCTCGGACTGAAGCCGCGGCTCGATAGGTTCCTTGGCTGGCGCCCCGGCGTCATCCAATCGCCAATCTGGACCGTGGCCTGCGACGCGAAGAGTCGCCTCTATGTCTTTTCCGGGCAGGCGGATGATATTCCGAACATCCGCGTGTTCGATAAGAAGGGACAGTACATCCAGACGCTGTTTCCGCCTCCGGCCAACCTGCCTCCCGAACGGACGGCGCTCATCCAGTGGACCAAGACCCGTTGGGGTGCACCGGCAGTCGTGCGGCAACGCCCAGGCGGAGGCGAGACGTCCATCGTGTCGCTGGGCTTCACCCGAGGAGCCCAGTGGGTGGACCTATCCTTCACCGCCGACGGGAAGTTGTCTATGCTCATGCAGTACGCGATACACGGCGGCCAGCACCGATTGATTCTGTTCGACGTCAAAGACGGCGCCGTTCCACCGGAGAACGTAGTGGACCTTCACCAAGAGAACAGCCGCGATGTCCTTGGTCGCGGTTTGGTGTATCATACGTTTTCCCCAGACGGCAAGTGGGCGTACTTCGGAGGAAGCGAGGGAAAAGAGGCTTTCCATGCTGTCTCGCGCCTGGCTCTCGACAAACGGAACGGCGCATTTGAACGCGTCGCGGGCGACTATGAGACCACTGGAAAGGATGAGTTGCACTTCAACAACCCACGGGATGTGGCGTGCGACGCCGCCGGGAACGTCTACGTCACAGACCGCGACAATGACCGAATTCAGGTTCTGAGCCCCGACGGCCAGCTCCTCACGAGCCTGCCGGTGGACAAACCCGAGCAGGTGGGGGTACACCTGAAGACCGGCGCGGTCTATGTTCTCAGTGCCGCGAGTCTCACCAAACTGGGCGGGCTGTCTGACCCGAGTATTCAAGCCACATTCACCTTGCCTTCGGCTACGGAGGCGAAAGGCGGTGGATGGAATGAAGGCAGGGGAAGGACGCGCAGGACTTCAATGGCGCTGGACTGGGCCACCGACCCGCCAGCAGCGTGGGTGGCGTCCAGTCACGGCATACTGCGCATCGAGGACCGAGGCGGGACGTTCGTGAAAGTCCTTGAGGTCCCTACCAGGCGACCTGAGGGCTGGGAAGAATATGACCCGTACATGTTCACGTACTTGGCGGCCGATCCATTCCGAGAGGAACTCTATGTGCGCCTCGGCGGTCGCTGCTTTCCGACTCCGGTCATCCGCGTGGATGGCCGAACGGGCCGGTTCATTGAGCGCTTCGACCTGCGCGTGGAACAGGTTTATGTCGGCCCGGACCGTCTGGCTTACATGCGCCTGGAGGACACGGGCGAGTGGTTGGCGCGCTACGATCCGGATGCTCGGCGATTCGTGCCATTTACCTCACCCGAAGCTCAGCCGGTGGTGAGGAGTATTTGGAAGGCCCCGAAGTACGACTTCACCGGTCGGCAGCAGGTGCTCTTCCGGGGCCAGCCGATCGTTGGCATCTTCGTCCCGGCTGCAAATGGTGCGCGTACCTTCCAGGACATCTTCGCCGTCGCTCCGAACGGCGACATCTACATACCCGTGGCGGTGTTGGAGGAGCATGTCACCAGGTTGAAAGAGGCTGGTCTGTCGTGGCCGAGGAAACTCGGTGGCACCCGAACGTGTCTGCTCCAGGTCTACTCATCGGACGGACGGCTCAAGTCGCTCAACGCGCTGCCTGGCCTGCGGCAGAGCGGCGCAGTGCGCGTTGGCCGGCGCGGCCACGTGTACATCTCCCTTGCGTGCCATCCGGTCGGGCAGGCGCTGCCGGAAGGCTTGGCGCCTGGAGGCGAGTATCCCCCATCCATTTGGGGGACGCTCGTGAAGTTCGACAGTGCCTTTGATTCCTTCCCGGTTGGTATAATTGCCGGGGGTGTCAGCCGGTATGGCGGAGGATGGGATGAAAAGGCTCCGGCGAAGCCCACGCACCTTGCTGACCATAGACTGCCGGTCGCCATCAAGAACATGCTCTGGGAGTATCCTGGCGTGACACCGCTCGTCCTCACAGGGTGCACCTGTCGGAACTCGCACTTCGACCTGGACGGCTTCGAGCGCTGCTTCGTACCCGCCGCCCAGACCTGTTCGGTGAACGTTTTGGACGCCAATGGGAACCTCGTGATGCGCATAGGGAAGTACGGCAATGCGGACAGCCGTGGGAAAGACTCACCGGTGCTCGATCCAAAGACGGGGATTCTGCGGCCGCGACGGCCTGAGGACCCGGAGCATCTCCAGGGCCCGCTGGCCGAGCCGGAGATCGTCTTCGGTTTCCCCCGGTTCGTGGCAGTCACCGACGAGGCTCTCTATGTCGCTGATGCGGACAACGAACGCCTGGTGCGGATCTCGCTCGATTACCATGCCGAGCGGGAGGCGGCAGTAACGGCGGGAAGTAGGGCTGAACGTGCCGCCGGAAACGGATTGATCCAGGGCCGCCACGTGTCGTCGGCGCCCAATCCTGGAGGTGACGGACATGCCCAACCGGAATGACGTGCGCACGCTCCGGTTGACCGCGCCGCTTCGGTCCGGCGAAACCGTGTCGATCCCTGTGTGGACCGTGGACTCCAACCGCCCTGGGCCGATGCTCTTACTCTTAGCCGCGCAGCACGGCAACGAGGTGCAGGGTGGAGAAGCCATCCGACAATTTGTGGGTCTCGTCTCTCGAAGAAGGATGCTGGGAAAGGTCTTTGCGGTGCCTTTCGCTAACCTGCCAGCAATTCGCCAGCGTCGGCCACACATAAACATGAAGCCGGAGCAACCCTATGCGAACGGTCACGGACACAACATGGATCTGACCTGGCCCGGACGAGCGAACGGCAACGACAGCGCACGGCTGTCCCACGCCATCTACCAGGCCTTCGGCCGCCAGGCCACACACTGTCTGGACCTGCATTGCTGGTCAAAGTACATGGCGCCTTGCCTGGTTGTTCCGGACACGCCAGGCAGCCGCGAGTTGGCCGAACGGGTCGGCCACCGCTTCGTGTTCGTTCACCGCGGTTTGCTGCCCGCCAACATCAGCGGCCACTTCAACACCACGGGGCGTGTGGGCATGGTGTACGAGTTCTCGGGGCAGTACGGCGTGGACGACTGGGAGGTCCAATGTGGGCTGCGAGTGATTATCAACTTCTCCAAGGCAATCGGTCTTCTGGCCGGGCGGCCCCTGAAGGCTACTGGGCCGGTGCTGTTCAGCGACCGCGTCCGCTCGACGGTCGTGCGTGCGCCGAGGAGCGGGCTGTTTGTTCCAGAGAGGCTCCGCGCTGGCGACCGAGTGAACAAAGGCATGGTTCTCGGGCACATCCTCAATGACCGCGACCTTTACTGCGTGTCCATCCGCAGTCCAGCCGCCGGTTATCTGCGCACCTACGGCGCCGGACGGCCCAACTCCGATGTCGCCATCAGCGGCTATCACGCGTACGTCGAGCAGGATGAGATGATTGCGACCATCTGGCAACCCACACGATGATACGCGCCGCGGCCTACGTTGCTCTGAGAAGCGACACGTCCTTGATGCTGTGGCCGGTCACGATGAAGATAATGCTGTCGTCCGGGTGGACACGACCGCTGCCCAGCATACCATGACCCGGATAGCAGCCACGACGCGAAAGGGCGCACCGCCGAGCAAAGGGCACCGCGCTCGGTCACCGGCCGGGGTGCGCGAGTCATGCGCCACCTGTGAGGCGGCGTCGATGTTTCTCTTGGGGGCGCCGCCATACTCATCTGATTCCCCTTGTGCAATGTGCTGAGGCACAGCATGCCGAATCGACGTGCAGAATGATATGATGAATAGCTGCCATATCCACCCCTCCATTGGGGTGTGAGTTGAAATGAATCTCCTGCCTATTCATACCTCACATACCACCCTCTGTCAACCTCATTCCTTAATAGGTTGAGTAAGGGGCAGCACTTGCCGGGCAAGGTGGGCTAATGAAACATGTATTGGTTTGACTTTCGTGCAACAGGGACAGGAGTTCATAGCTGTCAACAGCATGATATTCGGGGTGGGCATGATGTTGGTGCAGTATTTGAATGTTGTGCTGATGAAACCGTGAGCGCAATTCTGGGTCGATGGAGAAGACAACGAGGTGAACCTCTCAGGGCTCGGACAGGCGGTCGGCAATCTCTCCCGCAACACGGAAGAGCTCGGCGGCTTGAGTTTCCCAATCAGCGCCGGCATACCAGTCGAGACCCAGGGGACCGCCAGGCAGGTAAGTGTACGGAGCGTTATTAAAGTTCTTCTCCTGAGCCCAGCAAACCCGGCGCGTCCTTTCGTCCAGGATGGCCTGGGCTCTTGTTGCTAGCGCTTCACCCAGCTCAGCCTTCCTGGCGTCGTCGGTGAGCGCCTGCTCGATGTAAATCCGGGCCTCACACTCCTGGATTCCCTCCCGACCCATCTCGAAGGAGACGGTGGATAAGGGCCCTGCCGGGCCCGGCGCGAGCCAATGGCTTGGCAAGCCCACACTGCCTCTGTGCGGGGCGCTGATACGATCACGCCGCATGGAGAACACGTCCAGGTTGAGCCAGCCGGCGCCTCGCATGCCCATACACAGGCCGAACTCAAAGGCCAGCCGGTCACCAGCCACCTGGAAGAAGTCTGCGCCTGCGTGTCCGTAGCGGGAGAAGAAGGTAATCACCTGGGGAAGCTGCCACCCGTAATTCCTGTGGACAGCCGGATCTATAGGATAGCAGCCGAACAGCACTCTTGCCGAGTAGCCCACGGGCACCCCGTAGAGCGCATCCGTGCCCCCGTGGGCCATGGTTGCCCAGGCGGCGCCAGGAAGGAGCCTGTTCCACAACTGGACGGTCTCCTTGCTGGGGACGTAGTCCCCCGCCATCCCCAGCATCATGGCATCTTCCAGTCCTCGCTTGCTGATGATCTCTCGCAGACCTTCCGCCACCGGCTTCCAGAAGTCCTCTGCCTGAGCATCACTGTAGCGCGGCCCGGTCATCTCCTCGACTCTGCCGGTCTCCGGGTCCAGAAGCGCCACGGGCACGGGTTGTTGCTCATTTATCGTCAGTTGACCATAGCCTCCTGTGCCTATCTTCCAGTTGGGTTCGCGGCCGATATGATAATCCCAGACCTGCAGGCATATTGCCCTGGGCTTGAGCCCACGCTCGAGCGCCAGGTCGAGGAAACGCTCGACCAGGGAGAGTTCACAGCGCAGGCCCTCGGGTTCCCTTATCCATCTCACCATGGTTTCATTGCCGTTGAAAAGAGCGCTTCGGCAGATAATGGGGATGTAGAGGTTCTTGTTGCCCACTTCAGCCAGAAGCTTCAGCGATCGGTCGATGTACTGCCAATGCTTCTTTGACCAGGCGGGGACCTCATAGTAGAGAGCCAAATGACCCGGCGAGTGGACGAAATCTACCCAGGTCTGGTAATCCACCGGGTTCGGCAGACAAAACGCCTGAACGTTGAGCTCCACAGGAACAGTGATGGACGGCGAACCGTCAAGGGTGATAGTCAGTCTTCCGTCGTATTGTCCGGTGGGCGCATCTGCGGGGATGTGCACTTTCAGCCACACCGGCTGCACGGCGCCCCGCCAGGGAAGTGAGCTGCGCTCCTCCAGATAGCGCTCGGAAATCTCCTGTACGGGCACTTCTGCCAGAGGTTCTTCGTAGAGCGCATCGAAGCGCAGGGATGGTGGGCCACGGGTCCCATACCTTCCTCGAGTATCGTAAACCAGCTTGGGCGGCGCATGCTCGCGGCGGGTGGGACGGGGATAGCGCATTTCTATGAGGGAGGCGGAGATGGAGCCCTTCCCATCTCGATGTTTCAGCTCCGTGACACTGGCGCGCAGCCCTTTGATGGGTTGGCGGGAGCTCACCAGCACCTGCCCGGAGAAAATGCCGTTGCGTGTTCCCTCGATGCGAATGGGCTTGAGGGGTTCATGGGGTTCACCGTATTCGCACTCGTAGATGCTCTCCAGCACACTTGCATTCCAGACCTGGATTCCTTCGGGGCGGCCCGTGTTGGAACGAATTCCTCCTCCGGCGGTCTTCAGGGAGACCGCAAGCAGACCTACCGAATTCCAGGTGAGGTTGTCCCGGCGCCTGACATCCAAGATATCCGGGTGCATTGCTGCCCGGTGTATCTCCAGCGCCAAGACGTTCGTGCCTCTATGGAGCAGGGCGATAGGCAATTCCAAATCCTCTGCTTTCCTTACGCGCAACTCTAATAATTCCCCTCGCGGACGGGGGGAGCCCGGGTAGCTGGATTTGGAGTCAGGGTCGGGGTCCAGGAAACACTCACGCGGATAGTCTTCTGCGAGTGTTTCGAATTCTATCTCCCCTGGAGGCATAAACTTGCGCGCCACCTCTTTGCCATTCAGATAGACCACCAGACCAGCACGAAACTCAAGCGACAACTTCAGTGACTTCACCCGCTCGGGTTCCACGACCGTAAACTTCCCACGCGCGCAGAGCAGCGCCAGGTTCACCGGCTGTTCCTGACCGTCACGCAAGCCGTGGGGCTGATGACGATGACCGTAAACGTGCGTCCCGCCGCCGTAGAAAGGCCCCGGGTCTTGCCACCAGCGCGAATCATCAAAGTCGGGATGCATCCAGTCGGAAGGAGGCAATTCGGTTTTGGGGCCGTCTGCGGGCAGCACGTACGGTTCACGATTCAGCTTCTTGAGGCGGTAGCTGAAGCTGGGCGCAATTCGACCGGCGTCGTCGGGCTTCGCGTCAGTCCGGGTGCCGAAAAGAAGTGGTCTGAGTGTCACGTGACAGCGCCAGTAGCTGTAGCTGTTCAGGATGATGGTCTCCCCATCATGACTGGCTGCATCTCCATCTTCGCCCAGACAGGGGCATGCCTGAACTAGCAACAGCAATCCCATACCCAGGAGATAATACCGCGCGCGCTTGAGTAATATCGCTGATCTCAACTTAGCTCTCCCATTCCAGTATCTAGTCCATTCTCGCTCGACGTTTGCCGGTGTTCGAGGAGTCAGGCTCCTAATCCCGGATTTCCCAGATTGCACGGAGGATCACACGACCTGTATGGCATCATAGCATTGTGAGAACAAGGCTTGAAGTAGATTTGGGGTGCATAATGCGAGGGACCCTGAAGTACAAATGGGTGAAGGCAAGAAGAAGCCGATGAGGCGTCAATTCAACCGCCGTGTGAAGCTGGAATTTCGCGGCGCCAAGGTCACCAGTGATGCTGGACTTCAGGCTCATCGGGAACTGGATGAGCAGCTGGGCTTGAGCACAATCGCAGCTACGAAGCTTGTTGATTCCCCGTCAGGGTAAGAACAGCCAGCACCAGATGGTAGCTCTCCTGCGTCAGGCAGTGTATGGCAGACTTGCTGGCTATGAGGATACCAACGATGCTGAGCGTTTACGGGTTGATCCTGCCATGCGCTGCCTTGTGGGCGGAAGGGCGGAGAACAGACTTGCCGCGTCCACGAGCGAAATGGCACGCTTTGAGACAGAGCTACTTTCAAGCAAGGAGAACCTAAAGGCGCTTTCGGGACTTTCGGGTTGCTGGATTGACCAGGTGCACGAGGAGGCCGGCATGGGCAAGCTGATCCTCGATCTGGACAGTTCACAAAGTCCCACTTACGGTAATCAGGAAGGCTCTGCTTACAACGGTCACTTCGGCTGCACTTGCTACCATCCACTGTTTTGTTTCAACCAGTTTGGTGATCTTGAAGGCGCGATGCTGCGCGAAGGTAACGTCCACAGTGCACACGATTGGCGAAAGGTTCTTGAGCCTATAGTGGCCAGGTATCGGCATCTGAACATCAAGAAGTTCTTTCGTGGGGATGCTGCTTTTGCCAGGCCGGAGATTTACGAGTTCCTGGAGGACGAACAGTTCCTCTATGCCATCCGTCTTCCAGCCAATGAGATATTGCGCAAGAAGACAGTGCATCTTATCACACGCCCTGTAGGGCGCCCTTCAAAGAAGCCCAAGGTGTTCTGTCACAGCTTTCAGTATCAGGCGGCAAGCTGGCACAAGTCACGGCGGATTGTGGCCAAAGTAGAATGGCACAGAGGAGAGCTGTTTCCCAGAGTGGGGTTCATCGTGACGAGTCTTACCTGGTCGCCGAAGAGCGTGGTCCGATTCTATAATAAGCGGGGCACGGCGGAGCAGTGGATAAAGGAGGGCGAGCAGGCCATAAACTGGACGAAGCTGTCCTGTCATGATTTCCAGGACAACGAAGTGCGTCTTCAGCTTTTCGCGCTTGCCTACAACCTGGCTAACTTCGTGCGCAGACTCGGCCTTCCGACATCGGTCAAACACTGGTCGCTTACGACCATGCGGGAGAAGCTCGTCAAGATCGGGGCCAAAGTAGTCGAGCATTCGAGATACGTGATATTCCAATTGGCCGAGGTAGCAGTGCCGAGGGTTCTTTTCGAACAGATTCTCAGAAGGATAAGACGGCTCCGGCCTGTTCCGATATGACATGGCCGAGGTGAAAGAAACGGTTTGCGAGCTCAGAAGATTTTGAGCAGGGGGGGAGAATCGCTCCGGAACACCGATTTGGGTTGCTCGTCGGAACTTCTGGGCGTATAGACGGATAGATGGACATCTGGGAAGGGAAAGATCGCGGTCAACGTCTTGACGACGGTTGTGGAGGGACTAGAATGAGAGCGTGGGACGGGCATGGGGTCCGTCGCGTAGCGTCAAATGGGAAATGTCGGCTGAAGAGAGAAGATGGTCTTGTGGAGATGCTGCCGCAAAGCAGGGGAAGGCTTCGTACAGGTGACAAGATAACCTTCGCTGACGGGAACTTCTCAGGACAGCTCGTGGAGAGAAAGGAGCGGGGCATCTGGAAAGTTGGCTTCGGCAAGCAGGACGTGGGCGCCATGCTCGAGAGCTCTGGACGCGCGCCCTCGTTCTTGACTCTGCCGACCTCCCCGTGCTATGCTTTCATGTAACAAAGCCAGGCCGAAGGGCAGACTGGAGTGGACGGGGGTGGCCCGTGATGGCAGAGATTCACTGCGTGGTCTGGGAGGATTTCTGCGATGACAAGCAGCAAGACTGTTATGCTGCCCGAGTGGGTTCCAGGGGGCCGGTAAGCGGTCAGACTGGCGCGAGAAAACGTTTTCGCTGTGTGAACGAGGGATGATGAGGACATTTTGTAATATGGAAAAGATGAGACTTCTATTGAGGGTTATCGTTTCTGTCCTGGCCTTTACGTTGATAGCGGAAGACGCCCCGGAGCTGTCGGCCCTCGACCATCTGTCGGTAGATGTCGAGCGGATGATAGAGGCGACGGGTGTGAAAGGCGGGCTATGCATCCAGATCGGGCTGGCCAACGAAATGCTCACGAGGAGGCTGGTGGATTCAGAACGTTTTCTGGTTCATGGCGTAGATGCAGACGTGGCGGCGGTGGAGCGAGTGAGGCACGCGTTTCAGTCGAAGGGTTTGTATGGCCGGCGCGTCAGCGTGGAGCGCGGTTTCGCTGGGCGCCTACCCCATGCTTCGAACTTGGCTAATCTCGTAGTGGTGGAGCACCGAGTGTCTGGGCTCGATTACCGGGAAATATTACGCGTACTTGCTCCCGGTGGTGCACTGTTCGTGGGAGGCGGTGTGGGGGATGAAGCCGACCTTAAAGTCGCCGGATTCGGGAATGTGCGATCAGTGGCAGGTGGCTTGACGGGACAAAAGCCAAAGGGGTCCGCCGGGGAGTGGCATCACTGGCGCGGCGGGGCGGGCGACAATGCCGTGTCGGAGGACGCGGGGACGGACTTACCCAGGCGGCTGCAGTGGCTAGCGCATCCGCGATTCACGATTGGCCACAAGACGGCGATTGTGGCTGTCAGCGCACGGGGGCGCGTTTTCCACACGACCTATTGGCTGACTCCCTTTCTGGCACCTGGTGAACGGATGGACGCGCAGGGGCTACTAGTGGCGCGGGACGCCTTCAACGGGACGCTGTTGTGGACTAGGTCAATTCCCCGCACGGATCCGCGTGAAATGGTGGCAGCAGGCGAGCGCGTTCTTGTCAAGCTCAAATCGCTAGGGCCGGTCGTGGCCCTGGACGCGGCCACGGGTGAAACGGTTCAGACCTTCGAGGACAGTCAGGGCACAACTGATATCCGTCATAGCGACGGCGTTGTGCTACTCAAGACGGACGCTACTTTGCTGGCTATGGACGCCACCAGCAGCGCCAAGCTTTGGGATGTCAATTTGGCCTCACTCTTCAATCAGATACGGCTGGCGCCGCGTTATGCGGAGGTCCGCGCGGCCGACGGGCACGTCTATATCCATTCGCCCCACGCCGGAGCCGCATGGGGGTTTGACCTCAAGACCGGCCGGGAGTTGTGGAAACGGGCGGGTGCTACGTGGCTGACTGAGTGCCGCATATCAACCTGCGGGGCCGGCGCCGTTTTCTTTGTCTCGGGCGGTGGCCTCCTCGGACGCACGCTGTATGCCGTGTCGGGCCGTGACGGAAGAGACCTTTGGCGTCGCCACATAGCGAGAGGAAACAACTACTATCCTGCCCTGGGAGTATTCCTGCGATCCGAACGTCTGTTCATTCACACCGATGCCCGCGGAGCGTATGTCGAGCTGGACGCGCACACCGGCGAAATGAAGGCTTCTCATCACTACGGCGTGACGCGCGGCACGGCCGGAGGAAAGTGCGCAGTGGAGAACGCTTCGATGTCGTTCTTTGTCAAAGGCGGACTGTATGTGAATGCGTTTGGCGAGGGAGAATCGGTTGTCAGAGACTTGGCGTCTATGCGCTCGGCATGTCGGATCGGGACGATTCCTGCAAACGGGCTTTTCTACTATTTCGCTCATGACTGCGGATGCGGTGCTGGTTTGCGTGGAACCGCCGCGATGGCCCCGGAAACGTTAGCCTTGCCGCCCCGTCCACTGACGGAGCGGTTGGAGCGCGGTCAGGCCCGCCCCGGTTCGACCCGGCCTGGTCCCGACGATTGGCCGACATTCCGTCATGACGCTGCGCGCAGCGGCGCCACATCCGCAACGATTGCCGGCCGTCCGGCGATTCTTTGGACCGCGACCGTGGGCGGCAGACCCACGCCGCCAACCTTGGCCGCCGGCCGCGTGTACGTGGGCAGTTCGGATCACCGGATTAGCGCCTTCGATGCCACCACCGGCGCCGTTCTGTGGCGGTACACGACCGACGGTCCCATTCGGATTCCTCCGACGATTTACGAGGGACTGTGCCTCGCGGGGTCCCATGACGGATGGCTCTACGCCCTGAACGCCGACACCGGGGAACTGGTCTGGCGACTTCTGGCGGCGCCGGCGGAACGGAAGATCGTGGCCTTCGACCAAATCGAGTCGGCCTGGCCGGTCCAGACCGGGGTTCTTGTCCAGGACGGCAGGGGCTATGTCCTTGCCGGACGCCTGCGCCAGGGCGACGGCGACGGTATCTATGCTCTGGCTTTCGACCCGGCGGATGGCGACATCATCTGGGAAGAACCGATCAGAGAGGTCACACCGGCCGAGATGCTGGTGGCGGATTCGGCGTTTCTGTATGCATATGGCGCTTTGCACAAGGGCGGGGGCAGGGCTAGCCCTGTTAGGATCGACCCGAATACGGGCGGGTCGAGTTTGGTGAAGCCAGAGGAAGTCGGCGCCACGTTTACGATAGGCCCGCACTGGGAGGTTCACGGACGGTTCAGCCGGTGGTTTTATGGCGATGTCCGTGCTGAAAGGATTGTGTTTTCGGCGGACTGCGTCTATGGCGCGGAGTGGACACGGGGATGGGCGGCCAGGAATACCGGCGAGCGAACCCGGCTGTTTAAGGCCGACGGCTGGTCCGTAGAAGTGACAAACGTGCAGCCCGATGCGCTGATTCTGACGGGCGACAAACTGGTTCTGGCCACGCGCAGTGCCGAAGGGGCCGACCTTCGCGTGATTGCGGCATCCGACGGCAAGACGCTGGGCTCGCTGGCACTCGAAGCCCCGTCAATTCCCTGCGGTTTGGCCGCCGCCGCCGGACGTTTGTTTCTGCCCTTGGAGAATGGTCAACTGGCATGTATTGCGGGCCAGCGCCTGGTTGAGGCTCGCAATCAGCGCGTTATAGAGAAGCGCGTATACAATCATCGCTGACAATACCAGTGCGAACAAGGCTGCCACAGTGGCGACGCTCTTGGATTCTCGATTTGTTCCTTCTCGACTCGTGGTCAGCAAACCCCTCGCACATCTTGATTCAGGCTCGCCGGCAAGTGTGCGGCTTCCCTCATCCCCTGAATTATGATACATTATCATCGCCAGCCCTCAAGGTCCGGGCAGAATCACACATCGTCGCCGGATAAACATCTACCTGTTCGCTTGCGCTACAACACAAAGGCTGGTGATATTGTTTCTTAGAAGGAAAATGATACCTTTGCTGCACAACCTGGACAGTTACAACTACGGTCTGCCCCGGGAGCTCATTGCACAGCATCCTCCCGCAAAGCGGGACAGCTCGCGCCTCTTGGTAATGTCTCGGGACGAAGGCAGACTTTCCCACCGACGTTTCTTCGACTTGCCTGAGTATCTCAGGCCCGGAGACGTGCTCGTACTCGATGACAGTAAGGTCATCCCGGCAAAGGTCGTGGGGAGGCGTGCGACGGGCATGGGGTCCGTCGCGTAGTGTCAAATGGGAAATGTCGGACTAGGGTGTCCACGCGTGGCTTTCTGCAAGGACACATTTCTCGTGGTATGGCAGGATCTGAGGAGTGGAACGGACTACGACATACTGGGCATGCGTGTTTCACAGGAGGGCAAGCTCCTGGACGCCGAACCGATCAAGATTGCGGCCGGGCCGCATCACCAGGCGCTGCCGGATATTGCCTCCGATGGAGAGGGGTTTCTGGTGGTCTGGCAGGGCTATCAGGAGAAAGGCCACAAGTATCATGGCTACGCAGTGCGGGTGGACGTTGAGGGCAAGGTGGGTGAACCGGCCGAAACCGGTGTTGCCCCGCAGCCCCGGGTGGCGTGGGACGGGAAGAGTTTTCTAGTTGTCGGCGCCGATGCCGTTAAGCTGGATTCCGGTGGCAAGCCTGCTGGAAAGAAATTCAGAATCACATCGTCGGTGGGCAGGTATAGCTTGATGGGCGTACCTGGTAAAGGCTGGCTGCTGGTGACTCACCGTAGTCCACCGGATGCCTGGGGGTGGGGTGGCCCGGGTGCCGAGCGGGCCTACTTTGTCCTGAGTGAGGGTGTCATGGATAGCTCGATGCCGAAAGAGGTGGGCTATCCGCAGGGTAAGACGAAGGAGCCGAACTGGCTGGATATGAGTGGCCAGGGGCTGTGGCCGTATGGTCCAAGCGCCGGCGCGTGGGAGGGCAAGCAAACGGTGGTGGTGTGGCAACGGTATCACCGCGTGGGAGCAGCGACTCTGGTGAATGGCGACCTGGTGGCAGTTCGTATGGAGGGCTGGAAGCGACTGGACGAGGAGCCGATTCCCATAGCCACCAGCGATGACGAGGAGCTTGAGCCTGCGTTGGCTTCTGACGGCACCGGACATCTTCTGTGCCTGTATGAGAAAGAGTCCAAGGGGGTTGTGACCATCTGCGGACGGATGATAACCAGTCGCTGACTGTGTTGGCGCCAAGAAGACTTCTTGCAGGGAACTCAAGAAACGGAGCGAAGGAGGATGCGACTGAGAGTTAGCTCAACGCTGAAGTGAATGGGAATTGGTGGCTGCGTGGCGCAAGTCCATTTGGCGCCTAATGGCGTGTTCGCACAAGCGCCGGTGACGTGGCAACCCGCAGCGAAGGGGTCGGGCCCATGGCGCATCTATGAAGGAGATAGCGGCGTTGCCGTAGGAGACGATGTCGAAAAGGGACCTGTGCCGAGCCCCCCGCTGCGCTTTCCGCCGCCGCAGTCGAGATCATGAGGGAAAAGCAGCTTGTGGAGCCGCACGCACGTGTAGTCTCAATCGTCACCGGTCACGGGCTGAAAGGTCTGGACCCCACGAGGTGCCATGCAGTTGATAGAATATCTCGGGGCGCAGGAAGACACACGACGTGCAAGTGTAGTGACGGAGGGCACAGACACAGTCAGCCGTCGACCATAAATCACAGTCGCTAGCGAGAGAGGGAGGGAAAAGACCATGGCAAGAGCAAGATGTTCACCTCTGGGAGTAATCCTTGGCGGCGTCGTGGGGATAGTAATGGGGAGTGCTGTGGCGGTCGCTGAAGCTCCGGCGCTGAATCCCTACCAGGGGATGCAGGAGTGGGAGGAGGTCTTCGAGTTCACTGTTAAGCCCAAGGTGAGGAAGGCGAGCGGTGGGTCATCACTTTCACCAGCAAGGGCAAATGCGATGCGACGGTGGCCATCGTTGACAAGGACGGCAGGATTACCAGGCATCTGGCTTCCGGGGTGCTTGGCAAGAATGCACCCTGGCCTTTCCAGCAAGATAGCTTACAGCAGAGGCTCGAGTGGGACGGGCTGACGGACGATTTCAAGAAAGCCGAGCAGATCGGCTGCAAGGTGAAGGTATCTCTGGGTCTCAAGGCTGCCTACGAGCGCTCCTTGCTATGGGACCCCTACGCCCTGCCCATGGAGGTGCTTTCCGGCACCGGTCCGGACGGGAATCTCTACGTCGGCAGCACCTTCGGCAGCGGCTGCCAGGGATACGTCTTCGACAAGGATGGCAAGTACCTGTGCACCTTCTGCCCCGCGCCGGCGGCCGAAGTTGAGAAGGCCGGCAAGGCGCCTCCAGCCGGATACGGGGGAATGGTCGTCCAAGAAAGGTACATGGGCTTGGTGGTGTGCCAACAGACATCGCGAGAGGACCATCCTGGACATGTTAGGGCACTGCAGAAGTGCCTTAGGGTTTTTTCTTGTCCTGACACTGGTGGCGAATGCTAATGCTGGCGAAGTGTAGCGGAGCCAGGCGGCAAGGCTCCCACGGGGAAGACTAACATGCAAAGTGGTACATTAATCGGGGGCAGGTCAATACTCTGCAGTGACCGCATAGTGTCCGACGTGTGGCGCCCGTCCGGCTTATTTCGCCTTGATGTCGTAGGCGAATAACTTGTCCGCATGACGGACATATAGGCGACCGTCACAGACCACGGGGTGCGCCCAGTGTAGTCCTGCGCCGCCCTTCGGCACGCGGAACGAGCTGATGATCCGGAACTCCTGCGGCGTGGCCGCGACCAGAGCCATCATTCCCCTTTCGTCCAGACAGTACAGCATGCCGTCGGCGTACGTCAGGGAGCCCTTTCCTTTTGCGTTCCAGACCTGCCTGCCGGTCAGAAAATCCAGACAGAACCACCCTTTGGACTCATGGCCGGACCCGTACAGGTAGCCGTCCACTAGTACGACGCCACCATGGTGGTTGTCCATGAGCTCGCTGGCCCACACAGTTTCGGCCTTGATTCCGTCCTCCAAGGGCTTCAGCTGCACTAAGATGCTGCCCTTGCCGTAGCCAGTTGACGCGAATACGTACCCCTTGCGAAAGACCGGATCCGTTGCGCTGTTCTCCCGCTGATTGCCGTGCTCGACGCTCCAGAGCAGCGTTCCAGTCTTGGCGTCCACGCCGAAGACCTCCTGTGCGCTCATGCTCAGGATCTGCCGGAAACCGCCGAACTCTGCGATCACAGGAGAACAGTAGCCCACTGGCCCCTTGATGTCGGTATTCGCCCAAACCGGCTTGCCGGTGTTCTTCTCCAGACACACCATGTAGCCTTCTGTGCCACCGGGACAGCAGATTAGTCTTTCACCGTCGATCAGCACGGACTCGGCAAGTCCGTACTTCGGGGTCTTCGCATTGAACTGCCTCAAGAGATCTAGGTGCCAGACCTCCTCACCGGTCTTCGCCTCAAAGGCGGTCAGGCGGCCGTGCTCGCTCAGATGATAGACCCGGCCTTCATCGTAGGTTGGTGTGCTGCGGGAGCCGGCGTATGCAATAGCATGGCTCATCGTTGCTTCCCAAGACCGACCGTTGAGCTTCCGCCACTTTTCCTTACCTCCTAAGTCCAACGCGAAGACGAAGGTATGCTTGTCGATCATGCCCGCTGTATAGATGAGTCCGTCCGCAACGACCACGGAACTGTAACTCTTCCCAAGTCCGGACGCGCTCCAAAGCAATTCCGGGCCGCCATGGGGCCATGTCTTAAGGAGCCCGGTCTCGAGCGACTTATTGTCGTGCTTGGGTCCGTGAAAACACGGCCATTCGTGCTTGGGTTCGCCGACTATCGATTGGGTGATCTCATCTTCGCCCTGGCGCGCAAAGACATAAAGCTTGTCTCCCACCAGAGCGGGGGTTGCGTCGCCATGGCCTACGGTTGTCTGCCATCTCTGCGTCAGTGCCTGCGGCCAGGTCTGGGGCGCCGCAAACCCGATCACCTTTCCGTCACGATTTGCTCCTCGCCACTGAGGCCAATCCTCGGCAAAGACCCTCACCGCACCAATGAGAATCACGCAGCTCACGATTACTACCATCAATCGACTCGCCCTGTTCACGATGACACTTCCTGTTCCGTTACTCTTGAGCCCGAATGCCGCTCGCTTCGTGTCCACGAGCACGGAGGGCCCGCTCAATCTTCACTCTCTCTGCTATTCTTCTCTCTCCTGCCCGGGTGGCTTAGTCTCCTCCTGCAATCTCTCCAACGCTCGAGACGCGGCCTTGCGCACATCTGCATTCTTATCATTGAGAGCTTCTTTCAGGGGCTCTATTGCACGCCTGTCCCCTATCATGCCTAACGCACTGGCAGCAGTCCGGCGCACATACTCGTGCTCATCTCCGAGCGCCTTGATGAGGAGCTCTACGACTGGTTCTCCTATCTTGACTAACGCACCGGCAGCACGCAGGCGCACAAGCTGGTTTTCATCTGCCAGCGCCTTGATGAGGTAGTTCAGCCCTCGCTTATCGCCCAGCCTGCCTAACGCAAGGGCAGCACTCTGGCGCACAAGCTGGTTTTCATCTGCCAGCGCCTTGATGAGAGGGTCTACCGCACGCTTATCGCCTATCTCGCCTAACGCATCGGCAGCACACAGGCGCACAAGCTGGTTTTCATCTGCCAGCGCCTTGATGAGGTAATTCAGCCCTCGCTTATCGCCCAGCCTGCCTAACGCAAGGGCAGCACACAGGCGCACAAGCTGGTTTTCATCTGTCAGCGCCTTGATGAGAGGCTCTACCGCACGCTTATCGCCAAGCCTACCTAACGCACCGGCAGCAGTCAGGCGCACATCCAGGTCTTCATCTGCGAGCGCTTTGATGAGAGGGTCTGCTGCACGCCTGTCCCCTATCATGCCTAACGCAAGGGCAGCACTCTGGCGCACAAGCTGGTCTTCATCTGTCAGCGCCTTGATGAGAGGCTCTACTGCACGCTTATCGCCAAGCCTGCCTAACGCAAGGGCAGCAGTCAGGCGCACATCCAGGTCTTCATCTGCGAGCGCCTTGATCAAAGGCTCTACGGCAGGTTCTCCTATCATGCCTAACACAGCGGCAGCACCCCGGCGCACACGCCCCTCCTGGTCTCCGAGCTTCTTGATCAAAGGCTCTACGGCTGGTTCTCCTATCTCGCGTAATGCCTCTGCAGCACGACTACGCACACGCGCGTCTTTGCTTCCCAGTTGCTCAATCAGCGACTCTATCCTCCCCTGCGTCGCCTCAGTAGCATCAACGGGCAGGGACAAGATCAAAAGCAACAGGCACACAGTCACAAAAGCCCACTTATTTACCCCTCTTGCCAGAAGACTTGATATGTCGAACCCCCCTTCAGTTACTCAGAACATGGAGACGACCTGCTTGTCTGATTCCGCTTGTGTAATCTGCTAAGGCGGCGCATGCCGCATCGACGTGCAGAATGGTATGATGAATAGCCACCATTTCTACCCCTTTGTTGGGGTGCAAGTTGGAATGAATCTGCTGCCTATTCATACCCCACATACCACCCTCTGTCAACCTCATTCCTTAATGGGTTGAGTAAGGAGCAGCACTTGCCGGGCAAGGTGGGCTAATGAAACATGTATTGGTTTGACTTTCGTGCAACAGGGACAGGAGTTCATGGTCGCGACTAGCATTATATCCG
>SDBU01003420.1_pt1 | contig 20174 bp, 6 predicted proteins | sample 2277071 | NCBI WGS metagenome assembly SDBU01 (sample SAMN10397929, study PRJNA504765) | marine sediment metagenome | isolation source: marine sediment core GS08_GC12, 126 cmbsf | place: Arctic Ocean: Gakkel Ridge, Loki's castle | collected 2008
TGTTATTATCAGTGGTGATCTATTTGATATTAGTAATCCAAAAGTAGATGTCGTGGATTTGGCCGTAAAAGAATTAAAAAAATTATACGATAAAAATATTCCTGTCTATGGAATAATGGGCTCACATGATTTTTCACCATCCGATAATTCAATGATCCGTCCTTTAATTTCGGCTGGATTGTTTGTTGATTTATCTAAAGGTGAAATTGTAGATGACGACAAATTAAAATTACACTTTTTTCAAGATCCAAAAACTAAGATAAAATTAACAGGATTACGAGCGCGAAAAAGAAGCCTAGAAATTGAAGATTATAAGCGATTAATGCGAGAAAATTTAGAGGATGAAGAAGGAATTAAAATCTTTGTATTACATACAATGCTGAGTGAATTAAAACCTATTGAATTCAAAGATATGGAATCTGCTCCAAAATCATTATTACCTCAGGCCTTCGCCTATTATGCTGGTGGTCATCTTCATAAGACAGTTCCTGAAAAATTACGGGAAGGAGACCAAACTCTTGTTGTTAATGAAAAAAATAAAATTATTTATCCTGGTTCACTTTATCCAACAAATTTTCGGGAGCTTGAGAAATATCAATATGGTGGCTTTTGTATAGTTTCTGGAGATATAGACATCGAATCTCAAAGTTCGGATTTTAAAGTTAAATTTATTCCAGTTAAACCAATAGAAATTCTTTCACTAGTCATTGATTGCACTAATAAAACTGTTATAGAATCTCTAGAATTCTATAATTCTAAAATTCTATAAGTTATAGAATCTCTAGAATTCTATAATTCTTTCACTAGTCATTGATTGCACTAATAAAACTGTTATAGAATCTCTAGAATTCTATAAATTTATATATATATAAATAATGATTTTAATATATTTTTTAAAGAATGGTTTAACATCCTAGTTGAGAGCGGAAATATAGAAGTTGAGATTCGTCCTGATGATTTTCAACCAATAATTAATGTAAACGGTTATGATTCTCCTTTTCACGACTTATCAGGAGGAGAAAAGAGTGCGATATCTCTAGCTTATAGATTAGGATTAACTAAAATTATTAATGAGCGATATCAAGATGTGAAAACGAAAGACTTGCTGATTTTAGACGAACCTACAGACGGATTTAGCCAGCAACAAGTTAACCGGATGCAAGAGATATTCGATACGCTCAATACTGCTCAGATGATTATCATTTCTCATGAACGATCGTTGGATTCTTTTATAACAGACATTTTTACGTTTAAGAAAAGTAATCATCAAACGAAAGTAGTTAAAGAAATAATATAAAATTGTGTACAATAATGAGAGAACTAAAAGGTATAATAGATTTGTAACAATTATTTACAACAATTTTTCAAATAAAATTCTTTATGGGTTTTTACTATATTTTTTTCAAAATAATTAATATAATTAATATTTTCCATTAATTTCATACCTTTATTTATAAACAAGCTCAGGAAATGTTTTAATTATAATAGAATCAAATTTAGTTATGATGAATCTAATGATAAACATTAAATCTTCAATGATTTGGTCAGTTAATTGAAACTTTTCACCTAACTTATATTTCTTCTCTTTTTTATTTACTTGGTTTATTCTTTTTAAGAATATTTGATTAATAGTACCATCCCCGTGTATATATAAATTTCTGATTTGTTTAAAGAAATTAAGAAGATTTATAGCTCCCTTCGGAATAAGAAGTTTAATTCCTAATACTTTTTCAGCATAGTGAAATACTTCTGTGTAATCCTTGTAGAATTTATTATGTATTTTTTTTTCAATGATTTCATCAATAAATAAGTCTAAATCAAATTTACTCATTGCTTCTATTTCTGCTTTGATATTTACTATTTGTTTAATATTTCCATTAGCTTCTTTAAGCTCTTTTAAAGACACTTTAGTATCATTAAGAATATCTGGTCTTTTAATTAATGTATACTTAAAACACTTAAACAAATAATTATCAAGCTCAGTAAAGAAATAAATTAAAGTAAATCGATTTTCAAGCTCATTAAACTTATTTAAAGTGAGTTTATTTATAAAATTAGTGATAAGATCAAAAACAATGTCATTTTCTCCTGATTTTTTTACAAGAAAATAATCAGTGTTTTCTATATCAAGGAAATTACTTTCTGAATACCTTTCAATTACTTTATCTATAACTTTAGGTAAGTTTGGAACATATTTAATAGGATAAAAAACATCATCCTGTTTAGTCTTCATAATGTCTTGTATTTTTTCTCTTAATCTAATAAAAAACATCATATTAGTAAAGAATTCAAAAAAATAGGAGGAAATCCTTAATTGTCGAATTTTATCCATCTTTTTATCAATCACTTTCTTATCTTCAAATCCATCTCTTTTTTTTTCACCCATTACAATTACCTCAAGATAAATATTACCAATAGTGGTTTAAAAACTCATTTTTTATTAACTTAAAATGTCGAAAGGATCTTGACTTATTTATTTTAAATTTCTGTAAAGTTCATACATAACGAGATGTTCCCAAATAACTACTTTGACTTATCGATAGTTTTAATCCTCTAAATAAGGTTTTAATTTGATTAATACCTCTTTTTCTATCAAAGTAGGATCTTGTCGGTAATTACCATCTATAAAATCTAATTGAATTACAGAAAAACCTTTGGACTCTATCTTATTCCTTTTTTCTTTATCTTCTTCTTGTACATGATCGGAAGCGTGAGGAGGTCCATCAACAAATATAAAAATCTCATTTCTAACTTGTTTATAGTAAAAATCCGCTGTAGCTATTGGAATATCATTTTCAGTAAATAATTTTTGTGCCTCATCTGGGATAGGTAATTTTTGGCGCAATATTTCATCTAAAACCATTTTTTCTAATTCAGAATCACATTTTTCCTTAAGATTTTTTAGTTTTTCTTTCAGATCAAGCTCAGAAACTTCCGAGATTCCTTCTAACTTACATTTTTCTAATGATTTTATTAAAGGAAGAATTATTTTACGGTTTAAAAGATTATGTTCAAATTGATTGCGAAACCTTAATAGACAGTTATAACAAGCGGTTATACAAGCGTCCATAGTTTCTTCATAAGGTTCTAGCGACTTAACATGTAATATTCTAAATAAGTTTTCAATGAATTTATCAAATCGGTCTAGTGAGGTATTTAGCAACGATTTTAATACTCCCGTGCCTCCTTCTTCTGTTTCAAAAATAACAATCGATTGCTCATTTTTGCCTGGAACTGGGTTGAGAAAACTACTTATTTCTGACTCTTCTAAATTATATGTGAGCATTATACTCTGAATTATAGCTTCCTTTAAAGTGGTGTAATAAGAAGTTGGATCGAATTCTCCAATTAAAGGAAAATCAAATACTACTACATCGTGAATTCCATCAATAAATAACCAGAAATCTTTTTGGAGATGGCGTTCGCTACCGCCCTTAGGACACACCTCAATATGGGTTGTTGCTTCATTATCATGTAACCATTGACCACAAGCACTGCAGAAGTTAAAACTATGGAGTTCTATTTCATTTGTAGTTTTCGATTTGATCCGAGAACCTTTATTTACCATATAAATATTTCCATTGTGCTCATACGAGATTTTAGCGGCTTGGTTTTGATCACATATGATTTCAAAATTTACAATTTTGGATTTTTTATGCTTGTAATTTATTGTTATTTCGTAACCCTTGATCTGCCTATTTTCTTCGTCACAAGTAATTCTAGGACCACTTGTTGAGAACATTTCAGGAAACCTAAGGCTTGATTTGAAACTACTTAATTTTATTTCAGCATCGCAAATTGGGCACTTTATTAAAGAAGTAGAGGTTGAACTGGCGCTATCAATCAAAATTTCATTACAATTTTCGCAAATATAAATGTTATCGATATTTAATTCTCCCCCTTCAGATTTAACCATCGCTCTATTGATATTATACTTATTACCTAAAAAGTAAACTTGATTATGAGGAGCAAATTCTCGAATCGCTATAACGGAAGATCGCCAATTATCGTAATATTTAGATTTATCTTGATTAAACATAGTCAGCAATGTAGTATCACTTGGAAACGCGTAATTTGGTAAAAAACCATAATTTCTCAAGAAACTGAATGTATCATAGGGTTGCCTTCCATTTCTCATCTTATTTCTTTTTATTTCTAAAGCAACACGTTCACGTTTATCTTTATTATCGAGCCCCCATCTTGAATTGCTTTTATGAAATAAAAATTCTAATTGAGTTAAAACTTCGAAATAGATATCTCGAAAATAATCAAATGTTTCATTTAAAGCTGAATAAAAGCTCCTAATTGTAGATCGCAAGAAATCAACTGTAAACCATGGAAATTTATTCAATTCGTTGCTGAAAATACTCTTAATTGTTTTTTCTAGGATGTCGTAGTTTCTATTAATCTCATCAACAATCGATGTTTTAAAGTTATTATAAAATGGAAATTTATCTTCTTTTTTTTCTAAGTCAAGGATTTCACCCGCTTTTTGCGGAATTTTTATGGAAAGAGTTTCGATTATCGCAGAGTGTATGTGCTTTGTTATTAATTTTTTATTATCCAAAAGAAAATTAGGAGGACTAATCTTTCCTGAAACAATTTTTTCAGGCTCGCGGTAAAAATATTGATCGTGCGGACCTTTAGCATATCCCGTCCCACAAAATATTTGTATTATTGATGGCTGGTTTTTTCTTCCTGCCCTCCCAGCCCTCTGAGCGTAACGACTTGGATCTGGCGGAACATTCCGCATCATAATCGCCGAAAGTTCTCCGATATCAATACCAAGTTCCATTGTTGGTGTACATACTAAAACATTTGTAGTACCTATCGCACTTTCTTCAAAATCGTTTTCAAATTGGGCTCTCTTAGTGCCTTTAACTTGAGCGCTGTGCTCTTTGGCATGAATCTCAGATTCCTTATTGGGTAATTTGTTATATAACTTAAAATAAAAATGATCTTCGTAATTGCTAATCTTCTTTAAATCTGGACAGTTCCTCCACGCACATTTATGATATTTTTTAAATTGATAGGTTCTTTTACATTTAGGACATTGATAAAATTCCTTATTCTTATTTAAATTAAATAAAATCGTTCCTTCACTAATCTGATACAATTGAAAAGAGGGGCGCTCTGTCCAGAAAGATGTAATGAATCCCGTTTCCACTAGAATTTCAATCACTTTTCTAAGTAATTTGTCAGCTTCTTCGAATTTGTCTATCGAGAAATATTTTTTAGTCCAATTAATAAGGGTTGTATTATACCACGAAATGCTCTTAAAAACAATTCTTTGACGATTATGATAAACTTTATGACCCTTTTCTGGCTTTTTATATGTAAATCCAACTCTATTCCAATGAGATTTATTAATATCGAATAATATATCTTCTTTAAATTTGTTTTTCCAATCTTCGTACTTACGAACAGTGTCAATAAAGGCGCTGCTTTCAATTGCTCCATTCCACCTAAAAATATCTAAGATTCCACGAATATAATCGTACCTCTCATCTTCAAATAGTTTTTCGAAAAGTTTTACATTTGTTATGAGAGGATCTTTAATTAACAATTCTAAACCATCATAGTCAATTTTTAACAATCCCAACTTATCAAGATTTAAGTCTAAAAAATATTGTGATTGCATGATATCTGATAAAGCTAAAAATTGTAAAAACTCAGTAAATTCCTTTTCTGGTGGTGGCGCAGTAGTAAATCTGTTTTTTTTATCTCTTTTTTTTTGAAAATCGGGCAGTTTATCGTTTTCTTTTAAAAAATCAAATATAATCCTACCTATTTCTTTATCTGTAACTCTAAGTTCTTTTGAATTAATATATTTTAATGTATGTAAAAATGCTTGCCTAAAATTTGTTCTTCTTTGGAATTCGTTTAAATGTTCTGCTTGCAAAGCAGTATCTTGTCTATTATCTGTAAAAATTATTTGTTTTTTTTGATCTTTATCTAATAATCTCAAAACTTCTGCTGTTAATACATCAGTAGAAGAACTCCGCCCTGTAGAATTGAACGAGAATAATTTTCCGTACTCTCCCTTATTTTTAGTGTAGTAAATATTACACGACGGACAAATTTGAAGCGGATAAGGGATTTTCCAAACGGTCATTTTTTCTGAACAAGAACAATTGGCATTGATTTTATTACATTTGGGACAATATTCAGTGCTTTCAGGAATTACATTTTTATAATTTTTTCTTAGATTACCATTTTTATCCAACCAGTTACCCGGAGTTTCCCAAGAATCATTTTCTTTTGATATAGGGGTCAAATATGCCATTTCACCTGATCCTTCTGAATTAAAAGTCCTTGGCAATGCACTATTTTCCAAGATATATACGCTGTAAAATTCTTGTCCACAGTTACGACAGAAATAGAGCGGAAACGATGGATTCTCGCATATTTTACACTTCAAATCTCCATCTATACTTAAATGAGGTGTTGAGGTTAAAGCCTCTTTAGTTAAGCATAAATATAATTCTTGCCCTCGAGTAAAAAATACGTGTAATTTTGGCACGAGCAACGGTCTTAACTCGTTTTGAACAGTAATTTTTGCAATTGTTCCTAATAAAAAGGCTGCTTTAAGCTCTCTAAGACAGTTTTCAATCGATTCATTGCTCCTTACATCATTCTTATATTCTCCAGCAAGTCTCTCAAGAGCCTTTGCTTCTTCTTTTAATGCGTTTCTAAGATATATTATTGTTGGATGTGTTTGAAATAATTTACCGAGAGCTTCAGGTTTGCGCTCGTTTGCTTCTAAAGGTCGATCCAACAATTTTTGGGCAACAGGAATAATTGAACTAAAAGTACCATCAAAATCAATTAAATTTTCGTCCGTGATTGTTATATTTGAGGGTAAAGGAAGAATTTCTTTCCTAGAAATATCTAAATTTACATAAGTTGCTTCAATCAAACTCGAAGGCTCGAAATTCTCTCCAAATATCTTCTCGGCAAACTCAATAATAGAAGCAGTTCCTCCAGACTTCTTATTATCTTGAATTGTAGCACTGGTTCCGATACATCGAATCTTTCCGCGAGCATGTGTTTTTTCTTTTAACCTACGGATGAGCCCAGCAACATCGGCTCCTGAGTTTCCCGCATACGTGTGAATCTCGTCAAGAACTAAATATTTTAAATGCCCCTTATGTCTTTCTGGAAATAAATCCTTATCCTCGAAACGAGTTAAAATTAAATCGAGCATTACATAATTTGTAAGTAAAATATCTGGCGGAGTATCACGAATTTCCTCCCGAGAAAGTAACTCACAGTCGTATAGTTTATCTGTTTTCCTCCGCTTCAAAATTCCATGTTTTTTCAGTTGGCTTAAACCTTCATCTCTCGTATAGGGAGTGTCTCCAGTATATTTCGCAACTTTTAGTCCCGTTCCATTTAAGGCTTTTGTTATATTCTCGTATTGCGAGTTAGCAAGAGCATTCATAGGGAATATAACAATCGCTTTAATCCCGTCTAAGCCTTGGCTTTTCATTTCCAGACAAGTATTAACTATAGGAATCCAGAAGCACATACTCTTTCCAGAACCTGTTCCCGTTGATACAATAATGTTGTTCTTTTTGATACAAACTTGTTCAATCGCTTCTGATTGATGTTTATAGGGGTTAATGTTAAAGAGCGTTGATATTTGGTGATTTAGCGCACCATTTTGAACAAATTTTTTCAATGGTGTTCCTTTCTCAAATTGAAAATTCAATTCAATCAACGGATCTTTATACAAAAGATCTTCTTTTTCCATTTGTCGGTCAACCCACTTTTGGATTTCGGAGTTTTGAAACTTTTGGAAAGTCTTAACGAAATTTTTGTAGGTTTTTTGAAGGTGGTCAGCAATGAGAAAGATGTTTTGGGGTTTTTGGTCTATAGATATTTTGCTCATTTATTCAAACAACTCCTTTTGCTTTGAAAATTTATCCTAAGCTTCTTTTGGTCTTGAAATCTTTATTTTCTCCTTTTTTCTCCTTAAAAAAAATTACTTTACCTATTTCCTATCCTTTACTATACGTTCTTCTTTTTTTTCCTTATCAAAGATTCTAAAGTTCTGTTTGATTAGAATATTTTGACAGAATTATGTCTTTTTCAACAATCGATATTTCTACTTTGTCAAAGATAGAATTAAAATCAATATCATATAGTTGTAGTATATGCGCTTCAATTTCGGCATCAATAGATCTTTTTAGCTGTAATAACTCAGACAGTTTTAATTTTCCTTGAATTAACTGAACATTTACATCCGTTCGATTCTGATAAACATTTGTATGATTACAATAATTGGTATGTTCTAGTAATTCACAATAATTTAAAGATTCTTGAGTTTTAAGAAAATTCTGATAATCCAAAACAACATTGGTAGTCAAATTTGCACTATCTATGCGATGGTTGGGAGCCAAACCTCCTCTAATCGGCAATTCAATTTTAGAAAATAAGTTATCGACAGATGTAGGAAAGTTGGAACGTTTCTTTGATATAAATTTATATAGTCCAAGGATAGTTAATTCAAACACTTCCTCACTAACCGTTGTAAATTCGAATAGTTTCTTAGTTTGAATATTTGGATTATAAATATATACAATTGCGGATTTTTGAGTAATGATATCAATATATAAGTTGTATGAATTCGGTAATTCAAACTCTAAATCATCATAAGGTGGATTTAATACAAAATTTTGGAACCATGCAAAGTTTCTCAGAGAGGGGGTTGCATTTATTAAATTTATCGCTTCTAATCTTATAGATTTTAGGTTTTTTTTTTTTGACATCCCAAGCAGTTGGTGTTTTTGATCGAAAATATGTAACCAGCATTTAATGTAATTATTAAGAAATAAAAGCTGCCAAACTTTAGTTCTAAATAGCTCTTGATCTGTTAATGGAAGTTTTTTGATGGGAAGTGTTTTAGCTTTTTCTATAAGTACCTTTGAATGGCTCTGTTTACCAGGATCCATAAATTTCAAATGATAGTACAAACTCATAAGGTATGAATTTAGGATCGCAAGGATATATTCTAAATAATAATCTTCAACTTTCGCTTCCTTAAGAACCAAATTAAACCCTATTGTAGTATTAACAAAATCACTTTTTACATATGTAGCAAAAATTCTTAAAAAATGCATACCTGTGCGTATTTGACGTATTAATAATCTTGGTTCTGAAAAGAAACGCCACTCCCTTGGTGCAGCTAACCAATCTCCATAATCTAAGTAACAAAGCTCAGCTGTTGGCCATTTTAAATTATACCTAATAATGGATTCCCCCGTGATTAACCTTTGAGGGTTGTTCGATTGATTTTTATTGCTTTCAGTAAAATGAAAGACTTTCTGGGATATTTGTTTGGGAGTATGCCCCTTTTTTTTATCATATGGGGTTATACCAGAAGATCGATCGCATATGACTTGTAACTCTTCTGTATCTATATCTACTTTGTTTAAGAGTTTTTCATCAGATACACTAAACCACCAATTAATAATATGATGTTCTCTATTGATCCATGTTTTTTGATTTTTAATAGTATGGATTTCTGCATCCGCAGGGATTAATTTAAGAGTATCTTGATAATCACCAGTATCATTTAAAAAAACTAAAATTTCAGTCTCAAGAATATCCAAATCATCTATAGAGATTTCCTCCTCAAGATCCTTTCCTTGACTTATTAAAATTACAGGTTCCACATCCACCTCTTTGTCTAAGATTTCATTATTAAAAGTATTATTCGGGACTCTTATAACTTGTATTATCCAATGATGTTTTTCCCAGAATAATCGAAATTTTTTATATGATGATTTGATACAGATAGGATTAGGAACTATATACCCAAAGAACCCCTTATCATTTAAAAGGTCTTTAGTTATTGCTAATTCAGAAAAAGCGCAAAAGAGATTCACACGATTAAAGGAAAAATTAAAAAATCTAAATAAATAATTACTTATCAATTGAGGGAGTCTTTTTATATCTACATAAGGCGGATTTCCAACGACAGCATCAAAGCGAATTCCATAGAAATCAAGGTGCCATAAGAAAGTAGAACATTGGTTAACGATACTCTGCTTTTCTATTAGTTCATCCCCTTGAAAATGTACCGTTAAATTATCTCGTTTGTTATAAATTTGAAGTATTTGGAAAATTATTTGTTGGTCTTCTGTTTCTATACTAATATCAAATTCAGGGTGAGATAAATAATCAAGTTTATCTTGAAATAATCTATTTCTATATTGTTCAATTTTTTCGTTCATAATTTGAATATCGGAATGAAGAAAAGGTTCTTGGAGAGTTTTCTCCCTTAATTGAGTCAAATCTTGAACGAATTCTAAGAATTCATTATCCATCTGAATATTATCTAATTTTGTTTGTGATAATTGTAATATTGAATTTCCTTGACGAAGATTGAGTGATAAAGAGGGTAGGATTTTATCTCTTTCCAAAGGTAATTTATCATACCTGAACTCTTTAGGAATTTTGCGTATTAATGCTATCCATAAATTCAGTTTAGCAATATCTATTGCTCTAAAATCTAAATCCACACCATAAATGTGACGAATTAAAATATTAGCATATAATTTTGAATAAGTAGGTATTTTATTATGGGAGACTCCTAAAAATTTTTTTTTAATATCTATAAATGGTTTTACTTTTTGACCATGTTCTTGCCAATATCGCATGTCTGTTCGATTTCCAATTCTTCCTTCTATTTCTGTTTCTTCATCTTGAATCTTTCTATCTATTAACTTTATCGCTTTATCATAATATTTAATTATTTCATAAAAGATTTTAACTAAAAATGAGCCACTTCCACATGATGGGTCAATTATCTTTATCCTAATAAATTTGTTCAGAATTTCCTCAATATCTACTATCGTTAGGTCTGGAGATATAGCCTTTTCCAACTCATAAATTAACGGTTTGAATAGATAATCACATATTTTTTCAGAAATATGCTCAGTAACAAATTTGGGTGTGTAATATATCCCTTGTTCTTTTCTAAGTTCTCCTAATAAAGTCTCATAAGCATGTCCCATGACATCTTCATCTATATTACTAAAAGGGACAGAGGGTATAGATATATAATAATAAGCGTCTAAAATACCAAGAATTTTCTTGATTACTACATATATTTCTTTCCAATTATCTGGTTCATCTACTAAAAAGTCAATTTCATTAATTGTAAAAAAATCAGTGTCATAAAACTCATAAAACCATTTTACAATTTCATCAAAAAAGTCTTTAACAACTATTTTTTCTCCTTTTCGAGACCACCTTTCATCATAAAATCTCCATGTATTCTGGAGATAACGAAAAGGGATTAATGCAAGATCATCGAAAATTTGAAGTACTAATAATTTATTAACTATTCCAATAATAATTTCAGAGATATCTTTGTCTTGACTAATATTCCATTTTAAAGAACTAAATAAGTCAAGCCATATTTTAAGCTTTTTATATAAACTTTTTTTAATATCCTTAGAATGCTTTTCAGCTTCTTTTCTTTCTAAAAATTCATTCAAGTCTGTAATCTGTTCGACAGCTCGTAAAAATTCGGAACTTGTTAGCGTAGCGATTGGTTCAATTTCATCAATATTTGAAGAATTCTTATCAGAAAAAATATACCAAGTTTTCAAATTTGTTAAAATTAAAAATCTGTAGTTTTCCTTAAGATATCCGTAAACTTGATCTTTATGATTCTCCCATTTCAAATCTATTTCTTTTAATATAAACACTTCTCCTGAAGAGGTTGTCCTTTTATCTTTTTTTATCCAAGGTTTTAATTCCAATAAAATAGGTTTATTATTTTGAGTCTTCCAAAAAAAATCAATAAATCCATTGCCAATCCTTGCTTCGGGAAAGGATATATTCATAAAAACTAATTTAGGAATAATTCCATTTATACCTGCAAAAAAAGTCTCTCGGATATGCGTTTCAGGCTTAATAGTTGTTGGAGATTGGATTAGTACATCAATATAATATTTCATATACTTAGATGTTAACTGGTTAGCTATGGTGGTATCAAAAACTGTTATTTCTATGCTATTAACATTATCTTTTACCAAATCTATATCATGGAGTAAGTAGTCTAGTTCTGTGGTTAAATTTTGTACTTCTAAGTTTGGAGAACTCATCTTTTTATCTTTGTTTTATAATTTTTACATATTCATCATAATAATTTAAAATATCATTCTTAGATTTGAACTCTCCATATTTCTTAATTTCTCGATATTTTACAACTTGGAAATCCTCAAGTATGTAAGAGATCTCTTGTTTATTTAAATTCCAGAGCACGGCATATATCGCATCTAAACGTCTTTTTAGCTCAAATCTTCTTTCCTCATCCCATTCATGTTTATTTAAAGTATTATCAATTTCTTTTGCGAAAGAACCAAGTAGATTACTAGTATATATTAATTCTAGTACAAGCGGGATTATTATATTTTTATTTAAATTGAAATTATCTCTACTTATGAAGGGAAGCTGTGCAATATCATCTTGTGTTAAATGATTTGTAGCCATTTTCTTTCTAAAGATAAAATCCATAAAGTAAGTATTAAATTGACTTATAAAAAAAATTGCATCTCTTGAAGTCAAATTAATAAAATTATAAAGTGTATATACAGTCGGGATACATGGAATAACAGTAAAAATAATAGTTCTTTCATTTAAAGGACCGGTTGACTCTCTGTAACTTAAAAACCATTTATACCTATGATCCCATTTTTTTATCTTATTTAAAAAATGTTTTTTTTGAACCCAATACCGCGGTTCTACAATTTCCATAGTTTTATCTTCATTTGAATTACATCTGACTCTTCTACTAGTTAGATCTTTATAATCAACACCTTTATAAGTTCCATAGATATAGTCATATTGATATATTAATTTTCCTTCATAAACTGGTAAATATATATTTTTTCCATCTGATTTCAAAGTTTTTGAATATAACTTATAATCATCTCCCTGTTCCTCAAGTTCTTTCTTTAGAAATAGTATCCCCTTTCTTCTATCATCAGAAATATTAAACATTCTATGAATTTTTATATTTGAATTTGGATCTTTTATGTTCTTTAATATACATTCAGAATTTATATAAATCTTTTTTATAATCTCGTATTCATATTGATTTTTCGGAAAAGGAGGTGTTTTACTATTAATGTTTATCATTTTTAATTCTTCATAATTCATTTTGAAAAATAAGTCTTTATTATATAGTTGACTTATATCTTCAACATTAAACCTAAATCTAGGGATATTTGTATTATTTTTCATTAAACTTAATGTTATAAATTGTTTTTGAGATGCTACAGTTGAAAACAATTTATTAGTATTTATAAAACCTACACATTGAAACAAATAATTCTTTGAAAGCATAAAGTTAAAAAAATCATCATATGAATAAATTAAACCAATTGGGCAAATTATACCCATTACTCCATTTTGACTAACTATGTTTAATCCTCGTTCAGTAAAAAGAGGATATAAGTCTAATTTTCCAATCGCAGTTAGTTTATAAAAACCTGATTTTCTGAAGTAAACTTTTCCTTTTTCAAAATTTTTTTTTTTGTTGGAATATAGATCATATAATGAAGAATTACTCTTTTTTAGTTGTAAAATTAGTTTTGCTCTTTGTTTAGATCTAGATTTTGCAATCTCTTTATTATATTGTAAAAAAAATTCTTCTTCAATAAGAGAATAAACATTCCACGGAGGATTTGTTAAAATACAATCAAAACCACTATTTTCTGATGAAAATACCTCTGGAAATTCAATGAACCAGTGAAAAAAATGATTTTTATTTGAAATTTCATTAATTTTTTTCATTAGATTATTTAACTCTGGGTCATCAATATCATCCCTTAATTGTTCAATAGTTGTATATCTTGGAATTTCTCCTAGTACATCTCCCTTAAATGGCCAAAAAAAAGTGGATGTCCAAATATTTGCTTCATTAAGAGCTTGTCTATAATTTTCATTTAATCTTAGTTCTTCATACTTCTGTTCTTTTTCTTTTATCTTATTAGGATTAGTTTCGGGCAGATCTATTATTTCCTTAAATTTTTCGCTACAAATATCCGCAGTCCCTCTCTCTGTAAAAAATGATGTAATAAGGGTGGTTTTACCTTTCATTTTTCTCTGTTTAATTTCTCTTTTAATTACGTCACGTGCAGCACTTTGTAAGTTTTTATTTTCAGTAGGGATTCCAGTTGCTTTATTACCAGCAGTAGCTTCAAATGCATAAGGATTTATTTCATTAATTTCTATTTTCTGTCCTAAACCGATTAAACTATTGCCACATTTTATATGGTTGTCTAAAAAATTCAAAGGTTTATTTTTTACGCATGCTCTTAACCATAGAGAAATCTTTGCTAATTCTACAGCAAGGGGATTCATATCAACTCCATAGATACAATGTTGTAAAACTTCTCTACGGGCTTCTCTCAAATCATCTTCTAAAGGAGAATCTGAACTGGTTCTTATTTCTGCCAATTTTTTTCCCAAATAGTCTAGTGCTGACAATAAAAATGTTCCGCCACCACAAGCCGGATCACATACTTTCAAATCCAATATAGCAATTTCTCTCGCATGTTCATCATCACCAGCCTTAATTAATCGATCCTCAACTAAAGGTTGCAAGGTAGTTCTGATCAAAATATCAATTAAAGCCTTTGGAGTATAATATGAACCAGTACTCTTTCTTTCGGTTCCTTCAATTAGTTGAAATTGCGAGGTTGACGATATATAAGGTTTAAAATCTAAAAGAGATTCGTAAATTGCTCCAATTTCTTCCTCCGATACCTCTAAAAAGTTTATTCTTTGTCTTACTTTATGATTCGCAGATGTGGTTAATAATCTAATAACTTTTAAAACTATATCATTTGAAATCTTCATGCCATTTTTAAGGGTTATTCGCAGGTTATCTTCTTTAAATAGACTTCCATTATAACTATTAACTCCGAGAAGAAGATTTCCATCCCTAACTAAATTGAATGTTATTAACATCTTGTTCCACAAATCGTAATTCCTTTCAGCTTTTATGGGTTTTTCGGCTCGAATTCTAAGAGAAGATAAAGAAAATTGCTCGAAATAAAGAGACCCCGCTCCAGGGAGCATATCTCGCTGCTCAGCATAAAGGATAAATATAATTCGATAAATAATTCTCAATAATTCGGCATAAAATTCGTTAACATCAATTATATCTAAATCAATTTTATCTAAATTCTGTTGTATTAATTCATTTCCTAGTAATGCTAAGGCGTGTTCGACGTTATCTCGTAAAGTATCGCCTATTTTCACACCTTCAGTAATTGAATCTTTCTGAAATTTATCAATTAATAAAGTACCATCTTTAACTTTACTATTAAACCTGCTGGAATGAATTATTGAATAAAGTGTATTAAACTCCATTTCATCTCGGTTAGCAAAGATATTTTCTAAATCAAACTCTAAATAACCTTTCGAATAGGAATGATAGTATTTTGTTAATATCCTTAGAATACGACCATTAGATAAAAACAGCCAGTTTATTTCCGGGTTTAAATTAATAAATTGCTGACATACATTATGGTGCGATTTACTTTGCGGGTTGTTACTGATTTTAAAATCAAGATCTTCCTCAATATTAACGAATTGAAAAAACGGGTTTAGATATTCTTTATACTGAAAACTCAGCTCGAAATCATTTAAGGGACTATCATTATCAATATTCTCTTCGTTCTTTTCAAATGTTTCAAGTTCGTAATCAAATTGCTCGAAAAACGGAATTAACCACTTTTGAATCAAATCGTCTAAGCTCCATTTTTCAAAGGATACTTCCTTTAAGGTATTTTTAATTTTTGGGGAAATTTCGTCCCATTTCTGGATACACCAATCAAAAATAGTCCTTCTTTTCTCTTTAAATTGGTCTCTTTGCTCTTTAGAGTCTTCTACTACAAACGATTTTATTTTTCCAATATTTACGCGTTCTGGATTGTCTCTTAACCTTAAGAGAATATTTTCGGTGATTAAACCTCCACTGGGTCTGATATTTCTTAATAACGCACTTTTTGAAGCCAAATCTAATCACCTCCTACTGGGGGATAAATTAAGGTAATTGTTAATAAATCGACACCCACTACATCAATCTGTTCAATTCCCTCTAGATCCGTTGCGATCCCTTGTTTCGCCAAATTATTTATCATTTCTTTTCGCTCGTTAATAATGATCTTCAGCCTCTCGTGAGCAAGATCATTGAACATAGACTCCAAATTGTCTATATTTAGAGCTCTATTAAGATTTTTTTTTAACTCAACTAAATTTTTCCCGTGATTTTCCCACTCGGAATTCCAAATCTTATCAACTAAAGCGTTATCCAATCGAGTTCTATTAAATAAATCAACTCCTAAGGGAGGTATTTCTTCCATTAAGCTTTTTGGTTCTGTATGTACAACATATCTAATTTTAACATAAAAAATGACGGAAACCATCTTTGTCTCAGAGCTAAGAAAAGCAGCCGTTCTGCCATAAAACTCATTATCAACCGAAAATGCTTCGTTCTTTACTTTTTCTACAAGTCCAGAAACTAAGGGATTCTTTAAATTTATTCCTTCTACATCATTACGCGAAGCACTAACATCCATGTGTGGTGTAATTAAATATTTCTCTCCAAAGACTTCTCCAATATCCTTTTGTACTTCTTTTGGAAGCGTAATCTCATAAATTCTATCATCTTCTCTTGAAGTTTCTATCTTACCTTTATATAAATCAATAGCACTTTTTAAAAACGCGAGTAGAGTTTGGTCATTTCCAATATTTTCTTCCGTTAACCTCATCCTTTGTTCAATTTCTTCTAAATTAATGTTAGTATGACCATAAAAAGAATCGGCCATCATTGTTTTTACATTCTTTTCAGAAAAAAATATTGAAACTAAATCGTCTAATACCTTCGAAAATTTAATCCATTTATCCATTGTTGTCTGTTTCTGATCTTTTTTGCGTTTTGCTAATATATGGTCTATTACCGATTCAGGATCTCCGAAAAAACCGGGTACGAAGCCATATGCCTTTTTAATTTCGTTTGCTTTCTTTACGAGAACTTCCAAAATGTCCATTTCTAAAGTATCTTTTAAAATTAATGTTCGAATGTATACCCACTCTTTTGGTTGTCCAAATCTATCGATTCTTCCATTTCTCTGCTCAAGACGGTTAGGATTCCAAGTTAATTCGTAATTTATGATTTGATCTGCTGAGAATTGTAGATCAATTCCTTCTGCCATACAATCAGTTGATATTAAAATACCTTGTTTAACTTTCAAAAAGTTATCATAAATATCTTGTCTGTGTTGGGATGCCATTTGACCATGTATGTGAAAAACTTCAATATCTTTATATTTCATTGGGCTTTCTTTTATCTTTTCTTCCAATCGTTCCTTAATATATTCAAGAGTATGAATATATCTCGTGAAAATGATTATCTTTTTAGAAATTTTAAATCTTTCAGGCAGAATGACATCTAATAATTCAATAATTTTTCTGTCACTTTTCATTAACTCGATTGCCGATTTTTTTATCTCAATAAGCATGTCTTTTTCTTTTTTTAAATCTGCCATCCTTTTTGTTAGGATTAGTTTATCATTTCTTAAGTCTAGCTCTTCTTCAGTTAATCTATCGGTTTCGTAGCCATCCATAACAGATTGGGCTGCTTCATCTATGGATAAAAATGAGTTCGTATCCTCAATGGCTCTAAAATTTTGATTTAAAATATTATCAACTTCTTTCAAACGATTTTCAATGGAACGTTTTAAAGCATTTGGAGAGCTAATAGCCCGTTTATGGAAGTGAAGTATAGTCCAATAATTCAACTTCCTTTTTTCTAAGGGATCATCCTTAGATCGAGTTAAGACAAAATCAAAATATTGGTTTATTAGCTCGAAAGTATCGCAAAATTTATCAGAAGGTTTTATATAAATTTCATCAGAATCCCTTTTAGGGAAAATTCTTTTTTTGTACTTGCTCTCTAATATCCATTCTTGAACATCTTCGCGCCTACGCTGGCAAATGTGACTTATAGCAAGATCTCTATCAATTTGAATATTATTAGAAGAATCTTTCGAAACAATTTTGGGGTTAATCATTTCAAGCAGACTGGCGAAAGAATCCTTGTATCCATTATGGGGCGTTGCTGATAGCAGAAGAAAATGGGGAAACTTATCTTCATTAGCTAATAATTTTGCGAAACCATAACTTTGCTTAAAAGACTTAGATTTTTCGTCATCTGTACCTAAATGAGGTCGCATTACATTGTGAGCCTCGTCAATAACAATCATATCCCAATCAAACTGAATAATTTCTTCTTTAACCCCTGGTCTTTTACCGTAATCAATGGAAGTAATAACAAAATTATAGTAGCCCCAAGGATTACCGCCAACTAACAACTCTGATTCTAATTTTCTTCGATTCCTGCGAGACATGATTACGGCATCCATTCCAAAAAACTTTTTGAGAATCGCTTGCCATTGTTCTCGAAGATTTGCGGGCGTTACAAATAAAACTCTATTTATTCTCTTGCGACCTAAGAGTTCCTGTAAAATTAATCCCGCTTCAATAGTTTTACCTAATCCTACATCGTCAGCTAGCAGCAATCGGACATTTTTTAAATTTAATGCCATTAAAACAGGAACCATTTGATAAGAGATTGGAATTACCTTTGAATTTTGAAGGCTGATAAAGGAGGTTGTTCCGTAAATCAAGTCCAATTTAATTGCATCTAATAATAACTTCTGATATATTGGTGACCCAATAATTTCAGGGGAAGGTTTTGGAACAACAGATTTTTTAATTGTTTCAATATCGGGAATTAACACTTGAGACGATGGCTGACCTGTAATATTGCTAACAGAATAATAAATAAATTTTTTCTTTACTTCTTTAATTTCTTTTTCTACTTTATGAATTTGATCTATACGCCACAATCTATCTCGAGCTTTTACAATTTCTCCAATATTAAATTCAGCATCTAATTTACTTGAAGATATTTTTGATTCTGTCATTAATTTAATACTTTTTTGTATTATATGATTATAGTATAATATTATTTGATAATTTATACCTATTTTGCCTTAATAACTGAAAAATATGATTAATAATATAAAAATAAAATGTTTGTCTTACAAGAATCTTATTTTATAATTGATTAGAGAATTACTAATAAGATTAATAACCGATCCTACTAATTTTAATTCCCAACCACTAAATAAATCTTAAAATTTCCATCCTTGACACATTTTAAAAAAGGCGTGAATTTTTCATAGTGTTCATCAAAACCTTCTTTAATTTTATTCACTACAATCTCAATACTCGTTAATATACTCTCAACATTTTGTACAAATTGTCGAGAATATATACATATGCTAACAGGCTTCTTTTCCATTAAAATCACTCTAAAAATTATTCTTTTCTTCAAAAATTAACTATTAAAATTCATTAATAAAAATTACAAAACTAACTTTCTCTTTAAATATTTTCGACATTTTTTGTAACAATACTCTAATTACTAAAATAAAAGTGAAAATAAGTGACCAATAGACAGATCAAAGTTTTTTTGGGCATTCCACAGGATTATTTATTCAGATTTCTTCTAAAAATAAGCCTTACACATTTATTTTGGTGTTAGTATAATGGAAAATTATACAGATAAAGAATAGCAACATGAATTATTGTATTATTTGGGAGAGAATTTCAAATATTTCAAAGTTAACTCCTGCTCTTACAAAATAAAATAATAAATAATCAACTAAATTTGAAATTTTAATAAGATAATCTGTATCTTCAGAACTCTCTTCTACATCCTCAAGATGATTTTTTACGACTAAAAAAAGGCCATATTTGTCTAAAATTAAACTAATTTCTTCATAGATTTTTTTTAATAAATCTATATTAGAGGAATCAACTTTTGGGGGTAAATTATATATTATAGTTTCGATATGGACTTCAAGTGCGATTTTAAACGATGCTATTTTTATTCCTATTTTTTTAATTTAAGGATCGATGGCGCTCTAATCCTAAAGAACTGTAAAGTTCAAAATTAAAGTTGTTCCCCCTAATGCCAATTCAAAATAATCTTGCGGAAAATATAAATTCTATCCTCAGGGCTATTATCCGATTAAGGGGCCCAAAAACAATAGAATCCGTGGAGCGACGCATTA
>SDBU01003421.1_pt1 | contig 20170 bp, 9 predicted proteins | sample 2277071 | NCBI WGS metagenome assembly SDBU01 (sample SAMN10397929, study PRJNA504765) | marine sediment metagenome | isolation source: marine sediment core GS08_GC12, 126 cmbsf | place: Arctic Ocean: Gakkel Ridge, Loki's castle | collected 2008
AGGCAACGAGGCAACAGGGCAGCGAGGCAACGAGGCGGAAAGACAACAAGGCAAGGGGAATGCACCATGGTTTCAGCTCCCGGACACGCCACAATCATCCATCGACAATCCGCAATCCCCCTAGAATCGCCGCCGCGCCTGTATGTAAAGTCTCGACGTTCTGTTTCTCGCGAAGTCGTCTTCGAAGTCGCTGTACTCATACGTAACCCGGATTTCCGTCCGGCGGATGAACCACTCGACCGAGAGGTCCAGATCGATCCCCTCGTTGTTACGGCTGAGCGAGTCTTTTTCGTTGCGGTATAGTACGGTTCCCTCCACCGCCAGGCGATTCGTAATCGGGTGGCGGTAGCGCCCCTCCAACGTGAAAAGCGTGATCTTCCGTTCGTTGGGAGGTTCATAGTCGATGTCCGTCCAGCGGGCCGCCAGCCCGGCGGTTGCACCAAACCGGAAACGCCGATTGTAATCGGCGCTTAGCCGAACCGCGTCAAACGGAGTGATGGTCGAGTCCTGGGTTTCATACTCCGCCAGCAGAGCAAGAGGCCCGCGGCGAAACTCCAACCCGAACGTATGGGCGGTGATGTCCTCCGGCGTGATCCCGGAGCCGCCTTCGGGTGAGATGTCCTGCACCTGGCGGCGAAGCTCATAGTAAGGCGACAGGCCGAGACCGAAACGCTGGCGAAGACTGAAGCGCTGGTTGATGGTGTCCAGTTTGAAAGTTCTCCCGAACTCGAAGACGTAGCCAACCAGAACGGTTTGACCATCGGCGATTCGTCCGGTGGGCACGCGCCGAATCTCAATGCGGTCGCCCACCGTGTGCACCGTATAATCGCGACTCTCCCGATACACCGTGACGCGGTCCTCGGCGGTAATGACGATCGACCCGATGTTGATTCTCGGGTTGGTGAGCGTCACCGCTTCGGGATCGCGGAAGGCATGCTCCTCGTCGAGCCTTTCATTGGCCTGGGAGGGCCCCTCGCGGTCTTCCCGGACTAAGCGGAACGTGTAGTCGCCCAGAAGAATGCCCCAACGGTTCTTCTTGCGGTAGTTGAATGACAAGAGGGCGCCAACGCGGTCGATCTCAATGCCCGAATCGAAACTCTGCGTCTGGACAAAACCTGTAAGCTGGGACACCAGACTTTCATAGAGGCGGTGCTCAACCGAGGCGGAGAGATAGAACGATCGCTCCTGGATGTCCGGAATGTCAGCCAGGCTGCCCAACGTCCGGTCGAGCGCCTCGAGCTGATACCGCGATCGCAAGGCGTCAGAGTGCACCAACCGGAGGGTTTCCCGCCAGCGAAGCCGCTCGAGCCCCAATGTGCCCCGCTGGTCGCGGTAGTTCAGATCGGACTCCAGCCGGTTGCGATTGCCCCGGCCAAAGTCCCAGTGGTGCCTGAGCGTTACCTCATCCGCATCGTAGTCAAGCCGCCGGGGTTGCTCCGCGTGGGACTCGTGACCGTACTCCAACGAGAGGATGTTGTGGTTGTCAAAGCGGTACGCGGTATCAAATCGATAATCGGTGTCCGTTCGCCGGCTGTCTTCCTCGAGGTCCCCAAGCGGGTCCAAACCCACATCGGTATAGTCAAATCGTATGCTTGTGGGCGTCTTTTCGCTTACATACCGCCATGCCAACCCGTAGTTGGTGGTTGTGGTCTCCAGGGTAGATTGGAAGGGCCGCGGCTCGAGCGTCCGATAGCGGCGCGCGTGGATCCACGCCGGATAGCTCTTCTTTTTCAGGAATTGGCCGTCCAGGTTGAACTCCATGACCGTTCCCGCGTCGCTATCGGATTGCGTACGCCCGCCGAAAAGGGACTCGTAGTCATACTGGAGCAACCCGAACAGGCCGCTGAGGGCAAACTCAAAGAGGTTGGGGTGGTAGACGTAACCCTCGGTTTCCAGGCTCAGACGCTCCTCGATGATCGTCTCCTCGAAGCGCGACTTTTCGGCCCGGAGCTTCGATTTCTGCCGGTGCTCGCGTTGCCGGGCCACGAACTCGACATAGCCGTCCAGGTCAGTCACCCGGATCGTCCGGAAGTCACGTTGACTGGATCGCGGGGCCTGGCAGCCTGCGAGGCACGTAAGCGAGACCATGCCGAGCAGCAAGGTGGCGGCGCGTCGGCGCGGAGCTCCGCGAGCGGATCCCGATGGGTGTCCCTTTTCGCCGGAAGGGCCACCCCCGCGGGTCTCACCACGAGCTGGTCGGGGCGCCCCTTTCAACGCTCGCTTCGTTTCAAGAAGAACCGATCATCCCCACCGTGGGGGCTGTGACAGTCGATGCAGGGGCCACCGTCGGGGCGTCCGACGGTGTTGTGATGCTCCCCACGCGTCAGATCTTCAGCTTGGTGGCAGCGATAGCAGATGGACATTACGTCCCTCAGCAACAGCTTGGGATGGATGGATTGGTGGTGGTGATGGCAGAATACGCAGGCGTCGACAGCGACCGGCCCGTGGACATACCGTGCATCCCCTGGAATATCGGTGTGACAGGTCCGACAGAGACCCTCCTCCGGCGGCTGGACCAGTTGCCCGGTATCGCGATTGTGACACTCGCTGCAGCGGTTCTTCCGGTAGGGTGGATGGAAATGGACGATCTGCCAGCGCGAGGGACGCCGTTCCGGCCCGCCGGCGGTCTGCGTTGGATCCAGGCTCTGCGCTTGGCCGGAGGCGGACTCCCGCAGGCCCGGCGTGGTCCCGGGGGGTGGGACGCCATCTATAAAGAAAGACAGGACCCGGTACCTTGTGGTTTCGGCGCACGCGACTCCTAAGGCGGATGCAGCCAGCAGCCCACCTGCGGCGGAGAGGCCCAAAACCGTCAACTGCGTTTTCATGGCCGGGTCCGCCTTGGGTCCGCCTCGGGCGGACTCAATTCAGCTCGTCGGGTTCTGGCCCGCCCATGGCCTCCCCTTTGGCAGAGTCCTCGAGCTTGGGTAGGGTGGCGATCTGCGACTCAGCCAGTTGGAAGCCCTCGCGAAACGAGCCGAAGGCGTACACACTCACCAGGTGCTTACCGTATTGGCTGGCCACAAACAGGAGATACTCGACCTTGAAATCCTCGTGAATGTACTGCTTGAAGTAGGGCACGGACGTCCTGTCGATCGCCAGCGTCGAGGGCAGGACCAACGCCCCGGGTATGTTGCCGGGCCCGCCGAAGTGCATGAGGGTTTGCCCCTCACTGTTGAACATCTGCACGATCTCGGTTGCCCCATCGGCGACATAGATGATCCCGTCCGGACCCACGCGAAGCCCGCGCGGGCGCCCGAACCGCCCCAGACGATACCCCGGAGCCCCGCGAATCCAGACCGACTCGCCCTCCCGCGTCAGCTTCTGGATGCGCCAGTTGTGAGTGTCACAAACGTACAGGTACCCCTCAGGCCCGATGGACAGACTGCCCGGGATCTTGAATTGCCCCGGCTCACCGCCCATCGCACCGAACGTCCTAAGGACCTCCCCGGTCGCGCGGTCCATCACGACGATCTGGGTCGTGTCGTCGTTGTCCAGCACGTACAGCTCGTTTTCGTAGATCGCCACGTCGACGGGACGACACGGCCGGGGAACGTCGAACGCCGTGAGGTAGTTGTCGTCAGGACCGAAGACCACGATCTGTTTGCGAAACGTGTCGGCCACAAACTTGTACCCCAGCGGATCCATGACGATGTTGATGGGCTTGCGAAGCCGGCCCGGCCCGCGCTCCCCGAAAACCGAGTACGTCTTATTCTTGAAATCCAGACGGCAGATGCAAAGGCCCTTGGTGTCACAGACGTAGACCACGCCGTCGCGCGCCGCGATCCCATAGGGTTTCTGGATCACCCGCCGGACCGTCGGCTCCTCCCCGAGGAGGAAATCCTCGAACGCGCCTCGGGGCGCCTCGACCTGGTCGGCGCCGCTGGCCCAGGTGAGGAACTGAATCCGCGGCTTCTCAGGCGGCGAAGGGAACACAAGCAGGGGTTGTCCCGCCCTGGGCGGCGCCAGGCAGCCGGCGTCGAACCCCGCTGCCGCTACTCCCAGCGCAAACAGGATCCGTGGAATCCGTTGTTGGTGCATGAGTCCGCCTCGCGGGGCATGCTATCGTGCCCCGTTACGGGCTGCAATAGACGGTGCCACAGGTATGCAAATGCACGGAGCGCACACCCTGTGTCAGAGTGGGCGCTCGCGGGGTCCCACCGGTTACAAACCGGTCCGACAGGTATGCAAGTTCCGCCATCACACCCGGCTTGCGGGCGGGCTCTTACTTCCTATGACACTCGAGGCAGATGAAGCTGTTATTCAGCTCCCGGCGTAGGAACTTGCCGAGGTGGTTGTTGTGCGGCTCATGGCAGGAGGTGCATTCCACTCGGTTGTCGCCGCCGATGTTCACCAGTTTCACCCCCGAGAAGCCGCCGGGATCCTTGTACCCCGGGTTGCCGGTCGGATAGGTGAGCCCGATCGGATGGTCGTTGGTCAGGTCGCCGGGAATCGTCCCCCCACCGATGTTAACCGGGCTGTCGGGGTCGAAGAAGATCGACCCGGTTGCCCCGCCGTAGCTGTCGAGGGCTGTCACACCGTCGTGGCAGCCCAGGCACATCTTGCTGGGCCCCTCGGGCTGCCCAGGTGTGGTGCCGTCCAACGTGGTGTACATGTCGAACGTATGGTTGGGCGCATCATGGTTCCACAAAACCATGTCGATCCCCTCATCGTCGTAAGGGTATGCATTGTGCGGCACGTGGCACGGCAAGCATACCTGATTGCCGGGAAGGACAACGCCCGGGTAGTTGTTGAGGTTGTGGTCCGTATTGGTCACGTCCGACTGGAGGGGATCAATCTGACCAAACGCGGCTGTGGCCAGGATCCCGCACATGGCCACTGGCACGACTCGAAGCGCGAATCTCATTGTTGGCATCTCCTATTGCGGCGTTTGCGACATCCACCGCCGCGACGGTTTCTCGCTGCGGCCGGCACTGAAGCACACACCGACACTTCCCCTGTTCATTCTCTCCGACGCCAACCGGCTCAAACCCACCGGTTACAAACCAATGCCACAGAGACGGACGTGCCACGGATGCAGGCGCCCGCCATTCACGCCGGTTGTCCGACCTATAAAAGCTAGCACCCTCCGTGCCAGAGCATCGGGGCTTGCATGCGATGCTGGATGCCCAACGACCAAACTGGCGTAACATCCACTGCGACAATATGTTACGAACCGAGGCGGGGGCGCCCAACGCTCAGAGTCGACCGGACAGAGACCAGCCTTTTTCTATGGATAAGAAATGGTGGGGGCGGCTTCCGGTCGATGGGAGGCCCGGCGGAGGGGGGTTTGGGCACCGCGGGCCGTGCGTCGCGTGAAGCGTCCCTCGTGAAACGTGAAGCGTAAGACGCCTCGGGAATACGCTTCGCGAATCACGCTGCACGCAATCCTAAATCTGACATCCGCAACCGACAATACCCTATCGTGGCGAATTGCCGACGGCCTTTCACGCTACGATGAACGGCGTGTAGTAGGGAAGCCGGATGCTCTTCAATCAGCATGCGAAAGTGCTCGCCGTCGGAAGCGTGGGGATCGTGGCGACCTTGGTAACGTGCGGACCGTCGTTGAAGCGATAGTAAGGATTCTCGCGGAACTCACCGGCTTCGATCGCTTTCTCGAGGTCGCGGTTGGTCGCGGGAATGATTCGGATGTTCACCGGGCGGGGACGATTGTCTCCAACACGCGTGATGGCCCTCTCCTCGATGACGGCAATTGGACGCTCCCTTACGGTCGCGGTTCGGTTCGAGCGCCCCCTATATGTCGTGGCATGTAAAGCAGAGTGTAGAGTTCTCAATGGGCACGCTTAGCAAGTAGCGGCTCCTGGAATACAGGTTGTGGCAGGAGACGCAGCTCACGGAGCCGTCGGGCAGGCGAACCTCCGGGGGAAGAAGGCTAGCCGGACGGAACGCAACCTCGCGTTGCCGTATGGGACCATGGGGATAGCGAACACCGATCGGGTGGTTCCGTCGGACGTCCCCAACATCGCCGATGCGGTCGCCAGCGGTTGCGTTCCGGGCGTCGGCGGCGGTCACACCGTCGTGACAGCCCAGACACCGCCGCGACTCTCCGTCGACGTTCCCGTTCGGTCGTCCGGCGCGCTTGTCGTTGGCTCGGACGTGGGCGGTGCCGACGGCCGTCCAATGCATCGTCGCGGCCGTGCCGCTCCCCCCTGCGGTGTGGCACTTCGCGCAGAAATCGGCGAATTCCGCCTGTTCTTCATCAAAATCGCGAAGGTACGCCCCCCTCGATCCATTGGCTCCATTCAATGGCGGCAACGTCTCGTGGCAGGTGACGCACGTGATCGAGCCGTCGACGTCCAGCGGCCAGTGTTCCGGAATGTGGATCACCTCGGAGGGCACCACATGGACCGGGTGGTTGACAACCCCCGGACCGTATTGGAGCTTGTCCGCCAGGCTGCGCAGTCCGCCGCCGGCTTCGGCCGGTGAGAAGAAGGTGATCACGCCCGTAACGCTCCCAATGAGCAGCAAGCGTACAAGAACCCGAACAATCCTTGCCCTGGGAGAACGCATGTTCTTTCACCCCCGTGTCGCGAAGCGGACCGACCCGCGATCGCATTGAAGCGCTGTCGAGACTCAGCCTCCCCGGGGCCGAGCTGTCCTTCATTTCCTTGTTTTCCGACCGAGATCCGTGAAGGGACCAATTGGGATGTACGATATCCGCGGCGGTCGGCGCAGCGGGCTGCGGTAGCGCACGGCGCGATATGCGTCTGCGGAGACGTTCGCGGGGCCTCGGCGGCTTGTGAGACTGCGGCCTTTCGGGGATTATTGGATTTGAGAAGCCGGATGGCCGTTGTCTCAGGTTTCAGATGCCCCGTCCACCCGTGTTCCCGACTCCTCCAGGTCCATCACTTCTAAAGATAAAGCGTTGACGCCTGTTTCGGCCGAAAGTGACGCGGATTCAGGTTCTGCGCAGCATCACACCGTTGCTGGCATGTCCGTTGCAGAATTCCCGCCGGGGATATGGTACGCGCGTTCGGGACGAACCCATGCTGAGCCGGGGGTGGCGGGCCTATATGCTGATCGTGTCAACGGGCGGCCTGACTACGGGAGCAAGCTGATGAGCATCACGATGGTCGTAACGTTAATTCCGAGCTTATGTTTGTTGCTCGATCCGCTTGTGCACTTGGACTCGTGGACGGAGGGGTTGCATAGCCCGGCGCGTATTGCGCTGACGGCCGACGGGACGGTCTACGTGACGGACCCCTTCTTCAACCACATCGCGCGGTACGATTCGGAGGGTACGCTATTGAGTACCTGGTCGGTTCCCGAGGGGCCGATCGGGATCGCCGTGCATCCGAGCAACGGAAACTACTACGTGTCCCTTCGCGATGAAGGGAAGGTCGGGATCTACACGTACGACGGCGACGCGGAGACGTTCACGCGGACCGGCTTTCTGGGCGAGGGGGAACCGATGGTGGCGTTCGTGCGGCCGACGGACCTCGACATCGCGGATGCGACGGGGCGGATCTTCGTGGTCGATCCGGAAGGGGACCGGTGGTACATGTTCAACGCGGACGGAACGCTTCGGGCGATGGGGGGTGAGCGCGGGGAGATGTCCGGGCAGTTCAAGTATCCCAGCGCGATTTGCGTGGACGAGGGCCGCAGCCGGATGATCGTGGCTGATCACGACAACTTCCGGGTCCAGATCTTCTCTCTGACGGACGACGGCGACTTTACGTACGCGACGTTCGAGACGAAGTTCGGGTATCGCATGAAGTACCAGCCCGATGGCGAGATGGAGGGTTGGACTCCGCGGCCGCAGGGGCTGGCGGTCGATGCGGAGGGTCATATCTATCTGACCGACGCGTTGATGGGTTCGGTTCGGATCTTCGAGGACACGGGGAGCGACTTGGGGAAGGTCGTCGAACACGCGTACAACGGCGGCGAGTTGCACGTGCCTTGCGACATAGCCCTGAGCGCCGACGGCTCACTCCTCTACGTAGTGAGCACGAACTCGTCGAGTGTGGAACTCTACGCGACGCCGGACGACTTCGGTGGCGGTCGCGGGGGGCTTCCGGATGACGGCCCCTTCGATGCGCCGGGAACGAACGCGTGTGCCTTTTCTTTGTTGTTACCCGGCGGCGCGGGGTCGGTCCGTTGGCTACGCGACGGCGGACGGCCCGTGAAGGGGTGGCCCTATGTCGCTCCGTGGGCGTTTCCGTGGGATGGCGATCCTTGGCTGACGGGTTTGCGGGATTCGCCCGGGTACGACGGCCCGCATATGGTCGAGGGGCGGGTGATTTGCGGCCGATGCCACGGGATTTCGGATCAACCCGGTGGGCACGTGGGTCTGCTGGATGGGCAGGTGAACCTGTGCATGTCGTGCCACAGCGGGGGTGGCCAGGCACTGGCGGCTGGGGTTCACGCGTTGGACCTGGCGGATCCGTTCGGCACGAATCCCAATGCTGCGGACGGTCGGGGTCGCTCGCATGCGTGGGGCGTTTTGGCGATAAGCGAGTCGGCCGACTCGGTGGGTCCGGCCCCGGGTGGACCGATGGCGCTTTATCTCGATGAGGGCAGGATGAAATGCTCGACCTGCCACCAGCAGCACAACAGCGACGCCGGCCTTCCTTATCTTCGGATGGGCAACGACCACGACCAGATGTGCAAGGAGTGTCATGCCCCCCGTGATGAGGGTCCGGGCGAGCGCGGCACCCACGCGGTGGGCTTCGACTATCCTGGGGGCGTGGGGGAGTTCCCTCCGGACGGCGACATATCCCCAATGTATCTTAAAGAGGACAACGTCGAGTGCATGACGTGCCACGGGCCGCACGATACGGGTTCGGGCGGGGCCAACGACGGGGCGGGCGACGGCATGCTGCTTCGCGCCGCGAACGACGATACCCTCTGCCGGACCTGCCATTCCGAGCACTCGATGCACGACGTAGGGGGTCCCTGGCAGCCAACGTGTACGGACTGCCATGACGTGCACGACCCGGAAAGTGAGAACCTCACCCTGGTGGCCCGGGAGATCAACGCCACGCCGATGACCTTCCAGGACAACGATATCGGCGACGACGGCCTGACCGACTTCATCCACAGCAACCATGATCCCGCCGGCTACGACGGCATGTGCGAGGTCTGCCACACCAGCACTACCTACCACCGCAACAACGCTGAGGGCAACCACGACCACAACATCGAGACGCTCTGCGCCGACTGCCACCCGCATACCTCCGGCTTCCTTCCGACCGGTGGATCGTGCACTGCCTGCCACGGCCAGCCGCCCGATAGTCAGCCCCCGATCGGCGACGTCTTCCCCAACCGGGCCGGCTCACATGCGACGCATATGGGAGGCGTACACGGCCCGAACATCACGAGTTGCTTCGACTGTCACTCGACGTTGAGCGGCGGGACACACCAGAACGATCAGGCCAGCTTCGCTACGGGGACTGATGCCAACGGCGACGACAACATCGACCTGAGCGAGACGGACGTCTGCGACGCATGCCACAGCCCGGACGGTGCCTACGACGGCGTCAATGCCCCGGCGTTCGGGGCCAAGGCCAACTGGGCCGACGGCATCTATGAAGCCGGCTCGCTGCCGGCGGACAAGGCCGAGTGGTGCGCCGGGTGTCACGACATGGGCACCTCGGTGATCCAGGGGGTCGACGCTCCGCCGGTGGCGGGTGACGACAGCACCTGGGGCTACTACACATCAGGACACGGCCGTAGCGGCATCGTGGCGTGCACCGACTGTCACGATCCGCAGACGCCGCACATCGACGGCAATGCCCGGACCTACGAGGTCAGCCCCACCGGCGTGGTCAATCCCTACACCGGAAGCTATCGCCTTACCATTGGCCTGGATGTTCCCAGGCCCTCGACCGGGCAGCAGGAGCCGGAGGTGGAGCGCTACGAGTTGTGTTTCAGTTGTCACCATCCGGATGTCGTGCTGGGTGACCCGCTGCTCGATCCTGCCGGCGACTTCTACCGCGAGAATTATGCCACCAACTTCCGCCACGATCCGCTGGGTTACGGCTCCTGGGGACATGGCGGCAATGGTGTGGTGATGCTCGAGACGGCCACCGAGACATCCCTCGTGTTCGACTGGTGGCAGGAGGACACCGGGCGCGGCTCACCGGGCAGTGAGCGCTCCTACCTGCTTCCCGACATCAACCAGACTGAGTTCATCTACGAGGTCCTCGATCCGAACAACTGGGAGCCGTGGTTCTATCAGGATCCAGTCGATGTCGTGCCAGGCTCGACCATGCTCAGTGACAACCCCGCATTGTGGAATGGTGGACAGACGGCGTATGCCTTCGGCCTGCCCAATAGTCACTACTTCCACCTGTCCAACATCGGCGGTTGGTGGGATTGGGATTCTGATTGGGACGGCGAGTTCGGGGAGAACGGCTACGAGTCGACGCGAAGCTGCCCCACGTGCCACAACGTGCACGGCTCGACTTACAGGGGGATGATCCGCGACGGCCAGCTCGTCGGCGTGACCGGCCTCCAATTCGGAGTGGATCCCGACGTGCCCGAAGAAGGTTCTTTCATCATCCCCTACGAGAGCGGAACCTGTACGGGAGTATGCCATTCCCAGTGGACCCCGGGTGGGGACGTTCCCAGACCGATCTACTGGTATCGGGAGGAAATCCCGATGGGGACCGGCTGCGCCATGTGCCACGGCCGCGCAGTGGACAACGGCGACGGCGTCCCGCCGGGCGGGCGGCGGCCGATCGTCGATGAGTTTGGGTACTCCAGCCATCACGTGCAGGCCGAGATCCAGACCAGCGATTGCCTGGTATGCCACGAACTCGCGACCCATGCGAATGGTTACCTGCAACTGAAAAACGTCGATACCTCGTTTGTCTACGATGAGCCGACTCCGGGAGCCTTCCGCCCGGAGAACATCAGCGTCGCCAACAGCAAGACGCTGGCGTCCTTCTGCCTTGGTTGCCACGACAGCGACGGGGCGGACGGTGATACCACACCGTTCTCCGACGGGCGGACCGTACCGGTGGTTGACAACACTTCCTGGAATCAGTCGGCCCACAACACCGGCGGGACCTACAACGCCGGCTACGGCTGCTTGGGTGATGGGACCGGCACTGGCTGCCACGCCACGGGACATGGTTCCAACCTGCAGAACCTCCTCGCTCCCAGCACCGGCGAGCCCGGCACCGACAACACGAATGAGGAGGAAGGGTTCTGTTACGGGTGCCACACCGAGGGCATGGTGATGAACGACGCGGTGTCCGGGCCCGGTCTGGCTGACGACATCGAGCAGGCGTTCGCCATCGGTGGGGCGAATCAACGCCACTCCGTCCGAGATTCGGAAGCAGATCACACCTTCATCGTCGGGGCCAACACCTACGAGTTGGAGTGCACCACCTGCCACAATCCGCACGTGGTCACCGGCAAGTACTGGGAGGCCGACCAGGACAAATCACCCGTTACCAGGCCGGATTTCAGCGACCCGACCAACAACTCCGTGGCCATGGGCACAGTCCTTTGGGGTGACGGAGCGGGCGAGAAAATGGCCGACTATGTCGGAGGCGGTACCTACCGGACCCCCAATGGAGATCCCTTCTCCGGCTCTCAACTGCCGGATTATGTCAGCTTCTGTCAGGATTGCCATGCGGGCATGCCCGCCCCGTCGCCCGCGAATCCAGGGTCCCACGGCGGCATCAGTTGGGGCGGCGCGGCGAACCACCATGGAACGGACTCCGCCAACGTTCCAAACGGTGGCGGCCTCGTTCCGGATTGGTACACGTGCGGCAAGTTCGTGGGGGCCGGAGGCATATATGGCGGACCCACTCAATGGCCCATTTTACCCCGAGGTAAAGGGGAGCAAATCTGGTCACGGGGCCCGTACAACCAGGAGGAGAGGATTGCCGGGGCGAACTTCGTCCTGAGCTGTACCGACTGCCACGAAGGGCACGGCTCCGCCGTCAGGTCCATGATCAGGTCCAAGCTCAACGATCGAGATGGTTCCGGTACGACCATCTGGAATTCCAGTTGCAATGCCTGCCACTATTATTACAGCAACTGGCATGCGGGAATGAGCTGCGGAAACGCAAGCTGTCACGTTTCAGATGGCTCAGACCGGATGTATTGGACCGGAACAGACACCCCGCATGATATGGGACATAGATCCGGGGACGGGAGCATCAGGATCTTTGAGCAGGATCTGGTGCTCGACATGCGATTCGAAAACAACCTCAGTGATTCCAGCACATGGAGGATGCACGGACGGTGGGACCCTGATGGCGGCACGGGCGGCTATGTCACCGGACACGGCGGCAGCGGCAAGGCCATCGAGGTAAACGGCCAGTTCGTCGAGCCTGGAACGAGGGACGGTGATTGGTCGAACAACCTGGGGGCCCACGGCACACACATTTACCTCGAGAACAAGTACAACCTCAGTGTCGAGGGATGGATATACCCGACCGTCTATGATCGAAACGTTCATGTGATCATGTCGAACGGGCCGTCCAACAGCAATTACAGGCTCCAGCTTCAGAACATCGGTGGCGACTACCACGTCGTGTTCCAGGTAAACGTGAACGGAGACAGTGCTCAATCGGACTCGTACGGCTGGCGTGGGGCATACAGCACGGTGCCCATCTCCTTGGACCGATGGACCCATGTCGCCGCCACGTACGACGCATCACAGTACGGCGATGACTATGATGCGAACGATTTGTCGCAGGGACGAATCAGGATCTACGTAGACGGCCTGGACGTCACAACCAACAACCCGTTCAGCACCAACAACTACTGGCTGTCCCAGCCGGCTGACGGAGAAGGGGAAGGTGAACCGCCTCTCACCGGGTCAGGTCTCTTCGTGCACAGCGATAACAATTGCGGCGGATATCCTTGCGGGTGGAGATTCACAATCGGCTCACGCCCGTATGAATCCTCTCTGGACGATTTCAAAGGCAGGATAGATGAGGTCAAGGTCTGGAACATCACCAAGCCGGTCAGCTACTTTGACGCGCTTATTCCCCCGCGTATCACAAGGGCTGATGGCGTTCTGGGCTACGACCGATTGTACGTCACATTCAACGAGGGGGTCTACGCAAACACCGACGGCACTGGAGATCTGGCGCCCGGCGCCTTCACCCTGACCGATGTCGACGATGGACGAACCATAAGCGGCGTGACCCACACCGCAGGAGATGCCACCGCCGAGCTGATCTTGAGCGCCCCCCTGGATGACGGCAGCGATATCGGCATCGACGCGCTCGCCGCCACCGCCGACTCAGTCTACGACCTGTACGCCACGCCTGCCACTACGGACCCCGTAGAAATAACCGCCCTGGCCGATGCCCCCGCAATCACGGTCGTTCAAGGCGTTGAGGGCCATCCGAAGCTGGCTGTCTGGTTCTCTGAGCGCGTATACGCGAATCCGGACGCAACCGGCGCACTGCAACCGGCCGACTTTGTCTTCACTGATGCTGGAGCCGGCAAGAGTATAGTCGCGGTAGACCAGACGCCGGGTAAGCCAACGGCAACGCTCACGCTTGACAATCCCATCGAGGCGGCCGACATTGGTGGTGCCGCACTTGCCGCCGCGGGCGGCGCGGTATTTGACATAACCGGCTACCCCGCTCATACGACGACAGCGGATGTGACCGGCGCTTCTCCTTCCTTCATCGCCGCGGTTGTCGGTGTAGTCGGCAATCCCACTGTCAAGGTCACCTTTGAGACGCAGGTCTACGCGAATAACGATGAGACAGGCGCTCTCGAGCCGAGTGATCTCACCCTCAGTGCCGGCGGGAAGAGCATTCTCACGGTTCAGCATGCCGCCGGAAATCCAATCGCCATAATCACGATGGATGGCGATCTTGACGGCGGAGACTTAGTTGACGGCACGCTTGCCGCGGCAAGCAATTCCATCTTCGGGCCGAGTTCGGGGAACTTCCCGCTCACCACGGACACGGTGGATATAAGCGCACAGGCCGCCCCCACAATCACCAGGGTCGAGGGTGCGGTCGGCTATGATCAGGTGTTTGTCTCGTTCACCGAAGGGGTATATGCAGAAGCCGACGGAACAGGCGCCCTGGACGTTCTTGATTTCACCTTCACCGACGGGAACGTCGGCGGCGCGGCGTCGATCACAGGTGTTGTGCACACTGCAGGTCGCTCTTCCGCCATCATTACGGTTGACGCATCTCTGATCACAGGCGACATAGGTTCCGACGAGATTGCAGCGGTGAGCGGTGAGATCTTCAACAGTATAGGCAACCCTGTTGGGACTGGCTCTATGGCATTGATCGGAAACGATTGCCCTGCATGGGGTACGTCTTTCCCGATTGAGGACGAGCCGCAATACAGTCCTACGACGGTGGACGAGACCGGCCTCCTCATCGGAACGGTGAACAATCCTACTTTCGCATTCCCGGATGTGGATAATGACTGGTTCAACGGCGACGAGGATGAGGACACGTATGTAGATTTCGCAGCCAACAACACATGCCTTAACTCGCCCAGGGCAATCACCATTGAGGCCCGTGTTAGACCTACTGAAGTAGACAGAGGTGTAGGTGGAGAGAATAACACCTTCAATAGAGTATTCGAGAGAAGGAGAACCATCCTCGTAACAATCCTGAACACCGGTTACAGGGGGGATGACGTGCCGGCAAGGGGCGGCAAGGCCAGTATTGAGGTCAAGTATCGCGTTGATAGCGCCTCCAGACATACGTGTCCGCACCCTCAATGGCCGGCTGATCCCCACACCGGAAATGACGCCAGGATGCACCAGATCAGCTCTGACATAGATCAGTTCCCCATCGTGGACAATCACTGGTATCAGATAAAGGTGGTGTTCAATTCAGATAAATCGGATGTGGCCGGATCGAACGGAACGCCGGTTGACATCTTCATTGACGACCAGGGGACGAATGGAGACGATTCGGATCAAAACTGGGTGGGCTATAAGAACGCAACCGTGGCCATCAACGAAAGTTCGAGCTGTAAGTGGGGGGCACTGCCCGGAGACTTCTTGGAGTTTAGAAACGACACCTCTCACATTGGTTCTTCCTGGAGTCATGCTCAGCTTTTTGAGGGGCAGATAGACTGGGTGACCTGGCAGCCCGTCGCGGATTATTCCGGAGTCGACGATGCCCCGCATTAGCCCATAGTGGTTTGGTTGTCGGAGCGCAGGGTGTGCGTGCTTTCGGCGGCGAGGGAGCCTGCAAGCGGATGGGATTTCGGCGCCGAAGCGGGTGTTCACACGCACGAGGAAGAGGTCATGAGCGATTGTATCGGACGAAAGTGGAGTCTACCTCCCGGGCGGATCGGTCTGGGCCGTGCATTTCTCCTGGCCGCGGCTCTCGGGACGTCCTGGCCCGGGTCTGCTTCTGCTCAGTCAATCGTGCACCCCGACGGCAATGCGGACGGCACGCTGGTGGACGGAGGAGTATACGGCCCCTTCGACGGCGTACCCGACGACTGGGACTGGACCTTCAACGAATCGGGTTACGAGGGGACAATCTCCCGGACGGTGACCCCGCCGGACACGGGCCTGGAGCATCGGGTGTTCTTCGAGTTCAACCTGAACTACGTGCCCGAGGAGCCGCCGGTTACTGCCACGCTCACCTTCGCGATGCGCGGAGCTTACACTTATCCGTTTCCCGATTCGGAGGTTCACATCTACGCATACCCGGCGGATGGGTGGGCATCCCTGCCGGATTACTCGATGGGGCCTGCCGTTTGGCAGGGAAGTGTGACAATCCTCCCCTATCAGCCACCGACGGTCTACACCATAGGTGTGAGCCAGGTGGTGAATGACGCCCTGTCCGGTAGTGACGCACGTGCGGCATTTCGGTTTCAGATAGACCCCGACACCACGTCGGTGACCGCCCAGGCGTTTATCGACGCCCTGGATGAAGACGTCGAAACGAAGCCGTATCTCACCATCTCCAACGCGGTGCCGGGCGACACGGACGGGGACGGCGACGTGGACCTAATCGACTTCGCCCTTTTTGCCTCCTGCATGAGCGGTCCTGAAGTCGCGGTCGAGCCAGCCTGCGACGCCGGGGACCTGGACCTTGACGGTGACATCGATCTTCGCGATTTACGTTCCTTTGAACAGTATTTCTCCGGTTCGCCGTAGGGTCGTCGTCTGCGTAGCTAACGTAGCGCGCGATGGTCTCAAGCTTGGCACGAGTTCCTAGCGCCCGGCGGCAGCTTCCAAGACGCCCCAGGCAATACGTGCGTTTGAGGCCGCGCAGCATGGCGCCAACAGTGTTGCTGGTTGAATGATGGTCTATCTAAGCGTACAGTACCGTGGACAGCCTCCTTTCGGTTGAGTGCGTGTTGCTTCCTGTATAAGCGAACAGGCTTCCCTGATCGGAGACTGGCTAGATGATTATCAGGGAGAGTTCCTTGACACCATTAGCTGCTTCGGTGCGCTGTGACACCTTTAGCCCTTCTACCAGTTGGCGCAAGAATCATCCTGACACTTTTTCCTCTTTCACCCGGCCGGAACGCGCAGAGGATGCGGCGCCGCCAAAACAGCCGCCGTGTCAAATGCACGACCGTTCGCCAACTGGTCACCCTCAAGCGCCGGAGCGTCGAGAAACGGCAGTGGCGAACATCGGCGAGATGCTTAAAGTGGTGAAGCTGATTGGTTTTGAACGGTGCGCCGCCGGCATGCTGATCCGGGGCAAGAGGCTGGAAACGCAATATGTGTGAGAGCACGGTGCTCTCGGCAGACGATGGGGCCGCGTTGCGGGAGCAGTTCGTCGGTCGCTCGCGGGCGACACGGTCGTGCGGACCTCGGTATAAGCGTACGTCCTTTGTGCTCCTTGATGTAGCGAAGGCGAACGGTCGCCTTCCTCAAGGTGGGGGTGAGATGAACGCCGCACATTTACGTTCGCTGGTGGCTGCCGTCTTGATCCTCGCCGGTCTGCCGTGGACCACCACTGCGTCCGGCGGAGCGGTGCCTGGCGGACAGGGGCCCCACGCGCCGGTACCCGCGGCGGAGTTGTTTTTCCGGTACAGCCTCACCGCCAGGGGCGATCCCGTCGAGGGTGAGGTTGCTGTACAGGTTCCCTCACCGCTTTCCCCCGCTGACCTGGATCAGGTGGTGTCCCTACCTACCCCGCTGGGATCGATCAGGCTGACCCGGTACCTCCCGCAGGCCCGGAAGGAACAGCGGGTCATCCCCGATGAGAGCAAAACGGGCAGGCCCTGCATCCAGGTTTCCATCGACGGGCCTACGCAATCACATCAGCGCTGGTTAGTGGCTGGTGATGACGATCGAAACCGCCTGACCAGCTTCATCGGTACATGGCGGTACGTGCCCTCAGACAACGGGCGGCGGCGAGAGGAACTGTACAGACAGTTCGAGACGGAGCTAACGCGCGAGCCCAAGCTGTACGTAAGCCGGGCTAACGGGGATGGCGTGCGCGAGTTGCCCCTCGAGATTGACGTCGTCAATGCGCTACGCGAGCTTGACTGCAAGGTGCGTGTCCTTCGCTTCTATCCGAACCTGACTATCGACCCCCAGACGCAGCAACCGGTCAACACGTCCGACCAGCGGCTGAACCCGGCTGCCCTCGTTGAAATCGAGCATAAAGGCAAGAAGGAGGAACGGTGGGTCTTCGCCAGATTCGCCGACTTTAAGATGCATGAGACGGACACGCTGCCGGTCAACGTGAAACTGGATTGCCCTATGGAGGTAGCAAACCCAGTTCCCGACTTCGTCGTGGTGGCCGTCAAACCGCCCGGACACGAGCTGTGGTCGAGGCACGCAGGGGTGACCGCCTCCAGGGTGATCGCCCTCAAAGAGGCCGTTCCCATACCCGGATCACAGTACACCTTCCACCTGGCCAAGTTCGCTGCGTCCGGGCGACTCGTTGAAACATACGAGCCAACTGACGGCAGGGAGGCGGTGTCCGCTTTGCAGATCGAAATCGTGGACGCAACCGGAAAGCGCACCACCGTCTGGTTGGAGTTGGGCAGGCAGCGCATAGTCCGCAACGTCACTGGACCGCTTGCGGTGGAGTTCGCAACGCAGCGCAAAACCGGGCCTGGCCCAGGACATTAGGAGCAAGACATGAACCGCCACCGACCAGCAACCGCCTGGTTGATCTCTGTTGCAGCGTGTGTCGCCATCAGCGTGGGCGTGGCAGAGGCGCACGCCCAGCCGGGGGCTGACTACAGCGGTAGCTGCACCGCTTCCGGATGCCATGACGGCTACGCCAAGCGGTCGGTTGTCCATGGGCCCATCGCCATGGATGCTTGTGACAGTTGCCACGAAGAAACCGGCAAGGCGGTGCACAAGTTTCGCCTGATCGAAGAGGGAGCCGATCTGTGCCTGGACTGCCACGATGAGGGGTTTTCCGGTAAGGTCCAACACGCCCCCGCAGCCGACGGCCAATGCACAACCTGCCACGATCCACACGCAAGTGACGCCAAGAACCTCCTCCAAGCCGCCACGATTGCAGAGCTGTGCGCGGAGTGCCACGAAGAAATCACGGAGGATAGGACGTTTCTTCACGGTCCGGTGGCGGCGGGGGCTTGTACGAGCTGCCACAACCCGCACTCGTCCGATCACCCGGCCCTTCTCGCGGCGACCGGACCAAAGGTGTGCACCAAATGCCACGAGACCTTCGTAGCCAGGCTTGCAGACAGCGCGTTTTCTCACCAGCCGGTGCGTGACGACTGCACCGCCTGTCACGACGCCCACGGCGGCGACAACAAGATGAACCTGTCGTCGATACCACCGGATCTGTGTCTCGACTGCCACGACGATATCGCCGATGCGATCGATGACGCCAGTGTCGAGCACAGCCCGGTGACGAGCGGCAAGGGTTGTACGAACTGCCACGATCCGCACGCTTCGCCGATCGCCCATGGCCTGTTGCTAAAGTCGATGGATCTGTGCTTGTCTTGCCACGACAAGGAGTTGGATTCCGGCAGCGGCAAGATCGCCAACATTGCCCAACTGCTGGCCGACAATCCCATGCATCACGGCCCCGTCGCCCAAGAAGATTGCGTATCATGCCATAACCCACACGGCGGGGCGAACTTCCGGATGCTAACCGAGGCTTACCCGCGCAGCTTCTATAGCCCGTTTGAAGAAGAGCACTACGCCATGTGCTTCAGTTGTCACGAAGCTGAGATGCTGGAAGATGAAGAAACCGACGATCTGACCAACTTTCGCAATGGGGAGCGCAATCTTCACTATCTTCACGTGAATCGCCCGGTAAAGGGGCGAACATGCCGGGCATGCCACAACCCGCATGCCAGCAGCAAACCCAAGCTCATCGCCGATTCCGTCCCCTTTGGCGAGTGGCGAATCCCGACCAGTTTTGAGCAGACCCCCACGGGCGGATCGTGCGCCCCCGGCTGCCACAGGCTCTACCGGTACGACCGGGAAACGCCCGTGACCAACCTGCCCCAGGGGGCACCTCAGGCCTCAAACGTGCCCGCGGCCCCGAGCAACTGAATGGCTCCGGAAGGCGGATGCGTTCGCGAAGGAGAGGAACGTACCATGCGAGTTCTACGGTCTGTTCTGATTGCGATGTTGGGAGCGGCAAGCTGTCCATCCCGAAAATGTCATCCTTGCGCCAGGCGAAGCTTGGGAAAGGAGGAAACCGCATGAAATAGACGGTTGAAACCTTTCGAAGGGAACCCAGCAGTCCGATCTGGACTGTCCGGTAAAGCTTGTCCGGCAGCCGGAAGCGAGTCTTGCGTGGCATTGGGGTAACCCGTACTGCGAAGCGTAGACAGCGAGTGATCTAGGCCGTGTGACAGAGCCTCGAAAGTTTATCGTCGTGGAAGCCGACAGCGTGGATGAACCGGAAGGCAGCATCGCTGCACCCTAGATGGCCTGGTGCGTGCGATTCCACCGGGGTCCGCGAGCAGGGCATGGTCACATGGGTTCCCCCAGGAACCTGGGAGGCCCCGTTTCCTCCACCCCGAGAGCCGGAAGGGGCAACCGTCACCGAAAACCCCTGGCCTGGCAGCTCGCTGCGCCGCATTGGATGGGCGACGTGGTCCGACGGGAGGCACGAAACGCACGTCGCGGGTGTGGTACGGCCAAACGAAGGCAACGAAGTGCGGTCGGACGGGAATCGGGGAGTCAGAGCATCTCGTAGTGTGCGCTGGGCAGCGCATGAGTCAGGAGGGTTGAAGTCCCTCTGGCGTCCGGATGAGGGGCGCTATATCCAAAAGCGGGGGTAATTCCTTG
>SDBU01003422.1_pt1 | contig 20169 bp, 20 predicted proteins | sample 2277071 | NCBI WGS metagenome assembly SDBU01 (sample SAMN10397929, study PRJNA504765) | marine sediment metagenome | isolation source: marine sediment core GS08_GC12, 126 cmbsf | place: Arctic Ocean: Gakkel Ridge, Loki's castle | collected 2008
ATAATCAACCTGAATACCTTTTGGAATTGAGTTTATATGTTTAAAGTCTTATAATTTGGCTCAACAATAATTATTATGATAACCGTTTCACGAAATTTTCTAGATTTACAATTTTAGGTTAATTTTAGAATAAAAATTTAAAAAACATTAAAATAAAAGGAAATTATTTTATAGTAGGGACCCAAGATGAAAAAAAGCATACCTACTTCCTTCCATTTAGCCTCTTATTTCGAAGATCTTTTAAAAGAATCAGAAACAATTCTATCTTCAACTGAAATTCAAGAGTTAACAAAATTCTTCAAAAAAGCATTGGATACATCTGATAAAGAAATTGACAAAATAATTGATGAACTATTGGAAAGGTTAATATGATATTAAAACTAAAGCTTCAGAATTGGCTTTGCCATGAAAATTCGGAAATTAATTTCGCTTCAGGTATGACTTTATTATATGGTCATAATGGAGCAGGTAAAACATCTATATTAAATGGGATATATTTTACCTTTTTGGGAAAATCTATCGTAAAAGGTGGAAAACTTAAAGATCTTGTGAAACATGGAGCTAACAAAGCCAAAGTTGAGCTAACATTTTTTAGAAGAGGTAATCCAGAATATTTATATCAAGTAGAAAGAACTATCGATTCAGATGGTTTTCAAAAAGCAAAACTTTTTCGATATATTAAGGATGGAGAAAAAGAATTAGAGTCAGATGGCCCCAGAAATGTTACAAATCGGATATTAGAGATGTTCGGTGCAGAACCTGGTTTCTCAAAAACATTATTTTTATTTTCTGAAGGCGAAGTTGGCCAATATCTCGCAAATAGCCCATCCCAACGTAAAAATCGTTTCCATGACTTGCTAGAACTTGATAAAGTGGAAAAAATTAGAAAAAAGATAAATAAAAGATTAAGTGTAGAAAAACAAGAATTAAAATATGAGATAAAGGAAAGAGATAACAATCTGCGACGCCTTCATAAGTTAGATCAAACAGAAATCAACTCACTGATTCAAGAGAAAAAAAATCTCCAGAATGAATTTGAATCATTAGAAAAAGAACAAAATATTTTTCAACTTGAAAAAATTCCATCTGAAGAAGAAAGAATATATTTATTATTGGATAAATTAGAAAATAGACTTACTGATACAATAGATCTGTATAAACAAGAATCTAGAAGAGAAAAAATGATATTAGGAAAATATGATACTTATAGCAAATTAGCTGAAATAAATAGTTCAAGATCTGATTTGAATTTAGAAGTTAAAAAACTTGAGTATAATCTTCTTCAACTTGAAAAGGAGAAGATGAAAATAATAACCGAAAAGGAAAATTTCGATTCAAGGAGGGGGCTTCTTTTAACTATTAGTGATACAGAAATTCATATTTGTCCAACATGTGAACAAAATATTTCCTTAAAACACATGGAAAGAATCCTTAACGATATTTCTGAAAAAATTCCATATCTTCAGAAATCTATTAATAAATTCTCCGATGAATTATTTTATGAATCAAAGGTTTTGGAAAAAAAGAAAAAAGAACTTCAAGATGCTTTAATTGCTGAAGAAAAAATTCCACAAGTAAAGGAAATTATTGAAATAAAAACTAAACTTCAAAATGAGATTAAGAGGCTGGAAAGAGAAAAAAAAAGTTATTTACACCGTTTAAATGAAATTAGAGAACATTATGGGATAACAGAAAAAAACTCAAACCATCCAATTCTTCAAAGGATTAATGAAACAAAAAATCTTCTCAAGGAAATTAATAAAAAGATTGACAGGAGGAAAATTGACCAAGAACAGGTCGATGATATTAGAATTAATTTAAAAGAACTTAACTTAAAAATAACCTGCTATGAAAAAAAGGTAATCCTTTTAGAACCAGTGTCGATTGCCTGTAAAAAAATTATCGATCGATACCTCCAATCTCTTTTAAAAGAGATAAAAGATATTTTCTTGAGTATATTGAATAGATTAATGAATTTCCCTATAAAAGATCTCAAATTTGATGAAGAAAAATTCTTAATTAGCTTAGAAACAGAAACAGGAACTCGAGATATAAGATACTTAAGCGGAGGTGAAAAAATTTTAACTTATTTGGTATTTAGACTTGCATTAGCTAAGTATTATTCCCATGGAGATTTTTTTCTTTTTGATGAACCAAGTGAACATCTTGATTCTAATCACGCAGGTATAATGCGTGAAGAATTATTTCAAATTATAAGAAGTGGTATTTTTCCATTGAAGCAAGTGATAATCGCTGCTAATGATTCTAGATTTACAGGACCCATTGCAGAAGAATTTGATTATCAATGGGATACTATCTATTATATAGAGAAAGAAGAACACACGAGTAAAGTCACAAAATTGAAGAAAAGTGTACAAACTTTATCGACCAAAGAAATTATCAATAAAACTCTCTCAACATTTATCGACACATCTTCAGTTCCCCCAGAGATAATAGAAAATGTTCGAAAAAATTTAATTGAGGGTAAAACATTTGATGATAAGCTAATACTCGGTTTAAATACCGAACTAATGTTTAAAAGACTACTTGAGGAATATGGTATAAATTATATTGAAATAGAAGAAACTCCAGAATATGGAATAGACCTTATTATTAATTTGAAAGGTGAAATCTATGGAATTCAAATAAAAAGCACGAGTCAACCTATTAAAAATTATAAACCTTTAATCATGAGTGAATTAGATTTATTAAAATCAATACCAGTATTAAAAATAAAAAAAATTATAATAGCAATATATTTTTTTAAAGAAAAGAAGTGGATGGGATTAATTCTTACTCAAGACAACCTTGATAACATAGAAAAACAATCTGGAAAATCGATTATTTTAAAACCATTTAAGGAGATTATTTATGATGTCCTTTGAGCAATTTTACATTAAAATGGATAAAAAGCTATCTATTTCTTCTGTTATAATTCACGAAAGTACTATTCGCTGGTTATTCAAGAATGGAATTTTACTTAAATTATGGGCAACTCTCAAAAAGAAAGCTCATTCTGTGAAACTAGTGGGAGATTCTTTTAAAGCAATATCTCCCAAGATTGAATCATTACTAATAACTACCGAAGATCATTTCTTTTACCATTGGCAAGAATTTTTAATAAAAATTAAGAATTCTAATAACACTATCCACTCGATTTCTGAAAATCATAGTGAAATTGTTAACAAATGCCATGAAAGAAACATAGAGGATAAGAGTGTGAAAGAAATAATCACTTTATTATCAGATGTAGCGCAATCCGTTGAAAATGCTATTCTAGTTACAGATTTATTCCAACCTCTTCTAAGAGAATTAGTAGTTTCTGCAACAAATTCTGGTCTAGTTGAGATTACTGTTGAAATGATTTCGGTTTTTGATTTCTTTCTAATTTTTTATGTTCGATGCTGTTTAACTCACTCTGAATTTTTAAATTTTAAAATAAGTTATTTCTCTGAATTACAAGAAACAGAGTTGTTAGACTCTAAAACTAGAAAACTTTTTATTTCAAAACATTCAGATTTTTTATTTGAGGCTCCGATTCTAAAAAATAGCATTGGAATTATCAATAAAATAGAAAATTGTAATTATTCTGGAGATTTAAATCATTTAATCAATAATTTGAGTGGGATTAGTCATGATAATGCTTTAGAATTGTTTAAAACGGCTCTTTCTCGACATAATGTTTCTTTTGATACGAGGCATATCATAGGTGGAACCGGGGAAGAATGGGGTTGTGATTTTTTATTGGGATCAAGAGTAGGTTTACAAATTAAAGTTGAGGGGGAAATTGATAGAAAAGAACTCGGAAAATTAAGCGACCAGTATCTAAAAGCTCAAAACAGGATTAGGAATTTGGTGACTTATGTAATCGCTTTTTGTGCGAATATAAACGATACAACTCCTAAACAAGGTACTGCAATGTCAAAGGGGGATTGGAGGCAGGATCAAATAACTAGAATTATTACTAAATTTGCTGGCTATGAAAATCCTCCAGTAAAAGTTATTAGACCTGAAACTGTTGCGAAATTTATAGGCTCTGACCTTTCCTAGTATCATTTTAATGGATATAAAGCAAATTATTATGCATAAAAAACCATAAGATATAATATATAATCAATAAAACTATTGATATTATGATCAAAATTATAAAGAACGCATTAATGGCTAAAGATTTCTTATATTTAATTAACCGCATTTTAATAAAAATAATATCTTGTTGAGTTCAATAATTCTTGATAACTAAATTCAATTCTTTCAAGATTTCTGTATATAATTTAGATTGTGAATTTGTGGATTAAAAGTCATTTATTATCTTCATGATAACGTGTTTAAATGAATTTGATATCTCGGTTATTTCACGAACACAAACTTCTATTGCCATAAAAATAAAGGCATCATTCACAATTTTATTAGTAATTATATTTGTTAAAAAAAAAAGAATTATTGAAAATTTTAGATAATCCTCTAATTTAATTTATCTAAAATAGCACTCCAGAACCCTATACTCCGAATTTGGCGCAATTACAACCATACAAAAGCAACTAATTCGAAACTACAATACTAATTCTTTAAAGCAGGACCCCGCGAGCATTATAAAGATATCCAACAAAACGCCTTACCCCTCGAACCCCAAGAACATCAAACTAACAAGGATCGCAAACTCAGGGAAGGAATAAACACCATAAAAAACTTTTTCTAAAATATCCGTAATTATCTCTCAAAAAAACCATATATTTTTATGCACAAAATAGATAATTATATTGTATAATTGGGAATTTATTTGACAAATGAAAAGTGAATTAAAAATGATTGAGAATGTTGATCTAAGTGAAGCAATAAAGAGATTTGTCCGAATAAATAAAGATCTTGAGAGAAAAACCGATCAACATTTACAAAACATAGAAGCTACTCAAAGAATCGTTATTGAGAACGCCGGTGGAATAAAAAACCTTATAGAATTAAATTACAAGGAGATTATTAATAATAGAAACGAAATTCTCGAGAATAGAAAAATTATTGAGGCAAATAAAGACGAGATTCTCGAGAATAGAAAGCTAATTGAACTTTCAAATACAAAATTGGATAAAATCTTTGAAAAACTCCAAATTTTACCTTCTTCTTAAAATTCTCATTCCTAAAATAACCCTCTAAACGTTATAAAATAACACTACATCATTTATCGAAACCTTCGATAAATACTATCGAATTTAAATGAGCATTAACCGTTTCACGAAATTGAATTTTAGAATCAACAATTTTTTAAAATAGTTATATATAATTTTAATATTTAAAAAAGAATTAAAATTAAAATGAACTTTTATGGATGTTAAAGATTTCTTATATAATGAAGATTTAACTGATATTCGTAAAGTTTTTTTATACTACAATTTTTCTCATGTGTCTACTACACTCACGTCGATAAGAGATAATAATTACAAACTAAACGACTTTAAATTCGATTGTAAACAGAATTTTTTACTTAAATTTCCGGAAATTAAAGATTCTGAATTTGACGAGTTCTGGAAAAATACTATCAATAAATTTGAAAGATTTAAAATTAATTTTTTTGAAGAAATGGGTTTTAATGAGGCAGATATTATATATAAAGTTGCAAAAAACCTAGTATACAATTTTGTAACAGAAAAAATTAAGACGCTGGATACAAAAAAGTCTCATAAATTAAAAGAATTTTTGAAAAATGGCCCAGATAATACTCTAGATTACAATGTTGAATATAAAGATGCAGATGGTGATTTTTTTATCAGTATAGGCTTACTTTATAAGGGGGCATATTATAAATCTAATGGGGAACTAAAAAACACAGAATATTACTATTACCCTCGTTATTTTTCTAAAATAAGGGATAATATGATAAAAGAAATCGAAAGTAAAGGATTAGAGCCAGAAAAGAAAGAGAAAAAAAGGATTAAAAAAAAAAGTAAGGATCATTTAGAAACTAAAGAAGAAATCTATAAATTAAAACTAATTCTTAAGGGAAAAAAGGATAAGAAGAAGATTAAGTTGGGGATAACACAATTTAATATAGGGGCTGAATTTGGGGGACAAGAACAAGAAAGTTTAGAGATCAGTTGTGGGAACTGTGGAAAATCAGACAAATTCATAATTCAAGATCAGGAAGACAAGATACTTAGATGTAAGAAATGCGGTAAGTTGAATAAACCATTTGGAAAGGATAATTATTATTTTGAATAACTTAAAGACATTCAAATAGCTGCTCCAGCAACCTTATAAAGGACTTTCCAGGCAGTAGTTATTGTTTCGACACTAGAATCATTCATATGCTTAAATCTCCATATTTTACTTACATTCTTATATTTAAATTTTTATAAGTTATTTTATCTCCTCAAAAGGTTTCAAACGATTAAAACTATATCTTTGAAAACATAACTCTTAATATCTTACTTGTTAGAATTATTACTGGGTAACCGTTTCACGAAGATTTGATAAGATTTATTATTTGAGAGGTTCAAACCAGTCCCATAGCTCTTGAAATGAGAAATCTTTTGGAATAGGGTTATTATCTATGAACTTTGCCATCCAATATTGGTCATAATATGCTTCAACAGTTCTTCGAGGATGGTTTGCTATCCAGGAATCATAAAAATTACTATGAATTTCAAAATGATGTGAAAAAATAAAAGGTTTCCAAGTTTCATGAAGATCATCATCTGATTTGATGTCAATAATTTCAATTTGTTCCATTTTTCTCTGCTCCAAATCACCCCAAGCTAATTTCATAAGATCGATTGCTCGAACATCTGTTCTAGGTGCACTATACCCAAAGAAAGTAATCATAAAAGCGGATCTAATCTTATATTGTAGGCTATTCCATTGTGAAGATAAGAACCCATTTGATGCGTAATTCTTATTTGTTATTGGATACAAAAGAGTTGTTGGTTCTAATATTTTAGAACATTTATTACAAGGGAATTTTTTAATCCCTGATATGTTATCATTCTCACAATATCCAACTTCAACATTACCGTGCAAAAAAAGCAAATTTGGTAATTCAAATTTATGACCATTTCTCCTGTAAGCTAAAACTAATAAAGGATCCCAATTAAATGTAGCAATGACATCTTTTTTTCTCAAGGAAAGAACCAAATGATCATATATAGTTGGTTGATCAGGAATCTCTAATTTTTCAAAATAATTATAAACTATTTCCTCGATTTTTAGCCTTAAATCTTTATTTTCATTAGAGTGGTAAAGAGAACTATAAATATTTTCAAAATTTTTAGATTTTGAATTAAAATTATTAATTTGATTGAGTTCTAAAATTTCTACTAAATCATTCATTAATGGAAGAATTTCACCATTTTTATCTCCGTTTGGACAAGCTGCACGGCTTGCCCCTGCACCCAATATCACAATATGAGGTTTTCTCATCATAAAGTCTTCTATTTCTTCTTTAGTAGGTCTTTTTTCATTCATAATTAAATTCCTATTATTTTTTATATTTAAAAATTATATAAAAGAATGATATTCTCTGGTTTTTTGATTTATATTTTTGCAGTTATTTTAAAAATTAGAATATTTTAGATTAATTATTGTTATTTGTGAAATTTAGAAGGTTAATTATTAATCTAAAAATTAAAACATCAATAACATTTATTAGGATTAATTTTGATGAAAAATATAATAAGAGAATTATATATGAATATTAAATCAGAATTTTAAAGAATATGTCAGAACATAATGAGGAAAATCCTAAAAAAGAAAAAAATAGAGAAATTTCAAGCTCGGAGACTTCCCCTTATAAGGATTCAGGAATCAAGAGTGAAATAAGGCAGAATGAAGATGAAGAATGATAAAAAAAATAATTATTTTACAAAGGAACTAAACTAATGTCTGATGAAGAAAAGGATGAGGAAAATCCTACATCTAAAGAAAGCGACTCACCTAAAGAAAGTCCATATAAATTTTCAGGAATAAAAGCTCAAGAATTTAAAGATATGGATGATACCGAATAGATTTCATCGTAATATTAAAAAAATATGGCTGAGAACGAAAATTTAGATGTTTTAAAGCAACATATGGAAATTGTTGGTAAAGAAAGGGAAGAACAAAAGAAGCTTCTTTATGATAAATTATATAGGTTTTTAAGTATCGATTTAACAATTTTTCCTATAATTACTGCGATATTTTTTGTTTATTTAACAATTAATTATATTTCTTCACTGCTTTCCTTTATTAGTTTTTTTATCGGTGTTTTTTATAAATTTGTTCTAATTCTTTTTAAATTAAAATCCTTTATAACACCAACAACAGCTCTCGACGGTGTAAATCCTGATCAGTGGGAGAAAAAACTAATTTTCTTCGTTAAAGAGAAAGCAGATGAAGAAGATAAATACTATCAAGAGTTAATTCGTTATGTGAATCATTGCATAGTTTTTACAATGACTTCAATTACTACATCCTTAACTAGTTTATTTCAATATTATTTATTACAGATTCCTTTTATCCCTGAGATCGTAATATTTACATTCATTATAGTTATTGATTTATTTTTCTTTATCACAGCAATTTTTTATTTAAAAATCGTGAATAATGCTGAAATTATTTTATTAAATCTGAAAAAATTGATTTTTTGGAGAAAAAAGGATTAATTGTATATTTTAACCTCAAATATCCATACTTTATGATTTTTTAATAGCGGTTATTTCACGACAAAATTTTGTTGAGATTTATTGATTACAAATAAAAATTTCATTTTTAAAGCCGAATTCCTTATTGCCTTACATTAAAATTACGGTTTTGGTAATGGTTTTCCACATTTTAAACAAAATTTAGCTTGAGGTAAACAAAGAAAATTACACTGAGGGCATGGAACTTTTGTTATTGCTTGGACAATAATCGTTTAATGAGCTTCAATTTCTCTTGAGTCAATTCAATTATCGAATACAAGATCTATTCCAATTTTTAAATTTAAGCATAAAGGAGGTGAAAAGAATGGAAAAAAGAAATGATGATAGGTCCAATAGCATGAATCCAAACTCTCCAGCATACCAAGCTTCCGTGGATAATAGATCTAACCAATTGAATCCAAATCATCCAGAATATAAAGAGGACCAAGATGAAGATTAATGTAAAGAAATCAAAAGCGTTCTGAGATTATCGTGTCGATTCTCTTTATACATCTCAATAAATCCTCTTCTTTCTCTTAAAAAATTACCTTTTTTTTATAATTCTGATATTTAGAAATTCCCTACTTGATGGAAGAGTTTATTAGCTATCAAGATTTTCTAATTTTCCTTTCATACTATTTATTACGCTTATTATTTGGTTATCCTCAGCATCGTTAAAACTGTCAATCATTGAATTTAACATCAATATAAAATCAAATCTTTCAGATACCAAGGATTTAAAATTAAAAAATCGTGTTAACAGTTCTAACAATCTAATATTCTTTATTTTTATAGCCTTCAAAATAGTAGATTTAATATTTTTAAAATATCCAAAAGCATTTAAAATATAAATTAATTCGTTTTCAATAACACCCTTTTGGTACATTGCTACAAGATCGTCGTAGCACTGATCGTATACTAGCTTCCTAATTTCTACTTTACGAGTTAATCCATATAAGATCTCAAGAATTCTCTTACTAATCTGTTTTTTTTCATGATTTAAAAGCTTAGAGCATAATATTAATATATTATCAATAGAATTACAGATTTCCTCATCTAGTTGGGCTATATTATGAATTTGATTTGATTTAATATATAATGTTGTTAAAGTATTTTCTAAATTTTTTTCAGATATCTGATCATTGATTATAGCTTTGCAATAAAAGTTTATTAATTTAGTGTCTACTTTATATTCTCTCTTAATTTGGGATTCATATTCCTCTTCCTCCGAATATTCGGAGAAATAATTACTAATATATTCATAAGTTTCTTTTGCATTTAATTTATGATTAGAGCTACCCTTTCGTATAAGAAAATTACCCTCTGACATAAAGATAGGGCTAATTGATGGCTCTACATCAATTATACATATGTTTTTTGATTCTAACACTTTTACTTCGATTGTATATATGATTCCTGCTCCAATATCTTCCCTTACTTTTTTAGGAACTTCTATTTGAAATTTGTCTATACTCTTATGAAAGCAATTTGTTATATCATTACTTATTCCCTCTAATTTACCATTATCAATTACACCTATAAAAAGGACTCCCCCTCCTCTCGAATTTGCAAAAGCACACATAGCCTCCGTTACCATTTGAGGTAACTTCTTATTACATCTCTGTTCATTAACATCCCATTTAAATGAAGCCTTAAATTCAACTAATTCAGACTCCCCTTGAAGTATTATCCTGATTATCTCTTCATTCTGTAAATTTTTTATTGATTCTTTCATGTCGTACATAGATTTTTATCCTAATTTCGATTCTCTAGTAATTTTTAAGAGTGTTATGACGATGTTTTTTATATCTTCAATTTCATCCAATAAAATCAATATTAAACATATTAAATTAAGTTTCTATAGTCAATATCATTAAAAATATTTATTAATGGAAATTATACCCGTTTCACGAAGAAATAAAAAAAAAGAGAGTATTTATACTTCTTGTGGTTTTTTAATATCTTTAAGTTCCTTATAATTAATGAGTTTTTAAGATCTTTAGCGTAGAGTAATTCTTTTATCTGATAAAAGAAGATTAACGGTTTATACCTTAATATATATTGGATGGGAAATTTAGAATTATGTTTTTAAAATTTCAAAATTAAAATCATTAATTTTGGAAAAATATCTTGATATGGATCAGGAATATCTATGGGAATTTATCAAAAATTTAGAAGAAACAGAAAAAGATATTACGATAACTACATTTGATTCAATCTTGCAATATTTTGAAGAAAATCGAGATAAATTATTTCACCGAAAATAATTTTTATATTTTTAAGTATGGGATATATAAGTATTAATAGAGTTGAGTATCAATGGATAAAAAAACAAAAAAAATAGAAGAGATGGCTAACGATTTTAAAGATGTTATCGAAAACTTCACCGAAACTCTCACAAGCTTAATGGAAAAAATCACATCTTACTTAGATACGACGAATAAATTGACCATGCTTGGTAGTTTATCAAATTACCCTCAAGAAACTCAAAAATTTAGAAATGACCTTCAAAAATATGGTCTTGGTGTTTTTCTTTGGTTTGAAAAAGAATTTCCAAATATATTTATAATATTTAATCAGGTTGGATTTTTGCCAAGTGTAATAAAAATAAAAGACATTAGAAAATGTATAGATGAATATGATCATTTTATCAATATGGTAAAACAAAAACATACTATTATTACTGAGCTTGAAATTAGCGAAACTTATGAAAAGTTTTTCAATAAGACTATTAATCCAATTAAAATATTAATAAGGAAATCGCATTTATGGCGAAAAATTGACGAAAATACATCAATATACATAGATATTTTCTTTAAAACCTTGCCAGCTTTAGAACTTTATCTTGAGATATTGACAAAGATTGTAAAAATTGAGATGGCTAGATATAGGGTGCAAAAAGGGAGAAGAAAAGGAAAATATCTATTTAAATTAACGGAAAGAACATATCAAAGGATAAATAAGGAGTTTAATACAAAATGCCCTAAAAAAATTATAAAAGAAATTCAAGAATTAGGAGAATACAATAAAAACATTACTACCGATTTAGATTACATTAAAGAACATAAAACAGAGGATTTCTATAATTTATTAGAACTTTCCAAAGATCTGCACGAATTCCATATAGATTTAGTAAAGTTTATCCTCCGATTATGGCATATATACGAGAATGGGGATCGCAATTTTGCAAATAATTATAAAATCGATTACCAGTTTTCTAAGATCAATTCCTTAGTAAATTATTATCTAAATCAAAAATTAATTCAGTATTGTCCAAATTTAAGCAGAATATTAACAGGATTTTTTCTTCCATTTGAAAAATATCGCCATATTGAATCCCATACAACCCCCGATTTGAAACTTTCCAATGATGAAAATTATGTACTTATTCCACAAAAGGGAAAAAAATACATTTTAAAAGTAAATATAAGTGAATTTCAAAAATCTATTAGAACCTATCAGTCATTTATAGAAGCTTTAAGAATATACCGCTAAATTACACAACTAACTATCCTTTTCTTTTGATTATTAAAGTGTGATAATCTCCCTTTATTTCATCTGAAAATTCATTTGAAATGTAATTATACTTTTTTATTTGACAGTCACCCGAATCAAAAAAACATAACTCAGAATCATTATATCCAACTGCCGTTCTAATATGTGCATTTTCAAATTCCCTCATTAATAATCCTTTATTTGTAATGCCAATTGGGAATCTTACCATTTGTTTGAAGGAAACTAAAATGGGGTTTTTTTCATCCACATTCGACTTTATATAGTTAACAACATTATCAATTAAGCCTTTGAAATCAACTCTCCACTTGAATTTAACTTCAAACTCGGGTAATAATTTCGATAAATGTGGAACTGCTTCTTTAAAACCAAGTGGAGTATGATTATCATCATAAAATTTCAATAAACTAGCTTCATCATGATTATCTTCACCGTAATACTTTAAGACATTTTCATTATTGACAGGAATGCAACCTCGTTTTAAATCTGTTTGCTTAATTTTCGGATATTTGTCTAAATCTATTGTTGGCATAAGTATGGTTTAGGTCTTATTGTATAAAAAGATTTAATCATCCTCATAATCCTTTTCTAATTGATTGAGATAAATTATCTTCTTAAGTTTAATAAAAATACTTATTTTTCCAATTCTGGAACGTTTCTTTCCATTCAGGAGCCTTCTGTCTAATTTTTTTAACTCCGTACTCTATCAGATTATCGATCAGCATCTTAACTGTTCCTTCTATTAGATTATTGACTAATTCTTCTTCGAGATTTTCTTCTAGTTTCATACCATCAAAATTAATTCTTATTTTATTAATTAAAAGATAGAGACTTATTAATTTAAACATTTTTCGTAGGAAATCATACTATGAATAGGTAATAATTCATACTATGCTTTAGTAACATATCATACCTTAATTCTTTTTATATTTAGAATAGTATTAATAAAGTAACAAAAAAAAATAGATGCACCAATATGAAAAATAAATGTCATCAAGAGTTAGCAAAATTGGTAGCTACTTCTGGTCTTGTTAAGTTTAATCAAGACCAAATTTCTAAATTAATCCAAGCATCAATAGAACCTGATGAAACTAATAAACAAAGGATTATGGAAAATATTATATATACGTTGACTATTCCGGTAGAATGGTTAGTTAATCACACTATAAGAGCAAAGGATTTAGCTATTCGGTGTATTTGGAGTGCTTACGAATCAAGACGGGTAAATGATCCTTCCTGGACACACTACTTAGGATGGGCTTTCCATTATATAGCTGACTGGGGAACTCCACATCATTCTCCGATCTCAAAATCAAACCCCGTTCCGGCTATGACGGGATTAGGAGCAATCATTGGAGGTGTTTTAGGTGGGTTATCTAAATCGGGTAAGGATTTAGGTGAAATCTTAGAAGGGATCGCTAAGGGAGCATTATTAGGTGCAGGTATCTCCGGTGTGGCTGGAATAATTGGTCTAGTAATTGAACATAATGAATTTGAGATTCAATGTGATGCAAGATGGGATAATAATTTAAATTTAATAAGGAAAAAATTCAACGAGATTAAAGAGCAATATATTCCGCTAAAAAAAATAGGTATAGTGTTTGAAAATCTTGAGAAATTATTAGATAATTTACGTTTTGAATGTAATAATTTACAACCAGATTGGATAATTAAAAGTTCTGACATAGATTATTCAAATTACATGGCGTTTATAGCAAAAATAATGAGTTTTGCATGTCAAATAGTTGTGAGGTAATTTTTTTGATTGAAGAAATTGAACATATAATAGACAAGTTAAACCCTGGACAGATTCAAATCATTGAAATGTTTGAACCCGAACTTGACTTTGGGAGACCCATTCCTTCCTGGGAGCTAAAATTAAGAATAACCAAAGGTAAAGCGCGTATTTACGCAGAAAAATCCTTTTATCCTCCCAGAAAGGTCTTAATGGATTTAGGAATTGTAAATAAACTTGAAGGAACTAATAATTACATGCTAACTAAATTGGGTCAAGAAATCAGAAACGCAATCACACCAAGAACCGAAGAATCCATCCCGACTTTTTTAAGAGAACGGATGAGTTTTATTCAAGAGGAGATAAGCAAGAGAAAATTATTTTCTAAGAATGAATATGCTGTGAAGACTTGGACAGAAAGGTATTATTTAGTTACCCAGAAATTTTACACCATGCTAAAAGATGAGAGTAAGATTTCTAAAAAGAGATTTGTAACTGCACTTGGTCTTACTACATGGAATTCGTTTTATCAGCCCAAATTAATAAGTATTAAAGATTTCCTAAATATGTTCCATTTTTCTGAAATAATTGAAAAAAGCCATATCTATGTTATTTGCCAATATTTTCAATGGAAATACTATCCCTTAGATAAAGATTTATGGTTTGTGAGTAAAAATCTTGGTTTTTGGAGGGAGAGATATAATGATTTATTCAGATATAACTTTAATCAATCTCCAAAAAAAGCTTTAGTTAAAAATTCGATGAATTTAGATGATATCACACAACTGACAAAAGTTTTTTTGAGAAATAGGGAAAAAATTGTTAAAAAATCGATTTCTGATTTAGCAAATGAGATACTCTTTCAGAAAGGTCATTATTGGGACAAAAAATTTAAAAATAATTTTAATTGGATAAAAAAAAGGTTAAATTTGATTTTGTTTTAGACAAGAAATTATGCATGATATCGGCTTTCTAATAAGAGATATTGGCCATGTTTTATTGAGGAAGTTCTTTGTTTTCTAGATGCCCTTTTTCGATAGCTGAAAGAATTTCAGGGCAATCATGATGTACCATATCATTATAAGTATATATCCAATGGCTATAATTATAACAATTATAAACAAAGAGAAGGTTGAGAGGATATCACCTGTTAATAAGAGTCCACCTGCCAAAATTCCCATATAAGCGGTAATTTTACTGAAGTTATTGCTCCATAGCATGATGATTGAAATCGTCAGAACTGCAGATAACACTCCAGAACGCCCCGCTGAATGCGTTATACTGAAGATTACCATCCCAAGGAAGGGTTCGGAAATAGAGACTATCGACCAAATTTTACTGACTTTTCTAAGGGCAGGATAAAGGGCGAGCCACATGATGCCAACGAGACCCATGATTAAAATATCCAAGAGATTAAATACATAAATAGATTCTCCGTTGATCCCCGCATTCAATTTGAAAAGTTTAAATAACCAATTGTTTGCAATCCTACCGCTAATGGTATCAGGTTGAAAATCTCCAATGAGACCAATAATCCCCATTAAGAATAATATGAATACAATTAGAATACCTGCTCTGGCAATTTTATAAAGGACTTTCCAGGCAGTGGTTATAGTTTCGGCACTAGAATCATTCATATGCTTAAATCTCGAAATTTTACTTACATTCTTATATTTAAATTTTTATAAGTTAATTCATCTTCTCGAAAGGTTTCAAACGATTAAAACTCTATCGTTGAAACAATAGCTCTCATTATCTTACTTGTTAGAATTATGTGTTATTTAACACTTATTTATTAATAACTTGAGCTTAAATTGCGGGGAAGTGTATATATGCTGATGTGGATATAATACTTAAAATAAATAGCTTCTATTATAGAAATTTATAAATTGGTTTAGATTAAACTATTTAAGTAAAAATCCCGAATTGAAAATAAAAAATAGATAAGGTTTAACAAGATTATTTAGAGCGAAATCTTAATAAAAGCCATCGAGTGAAAAATTAATGGTAATTTATAATTGCCCAAAATGTAAAAAGGAATATAAGACGCAGGGAGTTTTCTATCAGAAACACATTAAAATGTGTACAGGGCCCGTACTTAAACAAAAAAGTAAAAAAGTAATTAAACACCAGAAAAGTAGTGGAAATAATGAAATAGTTTTTAAACGACTTGAAAGCATTGAAAGAAGACTTGTTACTTTAGAAGAAAAATTCAATAAGTTAAGAAATAGTAAAAGAAAATTACACCCAAATAAGAAAATTTCAAACTTACATATAAAAAACGAGAAAAATCTAATTAAAATAATTAAGAAGATCGTTTTAGAGAATACAAATTCATATTCGATTAAAGGTTTAATGTCTATTAAGGAATTGAAAGAAAAATTTATAAATAATTATAATATATCTGAGAAAAAATTTGAAGAATTAATGTTAAAGTTATACAGGAAAGAATTAATAGATTTACAAGCGGGAGGTAATCCGAAAGACTACAAATTGAGAAGTCCTACAGGAAGACAATTTTATTACTTAAAAATTAAGGAGATTTAAAGGGGATTGAGAAATTAATTGACCCAAACACGTTTTCGCGAAGCAGAAAATGAAATAAATAATGATTTTATCAATCAAATTATTTTAACTAAACAAAATCCTTTCCCAAGGAATCCTGTAACTTCGAAAGACTATCTACCTGAATTCTGCCTAGGGCGAACAGAGGAAATTGGGATTATTAAAAATGCTATAGAGAAGGTTTCAAATGATCCTGGTAATAAATCGGCGTGGATTCCCATCAATGGTGATGGGGGTACTGGAAAATCAACAATAGCATTATATATATATAATAAGATTAGAAACGGGCATTCAAGAGATTTAGATGTTGATCATCTAGAAGGCGCTTATATTAATATTCCTGCGGATCCAAGATATCTTACTATTTCTTATATTTATAAAAAAATTATAGAAGACCTTGGAGACAGCCCAGAGTCCTATCCCTATTTTTTAGGTTTTAAGTTTGTAAATAAACTTTGTGAAATAATCTTTAACATAGAGGAAATAAGGGAAGAATTCGAAGAAACGTTTAAAAATGCATGGTCAAAAATATCTTCATGCGATAATTATAGGCAATTTCTTATTAGAGTAAAAAAAAAAGCTCCGAAATTTACAAACGAGTTAATTGAATTTGTTACCGAATATGATTATCTAATTCAACCAAAAATTCAATTAAACCTCATATATATACAGAATTTAATCGAATTAATTTCAGGAAACAAAAAAGTACGAAGAAATGCATGTGAGTTTATCCTTGGAAGAAATATAAAGGATGAAGTAGAAGCAAGAGATATGATTGAAAACTTCGTTAAAACTACGAATTTTTTATTTGATCGTAGTTGTCTCATGGTCATAATGGATAATCTAGAGAATTTAAGCTTAGAAGAAAAAACTTTTAGAGATTTTTTTAAATTTCTCCAAGCCTTTAGAAATAATATTAATAATTGTCTTTTACTTACAATTGGATCAACGAAGTTTTGGGAATTCTTCAGAAAAGCCATATCCATGTCAGAATGGAATATGATTGAAGGATTTAAGTACGAAGAGTTATCACTAATAAGTTTAAGTGAAGAAGACGCTTCAAGAATTTTGATGCGACATATGAGTGAATTTTGGGGAAAAAATGGCTCAATTTCACCTCCAGTAGGAAAGGATAGAAATTATCCCTTTTCAAAATCTTCGTTTAGATATATTTATGAAATAAATGATAGAAATTTAAGAGATACACTGAAAAAATGTAATAGAATCATTGAAAAATTCAAGGAATCAAATCAAATCCTATATTATAAAAATCTTGAAACAGCAATCTATACTTTAAGACCCCTGTCCGTAGGTACTTATCTTTTTGAGAATGAGATAAATTTTCTATTAAAATTTCTTGCTAAATTTACAGACAGAAATAATTTATCTAGAAAAGTAGAGATTGGATTAGTAAGAGCTTTTAATGTAATTAAAGATAACCAAGAAATTAAATATCTCTCAAATGTAGAACATGAGCCATCAATTCACTTAACTGATGGGAGCCTATGCAAACCTGATGTATATCTAACACTCTTCGGGCAAAAATCAATTAAGAATTTAAGATGGGCTGAAATCCAAGTAAAAACTCACTTTCCAACAAATTATGTGAAATTACCTCATGTAAAATCGTCAATTGATATGTTAAAAGACGGCAAGATTCAATATTTACATTTTATAACTCTTTCCCCTCTTGATAACAAAATATTACAAGAATTGAAAAAATTTAAAATTCGAGTAGGAAGAATAACTCCCCTCAAAAGTGAAGAACCTGCCTACTTAGTATTATTAATAACAGAATTTAGTAAAATCTTCTTTAGAAATGAAGTATTAGATTATAATACCTATGTTGGAATTCTAAAAAAAATTGGTATTGATATTCCAGAGTTATTTGAAGAAATTAAGAGGATTCCTATACTTGACGTAAGTAAACCTGGAGAAAAACAACCTCCTCCAACCCAACCAAAACAAATCCCATTACCAGTTACTCCAATTACACCCTTGAAAAAAATTTATAATCCGAAAGTGCTAGAAGGACATTTAATTGAATTATTCGAATCGAAAGGATTAATAAAAAAAAAGCAAGACATCATTGATGAAATGAAAAAAATTGCAGGAAGTGTTTCTGTAATAAATAATTCAATCAGTAATCTCCAGAAATTAAATAGAATTCAGTATTCTCGCTCAAAACCACAAGGTTGGAGTTTAAAAAATTAGGGTATTTTTAAAAAAATATATGTCTAAAATAAAAATCTAATAGATTTAATTATAATCAACCATCAAATTATCAAACTTTTTATAAATTTCACATTAGACTTTAAAATTAACTTTTGTAAACTCATCCGGGTAATCTAAAGCATTAAAGAATAGTGGTGTACCAGAAAAGGATAGTGGTGAAATCGGACCAATCGTCATGAAAGGATATTTTCTTGTTCCAATGCCACTTTGGGGATCCCTAAACATTTGGTACAATCTTATTGCGTCTTCAGCCCCCCCAATGATCTCCCTTAAGGCTTGTCTTTCTACACCCCATCCAAGGCCGTATCCAAATATATAAATCCTTAATTGTTCAATTATCCTCCGATCCAAACTTGATAACGTCTGGCTGATAAACATCCATCCTAATCCATACTTTCGAGTAGTTCTGATTCCATCAATCAATTTTGCCTTAACACTTTCTAGATCTTCGTTGTCAGTACGTTCTCTTGGCGCCAATCGATGAGCTTCATCAATAATTATTAAAGAATTTAAAACTTCATTATCTCTAAATCTCTTTTCAGCTTCCCTAGTGATTAAATTTATAAATTCTCCTATTACGATTAGTTTTATTGAGTCATTCCACAATACATCTTTAGGTGTTTCGGTTTCAGATAAATCAATAATAATAATATTTTTTGAATCTCCGCCTATTTTCTCAACTAAATCATAGATGTTAATAGCGTTCTTTTTTCCTTCATATTTAAATAAATTAGCAATTTTTTTCCAAATCTCGTAATATTCACTTACATCTGCATTTTGATAATTGTTTTGAAATCTTTGTCTTATATCTCTAGAGGTATAAATCATTTTTTGAACATTCTCTTGTCCAAGAAATTCCCAAACTTTATTGAAGGAAGATTTCTCGTGAGTTTTTGGAAGAGTTATGCTTTTTTTTTCTGAAACTCCAGCAAAGGTTGTTATCTTGGAACTTACTTGTTTTTTTGATTTCAAAGCTTTTTGAACTTCGGTCGCAGCTTGCATTTTATTAGTTATATGGATTACTCCTAATCTCGAGAAAAATTCACTATTGGCTAAAATTTTTTTAAATAATAACCAGTTAGATAACACTAAGTTATGTAGATTATAAAGCTCAATTTTTCTGTTATAACTCTTTTCGATGATACTTCTAAGTTCATCATTATTTCTTATGTCTCGTGTGAATTCTCCTTGTGGATCTAAAATAAAGATCGACATTTCAGGATGTTTTGCATAACCAAGCATCATCATTTTAGCTAATACAGATTTTCCCGAGCCAGTTTTACCAAAAATACCAATATGGTAAGCCTCTCCAGCACCTGTTTTTCCAGTGCCAAAATGTTTAAACCACATTGGCATTTTAATATCTGTACCATATGATTTCCCCAAATAAAACAATTGATCCTTGAATTTTTCAAATAAAATATCCATTAAAGTATCATCGAGTAATTTTATCGAAGTACCAGTAGAAGGAAC
>SDBU01003423.1_pt1 | contig 20168 bp, 18 predicted proteins | sample 2277071 | NCBI WGS metagenome assembly SDBU01 (sample SAMN10397929, study PRJNA504765) | marine sediment metagenome | isolation source: marine sediment core GS08_GC12, 126 cmbsf | place: Arctic Ocean: Gakkel Ridge, Loki's castle | collected 2008
GCTGTGCATGGTTTTCCAGAGGCTAGAATGGTGAGTTATGCGTTGATATTACTTGGCCTGTGGCTTCTCAGACGGTGTTTTTTCATTGGCATATTGACAAATCAGAATAACTACAGAACTGTAAACGCAACCATAGTGCGGGTTTACGAGTTGGTCTGCATACCGCACATTATGGGGCGTGTATCTTATATGCAACGGTGGCTATGGGACACCAAAGGGGAGATATGAAATGGGCGATAAAGCTGGGGCGAAAACTAAAAAGCGACGTATCATAGTTCCTGAAGCCGTTAAGATTTCTTTGTATACTGAGAGTGGTTATAGATGCGCTGTACCAACATGCCGTGGCATAATCGTTCTTGATATGCACCATATTGTTCATGTTGAGGATGGCGGCGGAAACGATCAATCGAACTTACTTCCTCTCTGCCCAACTTGCCATGCTTTATATCACAGAGGCGACATAGTGCCAGAGTCTATCAAGGCATGGAAACTCATGTTAATGTCATTGGCCAATGCCTTTGATAAGAAGTCTGTTGATATTCTGCTGATGTTGTCTACATATGTTGGTATTTATGTGTCAGGAGATGGGGTTCTGGAATGCGCCGCGCTAATTGCGTCGAGGTTTGTAAACGTTCGTTCCGTTTCAGGTGAGCTTCACCCTCAGTCGGACAAACTTCTACCCGCTTCGCACTATAATCTCAGTTTAACAAAGAAAGGGGAGTTATTCGTTGAGGGTTGGAAGAATGGTGATTTATCAGTACTTGATCATATTGGTTCAGATGCCGGTTAGATAAGGGTGCAAACGTTCTGGAAGGCGATAAGGAATCGCGAGGTTGACGCTGACGGGGCTTCTATGGGGGCGTTGGTAAAAGGGGCGCTCTACTGCAAAATGTTCAGATTTATTCAGGTTTTCGATGTTAAGATTTGCTAAGATTTTAGCGAATATAGGAATTTACTGAAAGTAGTGTAAACGCTGGTATAGTCATCCATTACGTTAGAAATATGGCTTTACCTTAATGTATAGATCCGACACGTATTCTGCTTCTGCGTGGTTATGCTATATGGAAGCACCAAAAGCTGATAAGAAATAGTAAGATTTAGTAAGATTATCATCATACATTTATCTTTAGAGATCTTTAGGTTTTTACTTGTCAGTTTTCCTAACATTTTAGCGAATGCAGGAATCTGTGTAAAGTGCTGTAGACGTAGTGATAATCAGCCATTACGTTAGAAATACAGCATTATCCTATTTGTTAGGTTAGGAGCGTATTCTGCTTCTGACAAATCACCATATTTCAGCCTATGATCAAATGGTCAGAAATGTACAGATTTTGAACATTTCGCCACAGTGTATGAAGTGCGATAAACGCTGATATAGCACCGATTGACGAAGATAATAGAGGTTCACCAAAATGTCCATATAAACAAGAGTCAAATATTGATATTTCAACCACGATGTGATATGATAAGGCGATTCGAGAGCTGGCATCAATATTCAACCAGGGAGATATGATATGAAAGTCAAGATAAGTATCCTCTATCTGTGTATTTTGGCAGGTCTTTTTATATCTTGTGGTGATGATGATACTGATACCGAACCACCAATTGCACCCAGCGGCTTGGCACTTCGAGCAGACAGTGATGGGATATTGCTTACATGGTCAGCAAACTATGAAGAAGATTTAGCAGGCTACAACATTTACTGTTCTGAAGACGGTGTATACTACAAAGTCAACTCTGAATTGGTAAGAAAGTCGAATCATCCATCGTATAAGGATGTTCGGGCACTTGACTCTATTGAAATATACTATGTCATAACGGCGCTGGATGAGACAGGTAATGAGAGCGCAGATTCAGTCAAGACATACATGAGGGCAAAAACCAATGACTACGCTCTGGATTTTGGTGGAGTAGGAGATGTTAATTATGTGATAATAGGCTCAAGCTCTGTCTTCGACACAGATGAGATAACTTTCGAGGCCTGGATCAAGCCCACAGGTCTCCCAACAGGAGAATATATCAGGGAAGGACGGAGCACCATTGTTTGGAACGGCGACACAGCAAGCGCCAAAGATCCTTATCTTCTCTACATAAATGAGTTCGGAAAGCTGGAAGCGCATACAGACTTTACACGGGGGGCAAAGTTTATCTATGGCTCTACAGTGTTGGTTTTGGATACCTGGCACCATGTTGCGCTGACCATATCGCCAAATAGAATGGAGTTATTCCTGGATGGCAACAGAGACGCTGAACTCGATCATAACTTCGGTACAGCCATTAAGGGATACAGTTATATAGCATTTGGGAGACACTTGTATTATGTAAACCCTTTTGGCGGCATAATGGATGAGGTCAGGATCTGGCGTACTGTTAGGACGAGGACAGAGATACAGGACAATATGTGGGCTGGTAGTGTCACGAGCGATGACTCTGATTTGGTAGGCTATTGGAACTTTGATGAAGGCGACGGTCGGATTTTGAATGATAGCGTCCGGCATCAAAACCACGGCGTAATACATGATGCTGAGTGGACTGAAGATAGCGCGCCAACAAGCTCAAAAAATTGAGGTAGCATAGGCTGTTGACAATAAATCAGGGAGATATGACTGTGGGCAAGTATTCCGCTGCTATTCTGCTTTTGACATGCCTGGTCTCATATCCTACATATTGCCAATATGATCTACATCAGCTTCCTAACCAGGAAATTGGTGTTGGGTTAGGTCTAGCAAGTACAGACTCGTGGACTCAGATTGGCGGTAAGCTGTACTACGGCCTATCTCCTGACGTCAGAGGCCACGTATTCGGCAGCGTGAGACTACTAAAAGCGGATCCTCTGCTATCGGCGTTTGATATAGATTTCTCCCCGTCTTCGGGAATAGGTGTAGGCGTATCAAGCCGCAGCCTCTCAGGTGAATCCAATATTGTATATTGGACCTCAGGCTTCGTCAGCAGACGATGGGCAAAGGCGGAAGAAACGCGATATAGGAACACCATAATAAAGGGCACGGAACGGGCATAGGCATAGCTGGTGGCATTGCTGGCCAGGTAATAACGCAAGGCGGAGGCGCGTTTTTCCCATTTGCTGGAGCCAGCTATAACATCGACGAGGTATCTTGGGAAGGATCGTTTATATCCGGAGTGAGAAATGAACGATATACGGATCTCGGAGGCGTCATGGGGGTGGAGGCTAGGATTGAGAATCTATCCATTCTGGGCTTTGTGAATTTCTCGATACTGGATTCTCTGACTGGGCTGGCCCTCTCGCGAAGGCACTGTTTTCTTCCGGTCTATCTTTTGGGAAAAGGTCTCACTGATTTTCACGTTGTGCGCAGAAATCTAATGATACTCTATGTTTTCGCCCATATGCTGCTTAAGTAATCGCTCGTATCAAATTCTTAACCCGACTTTCTGCTCGGATGCTACGGAAAGCCCTATGCCTCTTGGCATTCTTCTTGCGATATTGGATTGGTAGTCCATTTACTACGACATACCCCGTATACCTGGCAATTATGGGATATGTTCTCCTGTTCTCGCCGGTTGCATATATCAACTATGCAGGGAGGCCGCATGCAAATATTCATAAATGGAATAATAATGGGCTTGATCACTGCAATGCTGGCGCTTGCTTTTGCGGTAGTCTACTTGCCCACCAGAGTGTTTTATATAGCCCTGGGAGGGATATACTCGGTTGTGCCATTCATAGCATGGATATGTCTACAGTGGGGTTGGGCATGGTACTTCGCGGTAATAGCAGCAACTTTGACAGGCGTCATGCTCTCTCTAGTGTGTGAACTGCTCAACCATGCTCCCTTGGAGCGTAAGAGAGCGTCCACAGGAGCGCATCTCATTTCTTCTCTTGGCATATATATCATCATATCTCAAGCTATTGCCATGATCTGGGGGAACGAAACTCAGGTGCTAAGAACGGAACTCGACTCTTCTACCCCATTGTGGGGGATTATCATCACTAATGCCCAGACTATAGCCGCCGTAGTTTCTATTAGCATACTCTCTATTTTCTATTTCTGGTTGCGATTTAGCAACTTAGGATTGCAGCTTCGAGCACTAGCAGACAATCCTAAAGAGCTTGTATTGTTTGGCCATAACATTTACCGTCTGCGTCTTGTGGCCTTCGCTATGTCAGGCATTCTTTGTTCAGGGAGCGCCCTATTGGTTTCCTATGATATTGGGTTCGATCCACACGGCGGACTATTAGCGTTGCTTCTTGCAGTCGCTGCAGTGATCATCGGTGGAAGGAAGTCATTCTTAGGACCTGTAATAGGCGGGATCTTGCTTGGGGTTCTGAGGTCAGAAGTGGTCTGGCTTCTCTCTGCAAAATGGCAAGAAGGACTAACATTTCTTCTCATGGCACTATTTCTCCTCATCCGCCCTAACGGGCTCTTTGATCGAAAGAGTAGGCTGGAGGCAGAGGCATGAACTATATCTTTCACCTATTAATCTATCTGAATATTTACATCATTGTCTCTCTTAGCCTCAACATAGTCGTGGGTTACTGCGGATTGCTTACCCTCGCTCACGCAAGTTATTTCGCCATTGGGAGCTATGCCTATGCGTTAGCTACCTTCAAGCTTGAGTGGGGATTTTTGCCCTCAATGGCCCTTGGTGTTGGAATATCTGTAGTATTAAGTCTAGCTGTTTCTTTGCCTGCCTGGCGACTCAAAGGAGACTTCTTCGTTTTGGTTTCCCTTGCTATACAGGCGCTGCTTTTTGGCATTTACTATAACTGGTCAAGTCTTGGAACGGAACCTGGGACCTGGGCTAATCTTACTAATGGGCCTTTCGGAATCACAGGTATCAATAAACCCGATATAGCAGGTATCAGATTTGATACCAAAGGTAGCTTTTTTGTGCTCTCACTAGTTCTTGCCGGTGTTTGTGCATTCCTTACGTGGCTACTGCTCTCATCTCCGTGGGGGCGGCTTCTCAAAGTCCTGCGCGACGACGAGCTTGCAGCGCGAGGTCTTGGCAAGAATGTTCGGCTCGCCAAACTTCAGGCCTTTGCTGTTGCTTGCGGCATGGTGTCAATAGCAGGTGCAGTATACGCTTCATATGCAGGCTACATCGATCCTAGTACCGCTTCCTTGAATGAGTCAATCTTAATGCTGTGCATGGTTGTTATCGGTGGCGTTGGAAACTTCCGTGGACCGTTTGTTGGAGCCCTGATTCTCCTGTCAGTTCCCGAGATCCTGCGCCTTGTGCACATTTCCAATGCGGTATCTGCTGATATTCGTCTTATGGCATACGGTTTGCTACTAATAATTATGATGCACTTTAGACCTCAGGGGATCGCTGGGGAATACAGGATGGAGTGAAGATGGATATTCTTGGTCATAAGATGACACAGGTTCATCCGCCGCCAATAGCGGCCACAGGGAAAACGTTGCTTTTTACTAAGGGTCTTTGTAAGGCCTTCGGTGGATATGTAGTCCTTGATAAATTATCTCTGGAACTTCACCGAGGCGAGGTCGTGCTTCTTCGCGGGAATAATGGTTCAGGGAAAACGACGCTCCTCAATATTCTCACTGGTAACATCGAACCCGATGCAGGCACTATCCAGTTCTCTACTAATGGAGTAGAGGAGAATTTCCATTTTCCGAAACGTTGGTGGCGGAACTTAAATCCATTTAACCATTTCGCACCCGAACGTGTTTCGCATGAGGGCGTAGGGAGGACTTGGCAGGACGTTAGGCTATTTTCTACCCAGAATCTCCGCGATAACATTGCTGTAGCGGCACCGAATCAGAAAGGTGAGAATCCCATTTTGACACTTGTGCACCGTTCCGCTATACGAGCACAGGAGAGAAAGATACGTTCTGAATCCGAAGCAATACTAGCGGAATTGGGATTGAGCGGCCGGGAAGTTTCCTCTGCTGACAAAATCTCTCTGGGACAATCCAAGCGGGTTGCCATTGCCCGAGCAGTAAAGACGGGAGCACATATTCTTTTCCTTGATGAGCCGCTCTCAGGGCTAGATTCATCAGGTGTTTCTGAGATAATGGGTCTTCTGGAGAAACTTGCTCATGATACAAACTTGACGTTGGTCATTGTGGAGCATGTTCTAAATATCCCTTTCATCCTTAATCTCGCTACCACAGTGTGGACACTAGAAGACGGGAAAATAACTGTGGAGTCACCTGTTGATGTCCAGACTAAGATCGCGCACATTGATGATGGTGTTGAGAAGTTGGTGAGAGAGATGGCCGGATCGAGCAACACGAGTATAGATCAGAAGTTGCCGAATGGTGCTTTGCTTTCAGCAATTATTCCTGCGCACACTCAAGATGATGTTGTCCTAGAGGTTGAGGATCTCGTGGTATATCGAGGTAAGCGTTTGGTAATTGGCGAACAAGAATCAGATGGGAATGTCCGTGGGGTGACGTTTGCTTTGCGTCGAGGCCAGCTCGCCATTCTGCGAGCCGTCAATGGTTGGGGAAAGACGACTCTGCTTGAGGCCATTGTCGGAATCGTTCCAGTTAGCCGGGGTACGATACGGCTAAACAGCCAAATGGTCCAGTCGCTTCCGCCGTGGAAGCGTGCCAAGCTAGGCATATCTTTTTTACAATCCTGCAATCACACCTTTCCGAATTTGACAGTCCGAGAGATGTTTCGATTTGCCAACGTCCATAATCCCCCGCACAACCTTATTCACTTACTTGGGAGGAAAATGTCGGATCTGAGTGGTGGAGAAAAGCAGAAAGTCGCTTTGGCTCGTCTGATGAATGGAAAGAAGTTCGTAGTGGGACTGCTAGACGAGCCCTTTAGCACGTTGGACACAGATTCAATGAATCATGTCCGGGCTGACCTGTTAGACAGAATACAGGATACTGCTCTTCTCGTGGCGGTACCAGATGTTATAAGAACTTAAAAAATGAAAGGAGATTTCCATGGATTTTGAATACAAAGTCTTAGACGATCAAAACCTTCTTATATCCTCTAATGTTCCGGACAAGATTGTTTGGGGACTTCTTGCTACGATTGAGAATTACCATATCGAATATGTTAAATGGAAACCAGGAACCTCATATCCTGAACACACCCACTTAGATCCAGAGTATATGTTTGTGATTTCTGGCGATCTCTCAGACCACCAACAGACGTTTCACTCAAAAACACTACTAACCTATCCGTCAGGCAGTTCGCATAAGAACCTGAGAACAGACAGCGGCGTGGAGTTCATTTTAATCTGGACAGGAAAACAACGTGTGAGGGAGTAATGTGACGTATTGGGCTGCTATGATCTGACCCGCTGAATGTCAAAGCCAAAGAATGGATAGTAACACATTTTACGAAGCGGAGGAGAAATAAATGCATGACGAAACGATAGATTGGATTGCCTCGAAAGCCATTTCTGCAATCAGAAATGGAGAGACGTTCCCAGAACAAGCAGCCTACGAGCTTGGTGGGATGCCATTTGTTGATCCACTGAGGGGAAAGGTGGTGTCTGAAGATAAGCAACATATTCTTCGTTTAATCCAGAATGAGCGATGGTGGAACAGATATTTGGGAACGAATATCTCCCGTCCTATCTTGGACCCAGATATCGTAGGAGCAGTTCAATCCATGTGGAAAAAGGAGAAACATTTCCACACACAACTTGCGATGATTTATCTTCTGATACATCATGGTATATCTGAATCTGAAGTGGGAGAGGTCATCGCCCAACTCGAAGATAATAGAGACAAATTCATTGCTTGTATGCGCAGGTTTTATGAGGGGCATCCTGATGGAACGTGGGGAGCTCTGTGCCTCAGATTGCAGAATCCGAGATTCGAAGGAGCCCGTCCGATCTATCTATTGGCGCTCTCGATTCTGGCTGAAACGAGTGAACTCAAGCCAGGTCCATTGCCAGATATAGTTCGAGATCTTACAAACGCTAACAGTCAAACCATCAGGGACCTCGCTACTCGGCTCGAGGAGGCTGTTGGTAAAGAGGAGGTAGACTCATGAGAAGGAAACTTAGTAACACCGTATCGGTTTTGATAACACTTTCCATTATAGGTTGGCTGATTGTCGCCAATGTTGGTTGCGAGAAGTCTGCGCAGCCCGAGTCTCTCAAAATTGGCGCACTGTTACCTCAGACGGGGGCTGGGGCAGTGTTCGCTGATTACATCAAGAAAGGTCTTGATCTCGCAGTGGAAGAGATCAACGCGAAAGATCCAGGAAGTATAGAATTATCTTATGGTGACTCAAAGAATAATCCAAAGGAAGGCGTAACCGTTTTCCAGCAGATGGTTCTCACAAAGAAGCCACCTGTAATCATTGTAGCCCTGAGTTCAGTCACCAAAGCTGTGGCGCCTCTCGCCAAGGAAAATAAGACGGTCGTTATTGGGACAGCAGTTTCCCTGCCGAAAGTAACTGAGCCGAGCGAATTTGTGTTTCGTGTTTATCCCGAAGCTAATGGAGTAGCAGGTATAATCGCGCAATACGCTGTCAAGAAATACAAGACTGCGGCGGTGGCATACATCAATGATGATTTTGGGGCAAGTGGAGCGGATGTGTTCAGGAAGACCTTCGAGACAGGTGGTGGCAAGGTGCTTCTGATGGAACCCTACAATCTGCTTGAGAAAGACTTTCGTGGTCAGTGGGAAAAAGTCAAGGCTGCAAAACCCGAGTGTGTGTGGATCATTGGATACGGCCCTGCCTACAGCGTTATTGTCAGACAGATGCGTGAAGCACAGGTGGAAGCCGACCTCCTGGCCGACATGACGTTTGGATTGCCCATAACTTTGAAGAACGTCGGTGCCGCGGCGGAAGGGGTGGTATACGTTGATGGGCCGATTGATTCCACATTTGTGGAGAAATACCAGGCCAAGTATCAGGAACCGCCAACCAGCTATGCGGGCTACGCTTATGATATCGTCATGATGCTTGACAAGGTCCGCAGAGAAGGCGGCACATCTCCTGAGGAGATTCGGGATGGCTTTGCAGCTATCAGGGATTTCCCCGGAGTCATGGATAATATAAGCATCCTCCCGACAAGAGATGCTTCTCTGAAGTTCATTCTCATGCAGATAAAAGAAGGGAAACCCACTGCTTACAAAGAATAGTATCGAAAATATCAGCGATATCAACGCGACCAGGGTGGTTATATGGCAAGTAGTTTAAATTATGGGTACCACGGGTATTCGGACAACGATGATTACTTATGTCCACAGATCATGGTTATGATATTGTTGTTGGCGAAACGGCTTCCTTGCCAGTTCACCATCCATAAGTAGCGGGGTCCATCATGGGACCAGGATAACAGAGAGCAAGACCAGGATAGCACAGCCAGAATCAAACGGATGATTGAAACTGGTACACAAGACGCGCGGGTAAGAGGGGTTGACAGCAGAACCGCTGACTACTATCGTGGAAATTTAGATGATGGGACAGCAGAGCGGAAGGAGAAGCTGGTCCAGGCAGTTGAGACAAGAAGACTCTATTGGTAGAGGGCAAATGTCAGAGAGTGGGGATAAACTCTCACATAATCAAAGGGTCGTTCTGTCTCGCTTTTGACCAGCAATACAGGAAGAGAGTCAAATGGCAAGATTGGGCGATGTGACTAAACTTGATTGGTTGAGTATAGGTCTTGAATTGGATTATAGATCAAAGTATTATAGCATGTTGGGAACAACTCCCGATCAATCGCATCAATGGGGAGGCGTTCTCTTTGAAAAACTGAGGCGACGTGTTGAAAACAATAATAAGGAGCGTTTTGCAGGTGAATGGGAATGGATTTTTGAGCCTCTAATACTAAAAATTCTTTCTAAGCGTGCACTTTGGGTTTGTCTCGGCCACTTCGCGGGGGACAGGCGTGATCCTCGCCGAGACTGGTTTTACTTCTTTTCTAAAGATCTATCCTGCAATTCTTCGTCTTTGACAAGAGCACTTCGTGTATTCTCGTTCAATGCAAACTACGGAGAGCTAGCTAGAAATGTAATCCTTCCGTCAGCTCAGTTGCTGGAATCGCTCTCTCCTATCAGTACGCGTGTTAAGCCTGGTTACCCATATGGAGCCTTGTTTGTAGCATCGCTTCAGAGCAAACCTATTGACAAAGGGACAGCAGACATTGTAGTCAATGACCGCATTTTTGCTGTTGACTGGCAGGATCTATTCGAGAAAGCGAAAGAGAAAGACTGGCGCGAAGCGATAAAGGAAGATTCGCGGGCTTTATTCGGGAAAGCAATAGAGAAAACAGAGCGGTATGACATTTTACGATGTGGCCGTGTAAATGATGCTGAAGACATCAGGCGGATTAAACGATCTGCCGCGTCAGCCAAAGAGATGGTGTCGTTTTGCTGGGAGAAAAATGGTGAAAAAGACAAGTTTTTGGAATATGCCCAGATATATTCCAAAGCACTGGAAGGCAGCTTTCCTAAAGATCTCACATTGGGCGATGGACATTATGATGTCAGGTACAGAGAACACTTCCGTACCCTTTTTGATAAGAATCCAAGTTTCCATCGTAAGATCGCCCAGTATGTAGCTTGGATCCAGGATGTTGCCGATAAATCGAGCCAACTCATTACAATACCAGCGTGGCTTCCCGGAGAGGGGTCTACGGGCAGATCGGGAGCTATTATTGTATGTATGGAACATGGCTATGAACTACTGTTAGACGATCTGATCGGTTTTAGCACAGCATTCAGATTAGGGTGTGTAAACGTAGCACTAGAATCAGCCAAAGGGCTTTCACGTAAAGGTGCACATCACTACATACCAAAACTCTTCACTGCTGCGATTGACGAACTTCTAGATTTTCAGGAGAAACACAATCCTAAACCAGGGGAGATTAACCCCAAATGCCTGCACCGCTTTGATATTCCGCCACAATTCATCATTGCCATAGGGACTCTTTATGAACTTTCTGGGGATCCCATGGACCGACCTAGGTTTCAGCGGATCGAGAAGGAGCTACGCGAGAAGGGAATCACGAGGTACGTCATAGAGTTTCTTTTTGAGAATGTGGCCAAGATACTCGGAGAAATTAGGCTGGCTACAGAGCTGACTGGGGATGAGATATTAGAAGAGGGACAACATGCTGAGCTTGCAAAACCATCAGGTTCTTGGAATGCAAAAGTGCGTCTTAAAGATGCAGAGGTGACTTATCTTCCCGCATTGTTGGGCCTTCTATTAACAGAAGCCTGGGAGCATACGACAAGGTTGACGATTAAGAGAAACGCTGATCGTCCTTTGAAAAAGGTGAAAGTTTCTATCTGCGGAGACTATATTGTTCTGGAGAATCCCTGCGATGAAAACACTGAATATCGTGAAGACTCGAACCAACTCTGGGACATTGATCGGCTGCGTGACAAGCTTCTTATATGGCATGTAGACAAGCCGCCGCAAGAATCAATCAAAAAAGGTAGGTGGATACGTAAGATATGGAGAGAACAATGAATCAGCCTCTGTCTCATGATGTTGTGGAGTCATTCCCTAATCAGCTTTGGATAACATGGGTGGATGACGTTTTCAATAGTGAAGTAATATCAAAAGGATCGCGTCTACCGTTTAAACTCGTTGAGGCATTTCTCAGTGGGGCATACAAACCAAAAGTGAAGACACCAGATTTGAGAATTCTGGAGATTGCAAAAGAGATTTGCGAAAAACGTGGAGTCAACTTCAGAATAGCCTGTTTTGAGTATTTTGGGGATCCCCCTTCGCTAAATGCTCTGCCATCAGACGAATACTATCTGATCGATATTAACTACACTGGGGTAGGAGAGTACTACGGCATGAATCTTGTTGACGAGCTAGGTCTGCCCAATGATAGATTTCGTTTTCTCTCCGGCTTTCCCGAATTACCGGTTGAGGCTCATGAGCGAGGATACCCGGAAAATCAATCGATACATAAAAGATCTCGACAATTCGGAGAGCATCTTAATGAGTGGCTCGATATGTTACTAATCCATCCCGACCCGGCTGTGCGAGGAGCCTTAGAGTTTTACTGCCAACCATGGACACAGGGTGGATGGCCTGGAAAATGGCATGAAGGGCAGAAGCCCAACCACAGCAATCCACGATACCCGCAGGAACTGGCCAAATGGCTTGGAATGGAACCTAAAGAAGTGGACATGACTTCCTCGAAAGGGCTCCTCATTTGGCGACCGGAGAAGGATTACTGGGGTGATTGGTACCTCGGTAAGTTTCCACAGAACAAACAACGCGAAGGTTATCCATTGCTGGGAAAGGTTCTCGTCAAAGTATTGGAACGGCTTGAGATTCCGGCTGAAGGGATTGACGAAGGAAGCAAGTATAGCATGCCTGTGGATCCATCTCTACCATTTCTGCTTTCTTTGCGAGTCTTTACACATAGTGAGGGTACCATCCCCAGAGTCATCTGGAATCGTTTCGAATCCGGTTCTGATGTGGTTGTATACCATATCGAGATTGCCTCGGAACAGATCGATTGGGGGTTGCGAGACCGCTATTACGATAGGGGCGGCCGCGGAGTTGGAAAGGCGGATCCTCTTGATTCGCTGATGAATTCGGAGATCCATCTTAAGAGTATAGACAATGAATGGAAGAGATTATTCACTATGGGTGTAAAAAAGAAGGGCATAGAACTGCTGCCGTGCGGGTTATGCTTTACTCCAGGCTCGGTTCACCTATTCTGGACGTCTCGTAAGCTGTGAAGGAGATAGGGAGTGTCTAAATATCAGATTAAGGTCGTGATCTTCAGTCATGGCGGGGATATTCCCACGGACTTGATTATAAAAGCCGCAGAGAACGTCGATTTTACCGCGGCGCGCGTCAATAACGTTAAGCAGATCCGAGGGAAAATTGGGATCGTTCATCCCGAGGATGGGAAATCTTGGGAACAGATCATCTCAGAGTCAGATCCTGGAGACGTGCGAGTACGAATGGCGTCGGGAGGATTCTCCGCAGCGCCGGCACCAGTGTGTTGCGGTGGAGTGTCTATTTTTTATCTGGTACTTTCACCATGTGACGTGGAGCAGACTGAGTGGTGCGCAATTCTCAAAGGACTCAGTGATGATAAGATTGTATCAGGCCTTATAAGGGGCGAGGACCGAGGGAATCTGAAGCGTTTTTTCTTCCACAGAAGCATGGAGAACATTCTAGCCCTTGCCATACTTTGCCAAGGTTACCTTGCTGCGCATGGCGGGGATAGCTTGGATGGATGGGATGAACTCCCGGAAGCGTTACGAAATAAAGTGAAAACCGTGAAGAAGCAGGCTTTGGTTAATAGGCCTTCGTGGTGGATACAAGCATTTCGAGAGTCTCCATACTGGAAAGGCGATCTAACGAATGAAATGAAGGACTTGATTGAGCAGAAGGATCTCCAACCGGAGATAACAGCGGCAATCGACAATTTGGTTATGGCATTCGAAGCGGGAGGGGATTTTCCGGCCATAGACACAGAAGATCCGGATATAGTTCATAAAGCCTATGATACATGTAAATCCCTGTTGCGAGGTAGATTATGATAGTTTCTTGGCAACGCCGCCGTTCAGATTTTAACCATAGTTGGCTCAAGAACCAATATATGAACAGACTTAATGGATGTATTGAGAGGCTTAAGATAGAAGGTTCTGACTTTTCTCGCATTGTCCGCTTCGTTACGGAAGATTTTCCCAAATGGGAAGGGAAACGAGACACGGCTCGCCAACTGATCTGCGCTTTCGAGAGCGAAATGTCACCCCAAGTACTGTTTGAGCGCGATCCACTCGGCGGTTACGACAGGGAAACCAAAGCGTGGCTTGGGGATCTTATATATGCCCTTTGGTTAGTGCGCGTCCCTGTTAAGAAGTGGATATGTGAAGCAGAAAAGGCATTGATCTCCGTAGATCGCCAATACACCGCTCTTAAGAAAGCTCTGGATCTCTTGGACCAGCCTGATCCAGAGAAGCTCATCTTCCTGTTGCCGAATTTTATCATGTTCAGGCAGACCTGTGAAGGGCTTAGTCAGGCAATAAGCCAGTTTCCACATGAGGTGTTGGTGGTATGAAAGACAAAGCACTGCCGAGAGTTCTCGTCATTGATGATTTTTATGGACGGACCTTTCAGGGTCACAAACGCAACACAGATCGAGAGGACCTCTGCTTCCGAATGGGGCTGAAGGATATAACCGGCGATGAGCGAGGTAAGGGCACTCCCGAAACAGTACCTGATCCGCTGGCGGAGGCGGTATTCTACCGTGGACAGACGGAAACAAATGAGAGCGTCGAAAACGATCTCGCCGAGACTCTCGAAGTTGTGCGAAGCGGCTGGCGGAGATGGCCTCGCTGGGCGTTAGTGCTCCTCGATCTTCACTTCAAAACAGGGCAGATCGGCCCGGACGGAGAACCTCAAGGCCGCGACTTTGATGATCGTCCACACCATTATTTCGGGTTGACTATACTCGAAAACCTGCAGCGCGAATTTCCACAATTGCCCGTTGTTATACTGTCCTCTAGAGATCGAGAAGAGGTAAGCCTGGATTTCTCCAAACTTGGCGCTGCCAATTTCCTAGACCGCAACAGCGCCAGTCGTGAGCATCTAACCGATAATCTCTGGAGACATGGGCTCATAGAGGATACAAGGGAACTTGATCCCGCTGATGATAAGGGACGAATCTCTGGACATTCCATTCCTCTATTGCTGGCCTGGCGTGAAGCTCGGCGTCAAGCAGCTAAGAATAGCAACCTCCTTATCCTCGGAGAAACAGGAACTGGAAAGGAGATTATGGCACAGGCAATTCATAACCTCAGTGCTCGCAGGGATAAACCCTTTGTAAGTATCAACTGCGGTGCTCTATCACGGGAGCTTTTGGAAAGTGAGTTATTTGGCCATGAAAGAGGGTCATTCACCGGAGCTTCTAGCCAAAAGCTTGGGAAATTCGAATTCGCCAATGGTGGAACAGTTCTTTTGGATGAGATCGGCGAAATGCCTCCAGATATGCAAGTGGCCTTGTTGCGCGTTCTGCAAGAACGGGAAATCACACGAGTCGGAGGGAACATTGCTCTTCCGGTGGACGTAAGGGTTATTGCTGCCACAAATCGCGATCTGAAAGCCGGGTTATCTCGTGGAAATCTCAGGGCGGATCTTTACTACCGCTTGAGCGATATGGTTATCAGTATGCCTCCCCTGCGTGAGCGGCGTGAGGACATTCCTTCACTCGTTCAGCGTTTCTTGGAAGAAGCTGTTGAAGCTGTTGATGCTCAACCCAAAAAAATATCTGAAGAGGCAATGAAACTTCTTGAGGAAGCGCCTTGGCCAGGAAATGTGCGGGAACTTCAGAAAGTAGTCAAGAATGCTGTTGTGCGATATCCAGATGTTGAGTATCTGGTACCTGTTCATCTGGACATTGAAGCCGAGCGAATAGCAGCATCGTCTATAGCACTTCCCAATCAGGAGAATCGGGTAGATATCGGCGATATCGATTCAGCTATAAGAATGCTAGAGCAGTTTAGATTTAGCAGCGACTATGCTGATCTGCAGGGCAGGCTGGTTGATATACAACGGGCGTATGCTCGCTTTATAGCAGGCTATTTGAAATCAGCACTGACCTGTCCGGCGATTCGTAGAGTCTCACCGAAGAATCCAGCAGGAGAAAATAACGTCACCGGCGCCATAAGATGTCTAACTGGCCAGGCCCGAATACGAACGTCAAAGGCATATGATATTCTTTTTCAACTTCTTGAGATCGATCCTGATATACAAGAAGAAATACAGAATGACCCAGTACTCGGTGAGGCATACAGGCAAGCATTTGCGACCAGGAGATCAGGGGCAAGAAAGAATGGGTCAACAAAATAAGTGCAATATTCCGCCTGCAAACCTGAAAAATCCAAGTCCAGAGTGGCCGAGTGTGATCAACCTACAGGGATCTCCACATGACTGCAAGCCAGCGCAAAATGCACATAGTACCCCTCGACGTCTCCAGACCGACAGATGATGTGCTATCAAAAGCTGTCCAAGCATTTCTGGCTCTCTTTGAGATAGCTACAGAAATTGTTAGCGCAGAAGCTGATCATTCGCCGGACATTTCAGTGTTGGCAGTTTGTGCGGATCTTTCTCCCAGTCTGCTCAATTTTAGTAAAGCAAAGGAACTTCTGGGGAGTTGTCCGCACCCGGTTACTGTTTTGAGTCGCCATTCCTCCGCACAGGCTTTTTCGTGCTCGTATGACAAGATGGGGCTTAACCTATTCGATTTGCCTTGGGGCATAGATTCCAATTGGGCTTGTTATTTCTCGTTTTTTGGCTTATTCAAATTCTTAGGTTCACCAGAACAGCAGCAGTTGGATAGCAATCTTGTGTGTGCTGACCTTCAGTGGGCTCAATGTCATGAGCTAAATGCTAACTTGAAGAACACACTGGGACACGGACAACGTGACTGGTTGCAATCAGCCGAGCAGTGTGAGGTATCTAAGAGACTAAGAGAGATATTGAAGAATGATCAAGTTGAGAATCTGCCCTGCAAAGGTCAATGTGGGCTAGTTGGGAGGTTACAGCATCTCCTCGATAATCAGACTATACGCGATGAAGAACCTACTCTACAATGGAAACAGAAGATTGCCGACTTGTCGTGTGGCATTTATCGTCTCGCTCAACCATGCTTGACTGACAGTACAGAATCTCCTTCTGAAAGCACAAAATTTTCGAGGATAATCATCGTTGAAGATAACCCTAGTACCAAGAAGGCTCTCAAAGATTATTTGACATCCTATGTTGATCCTCCAGATGAGATTAAGTTGGCAGATATCGAGCAGTCTGTTAAGGATGTTCGCCTATCGGAGAATGGGAGAGACCTTCTAGAGGGAATAGATGCTAGAAAAACGCTAGTTTGCTTTGACCTGGAACTAAAGCGAGAATATCCAAAGTGCCGCATCCCTGATGGCCTTCGTCTGCTTTACAAAACAGTCAACGCTCATTCCGCCCTCCCCTGCATTGTCGTCACAGGTTACCGAAGCCAGGAACATCGAAGTCTGGGACTAAGGGCTGGAAGCTTTCTGCTGAAGCCATTCACGCAGGAAGATGTGAATTACGCCGTCACAAATGCAGTTAGACATAGCCTGGTGACATGGTTCTATCCGAAGAAAGTACAGGACAGAGACGCCGCGGTTATCCATAAGATTTTTGCAGTTGAGAATATTCAGCAAAGAATGCAGAAATGGATCGGAAAGGCCCTGGACGACTATCTGATACACTTAGAGGTGCATGCCTCGCCTCTGGAAACGTTGTATGGCGTAGGCTCGGAAGATCTGAGTAATAGCGATTTGTTTGTTTTGGATATAGCGCCGCTTGATCTAGCGTCGGAGGCCTGCCCGAGAGTGGGAGCTATGCTCAGAAAGGCGCTACTTTATCTAAGGCAGTTTAACAAGGATGCACCTGTCATTATAATCTGGCCATTTGATCGGTGGAAAGAGATGGATCGCTTACTTTTTGGATCACTACGGCGTCTCTTCCGCGACGGTATGGATAGGATACTCTACAAACCAACATGGTTGTTTGATTATGAAGGTTCTACGGAAAGTTTGATGGGGCAGGTTCTGCACTCTGTGGAGTTACGTCCCTCTTTTAATATAAAATTTACTGTCCAGCTTCCGATCAGCCCCTTCATTGGAAGATTCGATTGGAACTATGCCAGCGGCAGTTCCCCCGAGGCCAAAAGCGATGATGCGAGGGTGCGATTTGCACCATTCTTAGTGCCATTGATCAAGGCGTTTGGTCTATCAGCGCCTCTAAGTGCTCTAAAGAACATGACTGAAGACAATAAGAAGCGCCTAGCAAAAGCGATCAGAAGTGAAGTTATGCAGAATCAAAATCGCTGGGGTGGCTTTAAGAGAGATAAAGGCGCGATTGTAGGGCTAACAGACTTTCTACTGAGCAACAGGCTGGTTCAAGGTCAAGAGTCCTGCTCACAGGAGAAAGAGGCTCTCCGTGCCCTGCTCAATGAGCTTATAGACGAACTTAAAGACTCCTGCGAGATTCAATCCTACCTGACTCTTGAACACTGGGTTCGCTCTCAATGCTTTCAAGAGATCGAAAAACATTTGAAGGATGCGATTAGGCTGTTCGGCGGTGAAACACGGTTCGAACTGTTTGCTCGCGGGAGTTGGATTGACGAACGCGGTACACGAGTCGAAGATCTTCTGGTTGTTGTCGAATTCTTGGCAAACCTATCCGTCGTTTCTCGTGAGTTCGTAGAGCAGCAGATCATCCAACCTCTGTTGGATAAGTATGAAGAAGAAGCAGCCATTCTTCAGGAGATTCCTATCCGCGGGTTTTTGCGATGGTAAGATTGCCACAATCAAGTCTTGTTTTGGGCGATGGTCCAGAGGCAGCGGCAATATGTGCGCTCTTGGGGTTATTTGTCCCACAAAGTTTCCTTAACGGGCTAGATACGCTCAAGAGACATGTGATGGATATACTCCCCGCTTATGAAGACAGTCTGGTGGTGCTGGTTTCAACAGAACAGGGGGAGATTAGTGTAGCCAATCTCATTGACCGGCTGGCGTTGTTGCGCTTTCAGGTTCAATGGAAAGGACCGATATTGATTATCGCCAATGCTCCCGATATACAACAACTGCAAAAATGGGATCTGTTCAGACTTCAACAGGAATCCCGCTATGTTGCGCAGACCTGCCTATCGAGGCCGGTGTTGATTGGTAAACTCATTTACACATTATCCATACTACGCGGTTATCAACCCGGCGCATGGCGAATAACAATCGACACCTTGAAAAACCAGGATTCTATCCAGGAAACATGGTCTCTATTTAGACAAATTGAGAGCAAGGCATCCAATGGTAAGCAACCCACAAATCTCTTAAGAAAACTCATTCAAACTCTATTGGATGAGAAGCTGATCCTCAAAACATTAATCGGACATGAGGGGCTTAACACAATCCATCAGTCTATAGGCATCCATAAAGAGAATTCGAAAGGTTCTGTTATGGAATGCTGTCTGGAAGGCAACCAGGATGAAATAATCTCCTCTCTCAAGAAGATTATGGAACGGATTCCAATGGTGGGAGTAATCGAAAATGCACGGAGCAAATAGAATAAGGGCTCTTGTTGTCGAAAATGATGAGAAATGGTGTAAAGCAATGGCAATTGCAGTAGAAAGGCTAGGCTGTGCAGTACGCAAGGTGGCCGACGCACAACTCGCTATTGACGTTCTGATTATCGACAAAAATATTAGTATTCTCATCTTGGACTGGGATCTCCGGGGAAGCAGTCAGGTTTTGCCAACAGCACTAGGTGAGGACGTTTTAAGAGAGGTTATTTGCCATCGTCCTGATCTTATAGTTGCCATTGTCACTGGTGCCATTTTCAATCCTGACTATATAGACTGGCGGAAGGAATTATTTGACATTGTGCCACGTGATGATTTAATACGCATGATGAACTGGCATCCTTTTGTCGTTATACAAAAGACGGGGTTGGTATCCGAAGAATATCTGGAGTCGGAGTTAAGGTGTCAGGCAGGTTACTGTAATGATACATGTTAGGCGAGCCATGAATCACGGGCCAGATTCCATAAGCTCACTGATTATGAGCAACCCCAAAGCTAGAATAAAAATGGATATCGCGTCCTGGCTCTGATATGGTGGAAGCCAGGTATATAGGGGCTTTGCAGCCATTATGTCATTCATTTATGAATGTTTAGTAGTACGAAAAAACGACCGTATTATCAAACCCAAAGCAAGTAATTAATCTTCCTTCTCTATCTGCAAAATTCGGTACAAAAAACTGGTTCGACTATTCAAAGTTCGACTTTCGTATTTCTGATGAGTTTAGCAGATTATCCTTGGAGCAAGGTATCACGAACTATGAATCATCAACCAGTATGCGGCTAGTGTTTTCGGGGTTTTACAGCATATCAAAGTCGATATTGAACAATTCGATGAAACGGAGTTCTGCCGAACTGAATTCGCCTAACATGTATCATTACAGTAATCTGCCTGACACCTTAACTACGGGAGATAGAAGAGCTTTAACTGTGCTGAAGTCCCGATTTTAGGTACTCATACGCAGAACCCAATCGAGTCTAATACGGCAGCGCTCATTTTCTCACATCAGGATTCACAAAAGTGTCTAAGAGGTCAGTGGACAGTGCATTGCTATACTGAGGGGATTGGGTTCTGCCTATAGGCATCATCAACTGAGCTTACAGCGCAGTTGATGTTTCCGACATCACACATTTCCGGCTATGTTAC
>SDBU01003424.1_pt1 | contig 20164 bp, 16 predicted proteins | sample 2277071 | NCBI WGS metagenome assembly SDBU01 (sample SAMN10397929, study PRJNA504765) | marine sediment metagenome | isolation source: marine sediment core GS08_GC12, 126 cmbsf | place: Arctic Ocean: Gakkel Ridge, Loki's castle | collected 2008
CCCTCGGGCTGCAGGTTTCATCCTCGCTGCCCGATGGTGATGGATATTTGTTCTCAAAGAGAACCGGCTTTTGAAGAAGTCAGCCCAGACCATTGGGTGGCATGTTTCTATGTGAGGGAGTCGAACCTGGTTGAGGTTTAAAGAATTTAATTCCAAAATTCTTATCGCCACAATAACTATTGGATTGGCGTTATGCGTGAAAAACCTAGGTTTTTTCATCTCATCTGAAGCACCGCCGTGCATGTTTTGGATTAATTTACTGGATATCGAAATTCAAAGACCGAGCAGTTCTTTCTTCTTCGCTTCAAATTCCTCGTCTGTGATGAGGCCCTTATCGCGCAGCTCACCCAGCTTTTCCAATTCTTCCAGGTATGAAGATTCTGCACCACCTGCCGCCGCTGAGACAGTCTCACTCGAATCTTGAGCCAGGGCAGCCTGATCTTCTTCAGTCAACGGCTGGGATTGGATGTTCAGTTCTGTCATGGCCTGGTTGAGATCTTCATCTTCAAGCTGGTCTGGAGGTAGCCCTGTATGCTCTTCAATCTTCTGGGCATCTTGCTTGCTAAGTTTGATAGCTGCCGCGGTACCGGCTGCCGCCAGGAGAACAAAACCTCCAACCATTACCATTCGACGCCTCATCCGGCGTCTGGTGCGCCGCCGGGTTCTACGCCGCGTGGTTCGTCTTGCGCCTCTACGTCTTGGCATTTTGAAGCCTCCTATCGGATTCGATGGTTATCATTCGAGGGTTAATTGTAATACAAGATACGGTTTAACTATCATAATAAGTAAAAGTAGTCCTACCATTTGAGGTCAACCCTAAATTCCAAGGGTTGCTCCTTTAAATCCATAATCGAGAGGTTCTGGATGGGTCATAAAAGAATTTTACCAAGAGGGTACAACAACCTATTGCCTTTAGGCGATGCCATTGATAAAATTTAGGTAACTGCTCAGCCGTTGTAAAAAATATCCACTTTTGTCATTGCGAGTGAAACCACATCGCGTTGGGCGCTGCTCAAACAGAAAGAAACTCTGTTGTGTGTCATTGCGAACGGAGTTTACGGAGTGAAGCAATCTCCTCGCGCAGTGGGAGACTGCCACGTTGCAAAAAACGCTCCTCGCAGTGACATCGTCTTAAGTTTCTTAGTAGGAGCGTTGTTTGCGACGAAGCCTGTCTCGGGAAGAGCCAGACCGAGGCCTGTCCCGGGAAGGTACAGATCTCAATCCTGGACCATCGGGACGGGACCGGGGCAATCTCCAAAAGGGCGTTTTCACTAAAAAACAGGGAGACTGCTTCAGCAATAAACCGCTTCGCAGTGACATGGCTGAGTAGTTACAAATTTAGTTTATTGCGAAAATGTCTGCTTGGGGTTGCAAATGATATCTCAATAAAACCATTCTTTTTTGCCTAAGTACATCTCATGATTTTGGACAATCATTATTGTTTTGGCAAACTTTCTGTAGATCTGTTATCGATGCAATTAATAGGTGACCTAGATGAATATTCCGTCCAATAAAACAGCGTCTCTGATGATGGTAACCGGAATTTTATTGTCTGGTTGTGCATACTCGCCAACACAGGCAGGCACAAACTTGAATGATCCAATCCCTAACCAATCAGATTCGGAATGGCAGGAGGAATTCGATTTCTCGAACTGCACTCTGAGCACAGAGGGGACAAACGACTACTTCATCCTAGAGCCCGGTTTCCAGCTCGTCCTGGAAGGTGGGAACGAAGTACTCGCCATCACGGTACTGGACGATACGATCGAAATTGATGGCATATTGACCCGCGTTGTTGAGGAGCGTGAATGGCGGAATGAAGAACTGATTGAAGTCTCTAGAAATTTCTTCGCCATTTGTGAAGAGACTAAAGATGTTTTTTATTACGGTGAAGACGTCGATATGTACTCAGGGGGAGAGCTTGGCAGTCACAGCGGCGCCTGGCGCGCAGGCGTTGATAATGCCAGGGCAGGTTTGATCATGCCAGGGACAGCCGTGGTAGGCATGAAGTACTACCAGGAGATCGCCCCTGGTGTAGCTATGGACCGTGCTGAAGTACTCAACCTCGATCAAGGATTCAGTACGCCCGCAGGAGATTTTTCCAATACGCTAAAGACACAAGAGGGTTCTGCTCTAAATCCGTTAGAAAAGGAATTTAAAACCTACGCCCCGGGGATCGGTCTCATTCAGGATCAAAGACTCTTGCTGGCAAAATATGGTTTCATCGACAGCGAATAAACAATTCACAAAGTATAATCCACTGTTCGCCCTCGCATCTCCCGGGATTCTGCCAACAGTTGAGGGATCTAAGGACTTTGAGATGGCGGGGTACCTGCGAATACATCCTCCGCGTTCTCGTACGCATTTGCCTCTTATTGCAGTGCCAACGCACGTATCTCAGCCAGAGCCTCTGGACCGAGCTGAACGAATTCAATCAGTTCCAGCTCCTCTTGACTGGCACCTGCTCCTCTCCAACCGATATGTACGTTACCCACGCTCACAGCATAGAATTTAAGCTGGAAAGCATCTTCCTCTGTGAGTCCGGATCAGCGATCACCAGGACGCCATCGGTTCTATTTGAGACTCTTCAACAGAAGTCAGCACGTCCTATTGCACTTGACTGGGCGGCGTTTGATCGTAAACCTCTTTGCTGATCTTGTAAGCGCGCGCTTCCAATTCCAGCGCTGCTTCGCGGGCTTTCGCCAGTTCGTCAGCATCCAGTTCGACGATTTCGACCAGTTCCAGCTCTTCTCTGGTGGCATCCAATCCCTTCCAACCAACTTGGACATTGCCCACACCCGCAGCATAGTACTTGAGCTGGAAAGCATCTGGCTCTTCCTCGCTGTACTCAGCGATTATCAGAACGCCAGTGTAACAATTTGCAAGGACACAGGTCTCTTGATCGATCTGATCTACCTGCCAGCGGTCTGTGAACCCTACTGCGGGGCCCCAGCCCTGGGAATAGCTGCCGTCTCTCGACTCTGGATCACCAGCCATCATAATCCCAGCCAGAGCACCTTTGAGTCCGGAAATCCAGGCTGGCGCCTCGACCAGCCTATTGTTCTCATAAACCTCCGGGTACTCACCCATGCGCCAAACATTACCGTCATTGTCCTGGGCATAAAAGGCCAGCTCCGTCTCCACCAGCTCGCCACCGCTGTAATCCTCATCCCAGGTAACCACGGTGAGAACACCGTCGATCTCCTTGGTCAGGTCAGTAGCTGTGATGATAACTTGATGTTCGGTGGTCTTGCCACCCTCCTCTGTGACCCCCTCATAAATGTACTGCGTCCCCGGCACAACCGGAAACCACGGGTTATCGATATCGGTCGGATCGTCGAAATTGGAGCGGTCAAAATCCTCCAGCAGGTTCGCAAAATCGACGGTCGGTTCCAAGACTGGTTCCGGCATTTCTGTTGGCGCCGCGATAGGCTGCGGTGCTTCAGTCGCGGGCGCTTCCGTGGGCGCACTGGCGCAGGCTGCTGCCAGTATCGCTACCAGCATCACGGTTGCCATTAAGATCAGGTGACGATGTCTCATACAATCCTCCTACCATGCCAGTGGAATCACTGGGTTTTGTTCTTCTCAATCGACTCTTCAGTCGATAATCATTTTTCAGCCTTCAATCTCGCTCAGGATGCTTGCGCGGCAGCCGGTTGGGAAGGCTCATTCTTCTTCCCAAACACCAGGTACAACGAAGGCACGATGAACAGGTTGACCAGGGTTGAAGTGACCAAACCACCTAAAATGACGATCGCCATGGGGTGCTCGATCTCTTGACCAGGAATTATGCCCGACCATACAATGGGCACCAGGGCTAATCCGGCGGTCAAGGCGGTCATCATAATCGGCGAGATCCGTTCTTTTGCACCCCGCAAGATAAGCTGGATACCAAAGGATTCGCCTTCAAACTCCTCGAGATGCTGGTAGTGACTGATCAGCATGATACCGTTGCGGGCGGCAACGCCCAAGATGGTCAGGAATCCCACCAGCGAACCCAGCGAGAGCACACCGCTGGTAAAATAGGCGGCTAAGATCCCACCCACCAGCGCTAACGGCAAGCTCAGGAAGGACATAAACGCCAGGCGGAAACTGCCGAGCGATACCCGGAGCAGGAAGAAGATTACCAAGATGGCGGCGAACCCGGCATACAAGATGCGCGAGCTGGCTTCCTGAGATTCGGCAAATTCTCCCAACAGTTCCGCATGGTACTCCAGGGGGTATTCGATCTCTGCCAGGGCTTGTTCGACCTCTGCTACGACAGACCCAAGATCGCGACCTTCTACCTCTGCTTCAACGTCGATCCGCCGGGAGAGATTCTCACGACTGATGGTGTTAGGAACCGGCACGATGGTTATGTCTGCCACTTCCTTCATCTGCACTTTTATACCCGAAGGTGTGTCGATGGGCAGCTCGAGAATGTCGGTGTAGTTGCTGCGTGTTTCGGGTGTGCTCCACACGTTCACGTCGTACGTGCGGTTGGCGACATGGAGGTCACCGACTTCCTCGCCGGCGATCATATAAGCTGCCGCGCGGCGCACATCACCCGGCTTCAACCCGAAGCGCTGTGCCTTATCAAGATCGACCTTGACTTGAATCTGGGGAATATCGACCAGAAACTCGACATGCAAATCTGTGAGACCTTCGATCTCGGATAGCCGCTCCTCCACCTCGGCCGCCTTGGTACGCAGGAAGTCCAAGTCCGGGCCATAGATGCGGATCACAATCGGGGAGCTTGATCCGGTCAGCACTTCGCGGATGCGCTCCTTCAGATAGGTCTGCACATCGCGGTAGAGCCCGGGGTAGCCATCCACCATCTCCTGAACCTTGGCCAAGGTTTCATCGTAATCCACGTCGGGATCTATGCTGATCCAGTTCTCGCCGAAATAGATCCCATACACTTCATCCATCAATAAAGCTTGTCCGATATGCGAACCACAGTTGCGCACCCCCGGGATCGTGCGCAGTTCCTGGCAGGCTTCTTGTGAGATGCGCACCATTTCATCACGCCCCGTGCCGGGTTTGGTCAACCAGTGCATCAGGAAATCCCGCTCCTTAAAGGAAGGCAGCAGCTCCTGTCCAAGCAAGGGCCACACCAGGATGCCGGCGATCAAGAGAACCACGGTTGTGGTGTAGGCCAGGATTGGTTTTGTCAGCGAACGGGATAGGATGGCAGTATAACCGCGGTGCAGCGGGGGGATGAGCGGGGAGAGGCGCTCCCGGACCGGCGCATTGGATAAAAGGATCAGGACCAGGGCCGGGGTGACCGTCAGGGCGATAAACGGCGAGACCAGTGTCGCCACGATGTAAGCCTGGGCGAGCGGTCTGAAAAACGCGCCGGAGAGCCCCTCTAAGAAGAAGACCGGCACCAAAGCTGTCATTTCGATCAAAGAGGCGGTTACGATGGCTTCACGCACTTCAACCGAGGCATCCAGAACAATAGCTGCCGTCGACTTGTCACTCCCCTCGCGGCGATATTGACGCAAGCGCCGGACGATGTTTTCCACATCCACAATAGCATCGTCAACCACCGCACCGATGGCGATCACTAACCCGGCCAGAACCATCACATTGAGGGTTGTCCCGAAGGCGTTAAGCACCAGCAGGGTGATGACCATCGTCAGGGGGATGATCGTGGCGCTGATCAGAGCGATACGCCAGTCCCAGAGGAACAGGAGCAAAACCAAAACCACGAGAACCCCACCGATGAGCAGCGACTCGATCAGGTTGCTGAGCGCAACCTCGACGAAGGTCGCCGGGCGGAAGATGGTGGTGTCAAATTCAACATCGGTAAGACCGGGACGCATCTCTTCAAAGGCGGCTTCCACCCCATTCGTCACCTCCACGGTGTTGGCCCAGGGAAATTTTTCAACAATCAAGAGGAGACCTTCACCATCATTTACCACCGCGTCCCCGATCATCGGCCAGGTATCCGTGACCGTATCGGCCACGTCACCCAGGCGCAGCGGGGAGCCATCGACCTTGGTGCGATCATTGATCGGCACATTAGCCAGGTCATCCGCGTTTACGATGGGCAGCACCATGAAAATCGGCAGCCTCTGGTTGGGGGTCTCAAGAAAGCCCCCGCTGCCGACATCTGATCCGGTTGTATGCTGGACTAAGCCCACATCCAGGGTATCCGAGGTAACTTGCAGCACCTCGTCCAGGGTGACATCGTAGGCGGCCATGCGCTTGGGATCGACCTGCACCATCGGTATTTCAATTTGTTCACCCCAGATGGCGACATTGGCCACGCCAGGCACGCGCAGCAAGCGCTCCCTGATCTTCCAGTAGGTGATCATGGAGAGCTCCATGACGGAATACTTTTCCGAGGAGATGCCGACCTTCACCGTCCGCGCAGTAGACGACAAGGGAGGCAGCATGAAGGGCGCAGTAGCCCAGGTGGGCAGCTGCGGTGTGGCGATCGTTAATCGCTCCTGCACCAGCTGGCGGGCTTCCATCAAGTCGGTTCCCGGCTCAAAGATGAGCAGGATCGATGACAGCTGATTAACCGATTTGGAGCGCATCACATCCAGCCCCGGTATGCCATTGAATATCTGCTCCAAGGGGATGGTGACCAGGGATTCAACTTCAACGGAGGACAGACCAATGCTGGGGGTTTGAATCTCCACTCGAGGTGGTGCGAACTCGGGGAAGACATCCGCCGGCATGTTGCGAATCAAGCCAATGCCTAAGATCATAAACACCACCGCAAGAAAGACCACCAGGTAGCGATACTTTAAACTTGTCGCAACAATGGTATAGAAGATGTTCATTTTCCGACTCCAGTATCGGCTCCGTACAGCTCCGGCACACCGACCGTCACCACCTTGGTGCCAGCAGTTGGGCCATCAACCAGAACCACCATATCACCGATAATGTAGTTAACAACGACGGGAACTCGAAGGAATTGGAGATGATCTGGGTTGATGTAAATCCAGGTCTCACCATTCAAACCGTAGAGCAACGAGGCGACGGGAACGACGAGCTGGGGTCCTTGGTCTCCTTTGAGAGAAACCTCGACGATCAACCTTTGTCCAGCAACCAAGCCTGCCTTTGAATCCTTTACCGAGTAGTAAAGAGTTGTTACTCCGTTATCTTCAGCGTCGTCCATACCCGGCAGCTCATCGAGTTCAGCCATGAAACCTTCGTCTTCATCGCTATCCTCCGCATCATCGTCATCCAGAGGGAAGACCAGAGCCGGGACATCAGCATCAACCATGCCCATTTCTTCAGTTGTCAGGCTTACCATGACCATGGCTCCGCTGCCAGCGCTGGCCTCGGTCACTTCGCCACCATAGGATCGCGTTACCAAAACCAGTTCTTCACGCACCGTATCAGTCTGGATGTCGAGCCTTTCGGCTGCTTTTTCGGTCAAGATGAGCAGGTTGCGCCCATCCCCTTGGTCGACGAGCTCAACGGGTTCGATTTTCTCCTGAGTTGGCTCTTGCCCGCAAGCCGCAAGCCCGAGAGCGGCGATCATGATCACTACCAGTCCAATCCATAGATTTCTGCGCTTCATAATTTCCTCCGGTTTAATGCATAGCTCTTCTTAATGTATGGTCTAGCTTACCGCCACAGGTTCAGGGCTGGGCGTTTCGATAATTTCAGTTTTCATCCCGTAACGCAGGTACAGTGCCGGCAGGACGATCAAATTTAGCAAAGTCGTCGTTACCAGCCCACCCAAAATGACAATCGCCATCGGATGCAAGATCTCCAGGCCGGGGATTGCACCGGCAACCGCCAGCGGCAGGACTGCCATACCAGTTGCGAAAGCGGAGATCAAGATCGGCCTCAGCCGTTCACCCGCTCCGCGCAGGACCAATTCTGGGCCGAATTCCACGCCCTCCTGCTGCTCCAGGTACTGCAGGTGTTTGGTAAAAACAATACTGTACCGGATGGAGATCGCCAGCACCGCCAGGAAACCAAACAGCGAACCGAGCGAAATGACTCCCCCACCCAGCAGCGCGGCCAACACGCCGCCCGTCAGGGAAGCCAGGATAGTCACGAAGGCAGCTATCGCCAGGTGCCAGCTCCAGAAAGATGCCTGCAGGAGCAGGATGATCCCGATAGCGGCGACGGCCGCAATGAGCAGAGTTCGCTGTTGGGAGGCCTGCTGTTGGGCAAAGTCACCGAGCAGTTCTGCGTGATACTCTAGAGGGAAATCAATTCCATCGAGGCTGCTATCGATGTCTGCCACCACAGCTCCATACGAGCGTCCTTCCACGTTGGCAGTCACATCAATATAACGCGAGACAGCATCTCGTTTGATGTTGATCGGAGACGGGGCGATGCGAATTTCTGCCACCTCCCCCAAACGGACGTGACCACCGCCCGGCGTGTCGATCAGCAAATTCTCAAGATCGGTTAAGTTTTCCCGCACATCAGGTTCACCCCACACGACCACGTCAAAGACCTTCTGTTCCTCGTAAAGGTTGCCGACACGCAAACCCGATAAGAGGGTCGTTGTCGAACGACGGACATCGCCTGGTTTAAGTTGATAGCGTTCGGCCGCGGCCAGGTCGACCTCAATTTCCACTTGCGGCTCCACCTGCAGGTGCTCCACCTGTAAATCTACAACACCCGCGATATTTGAGAGGGCAGCCTCGACGTCCTGTGCCTTACTGGCGAGGACATCATACTGGTACCCATAAATACGCACGACGATGTCGTTGCCTTGTGCTCCGGCAACCACCTGTCCGATTCGATCGGGTTGATAATTCTCCACTTCACGAAACAGCCCGGGATACCCGCCAACCACCTCTTGGATGGCGATCACTGTGGCATCATATTCAGCAGTAGGATCAAGGCTGACCCAAATCTCGCCGGAATTAATGCCGGTGATTTGATCCCCGGTGATGGCCCGCCCAACTTGGGCGCCGATGTTGCGCACCCCTGGAATGGATTGCAGTTCCCCCGTGACCTGCGTCACGATGCGGTTCATTTCCGGTCGGGAAGTGCCAGGGGCGGCATCCCACTGGATGCGCAGGTCGGTCTGCTTGAAGGTCGGCATCAAGGACAGGTTCAAGAAGGGCAGCGCCACCAGGCTGAGCACCACGATCACCCCCGCGCTGATATACGCCAGCTTGGGTGCCTTGATGGTCGCGGCCAGTATCCCGCGGTAGCCGCGCTCTAACCAATTTACGAGCGGCGATTGGCGGCGCTCATGATTGGCCAGGAGGACCATGCTCAGTGATGGGGTTACCGTCAGTGCAACCACCATCGCTATCAGCATCGCTAAGGTATAAGCGAAGGTAAATGGTTGAAAAAAGGCGCCGGAAATACCCTGGATCAAGAAGACGGGCAGTAAAACCAGCAGCATGATCAAGATGGAAAAAACGATCGGGCTGCGCATTTCAGCAGCCGCCTCAACGATGATGTTCTCCTTCGTTTCGCTATCCATTTCCCCGCCATGCATACGCAGACGGCGGCGGATGTTCTCCGGATCGATGATGGCGTCGTCGACAATAATGCCGATGGCGACCACCAACCCCGCCAAAAGCATCACATTCAAGGTCGATCCGAACAGGTATAGGACGAGCAAGGCTGTCACAAATGACACTGGGATCGCCACCAGGCTGACCAACGTCGGGCGCCAATCCCAGTAAAAGACAATCAGGACCAGAAGCAGGAGAACCGCCCCGATGATCAAAACAGTTGTCAGATTGCCGGCGGCCAGCTCGATATAGTTCGCCGGCCGGAAAACGGTGGTATCAATATCGATGCCAGTCAGGCCTGGCTTCATAGCTTCGAGTGCATCTTCAACTCCACGTGTCACTTCCAGAGTGTTTGCATTGGGGAATTTTTCGATCACCAGCAGCAAGCCGGGACCGTCTTTGAGAACCGCGTCCCCGATCAGCGGTTGGTGGTCTTCCACCACCTCGCTCACGTCACCCAGGATGTAGGCGGTGCCCACGACAGGTAACTTTGCCAGGTCCTCTGCCGAAGTGATGGGCAGTTCGTGGCGGATGCTGAGCCTTTGATTGGGCGTATCGATCCAGCCTGCGGTGCCAGGTGAAGAAGATTCCAGGTAGCTTAATGGCGATACCCACAGCGCTTCCCCGGTTGTCTCAATGACCTGGTTCAGCGAAACACCCTTTTCCTGGAGATCCTCCGGATCAACCAGCACCTGCAGCTGCCACTCCCGCAGTCCCCAGATGGCAACATTGGCCACGCCAGGGACGCCCGTCAAGCGCGGGGCTATATTCCAGCGGGCGAGAGTTCCCATATCAATCAGAGAAAGATCGTCTGAAGATAGCGAGACCATCATCGCCCGGCTGGTGGTGGAGAGGGGCTGCATCATGGTCGGCGGGGTTGACACGTTCGGCAGGGCATACGCCTCTGTCAGCCGCTCCTGCACCATCTGGCGCGCCCGGATGGGGTCGGTTCCCGGTTCGAAAATCATGAGAATTGACGAGAGCCCGGCGACTGAATCGGAATAAATATGCTCGAGCCAGGCAACCCCATTGAGCAAATCCGCTTCCATGGGGACTGTGAGCAAGGCTTCTACTTCGGTCGCCGAGAGACCCAGCGCTTCAGTCTGCACCTCCACCAGCGGTGGATTGAACTCTGGAAAGACATCCACCGGCATATCGCCCAGTTGGACGATGCCAAAGAACATCAGCACCACGGCGAGTATAATTACCAGGTAACGAAGCCGTATACTTTGTCTAATGATCCCACGTATCATAGCTGAACTCCTCCGGTTACAGTTTTTTTAACGAACCCAAATCTGATAGCGTAATACTAACCCGCGCTTTTCAATTTAAATTGATGGATATTTATGGAAAGAGATTCACTGGCATGCTGCGAAGCTGGACAAGGCCTAATAGCATCACCAGCGCGGCAATAAAGACCACCAGGAAGCGATAATTTAAACTCGTCGCAATGATCCAACGTACCATAGCTAAACACCTCCCAATTCAGTCATTTCCCGACCCCAAATTGTTATCGAATAATTCCGGAAACAATTTAGACTAACTACACGCTATGTAAAATGGTAACCCCGCCAGATTAGTTGTACATTGAAATTTATAATCTAATATTTACCCGAACCCGATTCTTCCGCCACCTGTATGTGTTTTATACATGAAAAATTGCAAACGACGTATTAAATTCCAGCATAACCGGACATTCACCATTTCTGGAAAAGAACTCAATAAATTTCTTCCACCGGAGAGCAACTGGATTTACTTACCTGTTGTCAATGCGATAAGGGACTGATATGGCATTGAACTGCAATAGTTTATAGCACATAAGCCAATATGATGCAATAGGTAGTTTTTATCCGATTAGGTTTTCCCCAGAAATGCTGCGGAGACTTACCCAATTTCATGTGATTATAAGGGATTCTTGGCCTAATGACATACCTCATATCAGGTAAATGATCTACCTCATTTGAGGTATTAATTTCTGACCCAGTAAAAACGTGGAAATGGTAGAAAACTACGAGAAAATAAAAGAAAAGCCTTATTATCTCTACAGTTAAACCAGCAGCAAAATCTGGCTTGCTATCTTCAGTGCTGAGAACCAATATTATAAGTTTATTCCATTTACCACATCAATCCACAATTAAATACCTGACCCGATCTACAAATAATTTTGTAATTTCGACCAGGGATCCGATCAACATGCAATATCTCTCTACGATTGTGCCGCCCAGGTGAATCTGGCTTCGCACGGTCGATCCAGCGATATATATCGATCAGTGATTCTGATGGATTACAATATGACTTGTCGTAGCGAGATCGCTTGATAATCCAGATCATCCTGGAATTAAGTTTCAAATAAGAACCTATAAAAGACACAAAATCCATCAACTCAAGTAATAATGCTCATGCAAATCCAACCCAAGAGTCGACTTGTCTTCATCGGTGATTCAATAACCGATTGTGGGAGAAAGAGGCCAATTGGCGAAAGTGCCTTTGATGGTGCCTTAGGCAATGGTTATGTCAGTCTGATCGATGCTGCCCTTGCTTCAAGCTACCCCGATTGTGAGATCACGATTATCAACGTGGGAGTATCAGGGAATACAGTTCACGACCTAAAATATCGTTGGGCTGCTGATGTGCTGGCATTGAAACCAGATTGGCTCAGTGTGCTGGTCGGGATCAACGATGTCTGGCAGCAGATCAGCCAACCCGAATTTAATGAGCACTACAACTCCGCAGATGAGTTCGCTCACATTCTCGATGAACTCATCCAGCAAGTGCGCCCTGGCCTGCAGGGCTTGATATTGATGACCCCTTATTACCTGGAAACAAATTTAGAAGATCCGATGAGAGTCATGATGGACCACTATGGTGAACTTGTTGCAGAAGTTGCAGCAGCCCAAGATGCTATCCTGGTTGATACACAAAGCAATTTTGATCGGATTCTTAAATGGACAAACCCACTGGAGCTGGCGTTAGACCGTATCCACCTCAATTTACCCGGACACATGATTCTGGCCCAGGGTTTTTTACAGCAGATTAATTTCTCATGGGAAAGAACACCGGAATAAGAAACAGCCCTTTTGATTAGCTGAGCTTTTTCAATCTCGCCAACTCGAACAATTCCATTCACGCAAGATAATATTGCCACCTGATAAATTAATCAGATAAGATAGGGTTGAGCATTTTTCTTCCATCACTTCAATCAGGATTCAACTTCGTAAACTCCGCTTAGGATGCTCATAGATTGCATTTATTGCCTCTCAAAATTTGTACGGAACTTGCTGAAGCGATGCATTAACTCACTATCATTGAAAACCCCTAAAATGTTCGGCACGAGTTGATGATTCTTTTCAAGCAGAAGTCCAGGTATCACCCTCACGGATATGATCCACTAGATTTTGGGCTGTGATAAAATTCCTTAACCACGCCTGTTAATCAAGCAGCAGTCCCCGAAAAATCATGGTTTTATTCATTAATCGTAACTGCTCAGCCGTTGTAAAAAATATCCGCTTTTGTCATTGCGAGGAGCGTTTTTTTCGACGAAGCCTGTCTCGGGAAGAGCCAGATCTCGATCCTGGACCATCAGGACGGGACCGGGGCAATCTCCAAAAGGGCGTTTTCACTAATAAACCGGGAGACTGCTTCGGGGCAGTTTGTGCCCCTCGCAGTGACATGGCTGAGTAGTTACCATTATTCATAAATTGATGGCGGTTCATGGTTTCATCATCAACCAATAGAAAAATGACAACAAAGCATTTTTAAGATGAAGAAAAGACGTGTTATTCTTGACACCGATCCTGGCATCGATGATGCTCTGGCGATTTTACTGGCTCTGGCTGCTCCCCAGGTAGAGCTGGAAGCCCTTACAGTCACCTTTGGCAACTGTTCAGTCGATCAGGGCGTGGCCAACGCGCTGAGCATCCTCGAACTAGCTCAAGCTGCTCATATCCCCGTCGCAAAGGGAGCCGAGCGACCCTTGGTCCAGCCGCTTCTGCTTGCCCCGGAGACGCATGGCAACACAGGCCTCGGCTATGCGCAGCTGGTTGCTCCCACGATCAAACCCGACCCAACACCGGCAGTTACCCTCTTAATCGAAAAGGTGATGGCCAATCCGGACGAGATGACAATCATCGCCATCGGCCCTTTGACCAACCTGGCTCTGGCAATCCGCATTGAACCACGCCTGATCCAGGCGGTAAAAGAAGTTTTTATCATGGGCGGCGCCATCCGGTTTGATGGCAATACCACTCCCCTGGCCGAATTTAACACCTACTGCGACCCACACGCCGCTCAGATTGTTTATCATTCCGGAATGCCGCTCACTTTGGTACCCCTGGATGTCACCTACCGGGTAGTCTTCACCCCTGCTGATGTAGATCGCCTGCTGCAAATCGATTCAGCGCTCACCCGGTTTATCGCCGAGTCCACCCGTTTTTATATGGAATTTCACGATGAATACCAGCAGATCAACGGATGTGTGATCAATGACCCGCTGGCCGTAGCGATCAGCTACATGCCAGACCTGGTGGATACCCAAGAATTGTATGTTGACGTCGATATCGCCGGGGGTGTATCCATGGGAAATACATTTGCTGATTTCTACAGCATGCTGGGAAAAGAACCTAATATGCAGGTCGCCCTGGATGTGCGCCCACGCCAGTTCCTAGATTATTTTCTGGAACGTATGGTATGGTTGGCGGGTGCTCTCGGAGATTAAGAAGGAGGTGCTTATTTAAGGGATATTAAGCAGGCTCAAGGGGAACAATCTCGGATTATTATTAATTCGAATTAAGGAGAATTCAACATGAGATTAATTGAGTCCATTAAGAAAGATTTTAACACTATGACTTGGGTGCTGATCCCGGTGGCCATCGCCATCAATATTGTCATCGGTCAAATCGTGCTTGTGCTACGCCTGCCGGTCTTTCTCGATTCGATCGGCACGGTATTGGTCGCGGTTGTCGCAGGTCCTTGGGCAGGAGCGCTGACCGGCGCTTTATCGAATATTATTTGGGGTTTGCTGATCGATCCGAATGCCTTGCCCTGGTTCCCTGTGGCGATGATGATCGGTTTTGTGGCTGGCTGGTGCGCGGTCGCGGGCCTGTTCAAATCCTGGTGGAAAGTGATGATCACAGGATTTTTGGTCGCGATGACAGCTGCAATTGTGTCAACCCCCATCGCAGTTTACCTGTATGGTGGCATCACTGCCAGCGGCTCATCCTTCATCACTGCTTACCTCTTACAAACCGGGCGCGATCTGATTCCTGCAGTTTTAAGCACCAACTTTTTAGTCGAGCCTTTTGACAAGATCGCCACCTGTTTGTTGGCTTTTGCCATTATTGGAGGTCTTTCCGTTCGCTACCTGGCGCGCTTTCCGCGATCAGAAAATGTGGAAATTGACAAGACCGAACGTCGCACTCAAATTATCATCTCCATTGTGGTGGCAGTGGTTCTGATCCTGATTTATACCTATATTTTGGTCAGCATGTTCGGGCTTTAAGCCATCTAATATGAGGGATATTTCATGTAAAGATACATGAAATATCCCTCATATAATAAAAACCTCGCTGGAATTCTTTTAAATCCATCCATTCAACCCTATGCGCGAAAAATTATCATTTTATATTGACCGGGATAGCTTCATGCACAGGCTGAACCCATTGACCAAGCTAACCCTGGTATTCACGTTAATCAGCTTGTCGTTTCTCGGTCTTTCCTTCTGGCTACCGACTATTCTTTTCTTATTCGTCATCATCCCTTTAAGTTTTTTGGGTAAAGTTTCGCGCGAGTTCGCCAATGCGACTGTCAAACTCTTACTGCCGGTGGTCGGTTTTCTGTTTGTGATGCAAGCTTTCTTTCACCCAGATGGATCGACAGAGCTCTTTCACATCTGGATCTTCGATGTGACCGTTGGGAGCGTCAAATTCGCTTACCTGACAGCCACACGAATCCTAACGATGGTGGCATCGTTTCTGATCTTATTGCTCACCACGCACCCGAGCGACCTGATGAGCGATCTCACCCGCCGCGGCGTACCAGGTAATCTATCCTATGTGATCACCTCCACCTTGCAGATCATCCCTCAAATGCAGGCCAAAGCAGGCACGATCATCGACGCCCAGCGATCCCGTGGTCTGGAGACATCAGGCAATCTGCTCAACCGCACGAGAGCTCTGATCCCTCTGGTAGGGCCGCTGGTTTTCGGTTCTCTGGTAGAGGTTGAGGAACGCGCTATCGCCATTGAAGCCCGGGCTTTCACTTCCCCTTTGAAAAAAACCTCGCTGCGAGAAATCCAGGACACAACTGCCGAGCGATGGGCGCGCTGGTTGTTGATTGTGTTGGTCATAGCGGCAATCGGACTACGCATATGGCTCTGATCGAGGTTCGAGGTGTCACCTACACCTATCCAACAACCGAAAACCCTGCGCTAAAGGACATCAACCTTGAGGTTGAAGAAGGCGAATTCCTGGCAATTGTCGGCTCAAATGAGGCGGGAAAATCAACACTGTGCTATACACTCTCTGGATTTGTCCCGCACTTCTTTCAAGGGGAGTTGGAGGGGAATGTGCGGGTTGCTGACCTGGAACTCAAAGAGTCAAACTTGAGTGAATGGGTGCTGAACGTCGGACTCGTATTCCAGAATCCTTTCAACCAAATCTCGGGAACGAAATTTACCGTATTCGAAGAAATTGCGTTTGGTCTGGAAAACCTGGGGATACCACGCCAAGAGATGATCGAACGAGTCGAGCGAGCATTGTCAAAAACCGGCATCAGCGAGTTGGCCGATCGTTCTCCTTATTCCCTTTCTGGTGGGCAGCAGCAAAAAGTAGCCTTGACCTCCATTTTGGTTATGGAACCCAAAGTGATCGTGCTCGACGAGCCCACTTCCCAACTAGATCCGATCGGCGCGCGAGAAGTTTTCCAGGCGATTAAGGAGATGAGCCAGAGTGGCATCACGGTGGTGATGGCAGAACATAAAATTGAGTGGGTTGCTGAATTCGCCGATCGAGTGATCGCTTTGGACGCTGGAGAGATCCTGGTTGAAGGGTCCCCCCAGCAGGTTTTAACCTCTCCACTTTTGCCTGAGAAAGGGATTGGGATATCTCGATACACTTTGGTAGCACACCAGGCGCGCGCACAAGATCTTTGGAAGGAAGATGTTCCACTGCCGGTAACACTCAGCCAGGCATTAGCCGGCTTTGCAGGAAAAGACGATGCGCATTGAGGTGAACAACATTCATTTCACCTATCCAGGTGAGGTCCATGCCCTGCGTGGCATCGACCTTGTCTTTGAGCCCGGCGAAAAAGTCGCCATCGTTGGGCAAAATGGCTCCGGCAAGACCACCCTGGTGAAACATTTCAACGGGCTGCTGTTGCCATCTGAAGGCTCGATCCAGATCGGAGACTGGGATACGAAAGACCATTCAGTAGCTAAACTCGCCTCCCGGGTGGGATATGTATTTCAAAATCCAGATGAACAGCTCTTCAACAGCACGGTTAAGGCTGAGCTAAGTTTTGGGCCGCGTAATCTTGGATTTGAGGGGGAAAAGTTAGACGAGCTGGTCGATGATGCCATCCAGCTGACTGAGCTGGATCAATTCAAGGGTACGAATCCTTATGATCTCTCCCCCACCTGGCGAAAGATGGTCGCCTTGGGATCGATCATTGCTCTCAATTCACCGATAGTGGTCTTTGACGAACCAACCACCGGGCAAGATGCGCGCAGTGTGGCACGCATCGCCAAGATCGTCAGCGAGTTGAACGAGCGTGGGAAAACATTAATCACAATATCTCACGATATTGATTTCTGTGCCGAGAACTTCGATCGCATTATCGCCTTATCTCAAGGTAAGGTTCTACTGGATGGAACGGTATTGGAGGTTATCGCCCAAGATGAGACTCTGGCGACCACCTTTATCGATCCCCCACAGCTGACCCGTTTAGGGAAAAGATTAGGATTGCCACAGACAGTTCGCAATCCGGAAGGTTTTTTACAGGTTTATCGCCGAATGCGGGATGGGGAGTGATGGTAGATCATCCCTTCTGCACTACCCATCATTTGGGTTCAAGACGCCCATATTTGGGTTAAGGGCACTGTATCCTTTGACTTCATTTGGATTTCACTTCGAAAGAAGGCCTCGCAACTATCGACGAATTCCAGAGCACTTTGTACGATGACTCGCCAGTGCAAATCACCACTGGCGAATTATATGTATTTACTGCGCGGCCAATATTACCACGAGTATTGGGCTGTTGAGAACTAGATTAACGGAGCAACAGCACCACTGCTGAACAAATCGTACAGGCGGAAATCAGTGCCAAGGATATGATGCCTACTCCAAACCACACACTGCGCCGATTGGCGGCCTTATATCGTTTGAGATCGCCCTCAAATTCCTCTAAATCCCGTTGAGCCATCTCAGAGTATGACGTCGAAGGGTACATTTTATCCTCCCTCGTGCTAACTGAACCAGTAAATCTTTGATACCATCTTCCCCTTGATGAAGGGCTTGAAAGATAGGGGAAGTTTCCTTAATGATGGATCGAGACAATTACTCCATTGCTTCTACTAATAAAAACGCAATATTACTCGAAAAGTTTCACTTTTTCACTAGTAAATTTGTACTGATTTACTTATCAGTTGTGCAAGCTGCGCTTTTATAACAATCGCTGTCTAATATATATACGCAATTCGTCTCAAAAAGGTTTAATGGTTGAAAATTCTAGGGGAGAGGATGTAATGCCACGATCGCTTTCTGACTCGCAAATTCCTCCATCTCTGGCCTCGTGGATTTGAAAGGTAATCCGTCCAATCGCAGCAAGATCTTGATCATCCCGGGATGGCGCCTCAGTCTTAATTCTAAGAAATCCGCGATCGGCACCGGATCTGTGATCCCCTCTGCCCGAGCTGGAAACCCTTTACCTTCTATCTCGACAATCACCTCTGGATTTGAAAGGATGTTGCGATACTAAAGCTTTTTGTCCCCTGGCCGATGCAACATAGAACACACCCTCCACAAGCTCATACTGCAGTGGGGTTTTATGAGCCTCCCTGGTTTTCCGACCAATGGTGGTAAGCACCAAAACAAGTTCCCCTGGTTTGCCTGCAGAACTAAATCTGTCCGAGAGGCGCGGATTCAACCAGCGCATGATTCCCCAAATGATTCCCAAAGATCGGGACTAAGGTGACATGCTGCTCTTATTAATACCTCAATGCCTACCAAGGAGCATTTGGATATTCGATCAACTTATTACTTCCCTGGTCATCCCCTAGGTTCAAATTCGAGACTCAAATCTTCCGCAAGTATGAAGAAAGGTCCAGCAGCTATCTATAGGAATCTTCTTCACCAGATGCCTGACAAAAGCCGGGAGCGCACCACTTGGGAGTATTCCAGATATCCTGCTAACTCATCTTTGAGCGTATTATCTTCCAAATAGGTGCGGAGGACAACAACACCATAGGTCAGTCCGGCCGGGATCAGCGCCCACAGCGATCCCAACATCAGCGGAGTGAAGAAAATGAACAACAAGGACCCCAGGTAGCCCGGATGCCGGACGTATTGGTAGGGGCCAGATTGATCCACGGTGTGCCCACGTTCTTCTTGTATGGGTACTATGCCGATGAAAAAGCGGTTGGAAGCCATTGCCCATAGGACGAGTAAACCACCCATAATAACCAAACCCGCACTTAGGATCAGCAACCAGTTTGGAAATTCAGGAGACATGGAGTAGCGGTAATCCAATCCGGAAACGATCCAGATCGTAATCGGACCGATGGTAGCCATAATCCTTTATAGGAATTGATCCCATTTTTTTTACTCCCCTCTGGTAGCGGGATCTCTCGCCCAGCAAATCTGGGCTGAGAGGGATGAGGACCAGGGCATCTAGCAGCTGGATCACGGCAGCCAAGCCGAGATATACCCAGGCTATCCGCCAATATTGTGTACCGGCAGAGAGGAACAAACTGGCCGCGATCAGGATCAAAAATATGATGGAGGTGATCACCCAGCGGACAACACCCCAGACTCGACCGGCCTGCTCACTTCTACCCGGTGGACTCATACATTTCCTATCGATTTAGCGAGGATTAAGTTATTGGAATGATACCTCTGGCCTCTTGTGTCCGTCCCTGCTCATGTCCGCCTGGGGATAATGAACCCGGTCTTTTTTTGATAATCAGCATATTTTTTTCCATAGCGGATCAACAGGTCTTTTTCTTCAGCCAGGGAAATGGCTGTAAATATGGGGATCCAGACAATTGAATAGAGGGCCAGAAATGGAGAATTTAGCAGTAAAGAAAACACCCACCACAAGGGAAGTTCGCCCATCGCTTGAGGATGCCTGATCTTCTGATAAATCCCCCCGTATAATTTGTGTTTTTTCTTTGGCATTACAGATTCCCCCCCCGCGGCGAGGACACCTTTAATCATGACATACGCTGAAGGCACGCCAATGATTGCCGCAGCGGAAAGCGAGATCCAATAAGGCCAGGGAAATGTCTGCGGGAATAATATTGGCAATGGGTAATAGGAATAGATGACGTAGCTGGCGATGGCGACCAACTCAAATACACTGGCAATGATCCGGTAACGTCCACACTTCTGGTAAGCTGCTGGTCCGATTTTCCTTTCCAGCTGCGCTGGACGTGCGCTCTGCATATAGAAATAAAACATCAATATTGTGGAAAGGACCATTACACCAAAATTGATCCAGGGGATCATCTCGGCCCA